>OIEA01000907.1_pt1 | contig 11605 bp, 10 predicted proteins | sample 1581631 | NCBI WGS metagenome assembly OIEA01 (sample SAMEA3882526, study PRJEB24775) | human gut metagenome | biome: human-associated habitat; feature: intestine environment; material: feces | place: Netherlands | collected 2009/2010
CAGCTCCCAGAGAGAAGATACCTTATATTTGTGGCATTAGAGCGATGATTGAATGTGAGCATGGGAAGCGAACATTCACCCCGCAGTGATAGAGTCACAAATATAAGGTATCTTCTCTTTCTGGTGGCGTCTCCCTTGTTACGCAACCCAGAATAGAAAGGACTTTTATGAATTGTATACATTTAAATTTTGTGAGTGATAAAGAGGGAAGAAAGTTCCTTTTCCCCATTCTTCCTCAAGATGGTTTGAACGAAAAAACACTTAATGTAGTAATTACTGACGGTGATTCACAAAGAATATATCCTGTTTTTCAACAGAAAGCGGGAATTTATGGTGATTACAGCGAATACATGACCAGGCATGGGTGTGCCTGCTGTTCTTTGACAACAGCATTGGCGGCTTTTGTGGAAAAGTATGCAGATTTGAAACCAAATGGAACAATTTCTGAGGTGGAGAGAAAGCATTTCCCCGAAGAAGTATATACGGAGAATTATGGGAAAGTGATGGCAAGGCAGATGCCGGTTTCTCTTTATGGAATTTCTCTTATTTTGCAAGAAGAGGGTGTTTCTTGCGAATATATAGGAGATTTTGAGGATAAAGCTGCCGAAAAACAGATGATGGAGCATTTATATAAGGGAAAGCCCGTCATTATAGAAACAAGCCGAATGCGTAGAAAAGGAAAAAGAATCGTTCACTTTTTTGATAAAAAATATGCGGGATCCTATCATACGATGATTCTGTTAGGTGTGGATGAAGAGGGGCAGATAGTCTTTACTGATTCTGCAACAAGAGACTGGGCAGGAGAACAGCAAAGATTAAAACGGGCTAAGCTGCCAGAACTTATTTCCTATATGTTTCCACAGAAAAATGTGGGGGATACGCATTTATATTTTAGCAGAAAAAGGAATACGGGCGGTTATATTTTGATTCGCTGAATGAGAAAGTAAGAATGAGTGAGTATTCATAGTTATTCATTGAATAACGAAGCAGGCACAATGGCAAATAAAGCTTTGGTATATGCGATATATCCAAACGAAAACAGAAACGAACAGGAACAGAATAAATCAAAAATCCTACTTGACAAAATTTTCAGGTTTTACTACAATAAGAAACATGATGTTTGTCCGCACAGGACGGATGCTCTGTATCACTTATATTTGTAATAATATAGAATTTACAGTATAGGAGCATCATTTTTATGTGAATTTCAATATGAATTTCAAAAATGAGAAAGACGAAGACGGAAACAAGTAGCTTTTATTCATGCATTCCAGAGAGTGACCGGCTGGTGGGAGGTCATGTGCCAGATAGCAAGTGAATACATTCCTGAGTCGCACACCGAATGAGACAGATATTTATCATGTTAAGCGTGAGTAGATTTTAGAAATTGCTGAATGTGATGGAACAGGTAAGATTTGTTTTTAGTAGGCTGTGACGGAGCGGCGGCCGTTATCCGCAGAGGCGTTGTTTGACGCTCATTTGAGGCAGAGCATCTACTCTGCGAAAAAAGGTGGTACCACGAAGTTATATCTCGTCCTTTTATTAGGACGGGATTTTTTTATTTTATTTAGGAGGATTTTATGACAGTATATGACGAACTGGTTGCAAGAGGATTGATTGCACAGGTAACAGATGAAGAAGAAATTAAGGAACTTGTCAATAACGGAAAGGCTGTATTCTATATTGGATTTGACCCAACAGCAGACAGCCTTCATGTAGGACATTTCATGGCACTTTGCCTGATGAAACGTCTGCAGATGGCAGGAAATAAGCCAATCGCCTTAATCGGTGGTGGTACTGCCATGATCGGTGATCCATCCGGACGTACAGATATGCGTCAGATGATGACAAAAGAGACAATCAACCATAACGTAGAGTGCTTCAAAAAGCAGATGAGCCGTTTTATTGATTTCTCTGATGGAAAAGCTATGCTCGTTAATAACGCAGATTGGCTCTTAGACTTAAACTATGTAGAATTACTTCGTGAAGTAGGCCCATGCTTCTCAGTAAATAACATGCTTCGTGCAGAATGCTACAAACAGAGAATGGAAAAAGGTTTATCTTTCTTAGAGTTTAACTACATGATCATGCAGAGCTATGACTTCTATGAGTTATACCAGAAATACGGCTGTAATATGCAGTTTGGTGGTAATGACCAGTGGAGTAATATGCTTGGCGGTACAGAATTGATCCGTCGTAAATTAGGACCAGATGCCGATGCTTACGCTATGACAATTACCCTTCTTTTAAATTCCGAAGGAAAGAAAATGGGTAAAACACAGTCCGGTGCTGTATGGTTAGATCCGAATAAGACTTCTCCGTTTGACTTCTATCAGTACTGGAGAAATGTTGCAGATGCAGATGTTATGAAGTGTATCCGTATGTTGACCTTCCTTCCGTTAGAAGAAATTGATGCAATGGATAGCTGGGAAGGTAGCAAATTAAATGAAGCAAAAGAAATTCTTGCGTTTGAACTTACAAAATTAGTTCACGGCGAAGAAGAAGCACAGAAAGCACAGGATGCCGCCAGAGCATTATTCAGCAACGGCGGAGACACAGCAAATATGCCAGCATGTGCAGTTACAGAAGAAGACTTAAGAGATGGCACAGTAGATATCCTTGCACTTCTTGTAAAATCCGGTTTAGCAGGAACACGTTCTGAAGCAAGACGTAATGTAACACAGGGTGGTGTAACATTGGATGGCGAAAAGGTAACGGACTTTAAGGCTGCTTATACACTTGATGACTTTAAAGGCGAAGGAAAAGTCTTAAAGAGAGGAAAGAAGAAATTCATTAAGATTGTAGCTGAATAGGATTTGCCGCAGGTAAGACAGACGCTCCCGAAGAAAGAAGGCATCCTATATTTGTGACTCTATCACTTCGGGTTGAATGTTCGCCTCCACGCTCACATTCAATCCTTGATCTAAGGCCACAAATATAGGATGCCTTCTTTCTCGGGAGCTATTCTTTGGCTGGGTTGGCTGGGAATGGAATTGCTGAAAGTTTAAACACGCGTTTGTCATACCAAAGAAAAAATTAAAAAGCCCCATTTTCTACATCCGATCTTCCTTCCGTTTAAGCAAAAAGACTACAGTTTGAATCTCCTGAGCTGCCAAAGACAGCCCAATGCAAGAGAAAAAAAGCATATTTGTGGCCTCGGAGCAAGGTTTGGATGCGAGCGCATAAGCGAGCATTCAAACCGCCGCGACTAAAGTCACAAATATGCTTTTTTTTCTCTTGCATTGGGCGTCTCTTTGCCACACTTTTAGGGAAAACCAACATATTCTGATACAAAGGAAGGAAGAGGTTTCAATCATGTTTGATTTAATTTCGATATCGGAAGCGATAAAAAGAAGCTACGATTCAGAAGGTCTGCTCGTTGATGTGCGTTCAGAGGAAGTATTTAAAAAAGGGCATCTCCCAATGGCAGTCAATCTCCCATTTGAAGAAATTATGAATGAAAAGTTCGATATAGAGGCAATAGAGAAAGATTTTAATATAGAAAAAGAACAGCCAGTTTTTTTATATTGTGATACAGGTTCCACAAGTATGCTGGCGGCGAAGAAGCTTGATTCTGTGGGAATTCACGCATACAGTGTGGTTGGCGGCATTATGTTTTATAAAGGATACTTAGAAAAGGAGAAGAACGATTTGTGGACGATGGTGCGTACTTCTTGACATAGCAACATTTCCTAAGTACAATTATAATTATTGAGAAATATGTAGATTATGAAAAAATAGGATGAAGTACATGTGTATCGTGGTATTTTAAGTAGTAATTTATATAGAAAAATGAGGTTAGGCAGATGAAGTAATATTACAAATATTGCTTTAGATATAGAAACGTGTCTTTGTATAAAAACAGAAGAAAGATGCAATGAATGGAGGTAAGATGAGCAACAAATATGAGTTTATTGCGCCGTGTCACTTTGGACTTGAGGCAGTGTGTAAAAGAGAGATAGCAGATTTGGGATATGAGATTGTGAAGGTAGAAGATGGAAAGGTAACTTTTGCCGGAGACATGGATGCTTTGGTAAGAGCAAACATTTTCTTAAGAACAACGCAGAGAATCCTTTTAAAAGTGGCAGAGTTTAAGGCACTAACTTTTGAGGAACTGTTCCAGAATGTGAAAAAGGTTCCTTGGGAAGAGTATTTTCCATCCGATGCGAGATTCTGGGTGACAAAGGCAACTTCTGTAAAGAGTAAGCTTTTCAGCCCTTCCGATATTCAGTCCATCGTAAAAAAGGCGATGGTAGAGCGAATGAAAGAGCATTACCACATCAATTGGTTTGAGGAAGATGGTGCCGATTATCCGGTTCGAGTTATTATTTATAAGGATATTGTGACAATTGGTCTTGATACTTCTGGTGAAAGCCTTCATAAGAGAGGATACCGCCGCATGGTCAGCAAAGCACCGATTGAGGAGACATTGGCGGCTGCACTTATCAAGCTCACTCCGTGGAATAAGAGCCGTATCCTTGTTGATCCGTTTTGTGGAAGTGGAACATTTCCTATTGAAGCGGCAATGATGGGAGCGAATATCGCACCGGGAATGCACCGCGAATTCCAGGCGCAGAATTGGGACAATATCGTGTCTCCAAAGCTTTTTGCCAGAGGATTTGAGGAGGCAGAATCTTTAGTAGATACGAGCGTGGAGATGGATATTCAAGGATATGATATTGATCCGCAGATTGTAAAAGCAGCAAGAGAAAATGCGAAAAGAGCAGGCGTGGACGGACTCATTCATTTCCAGCAGCGTCCGGTTCATCATTTAAGCCATCCAAAGAAGTACGGCTTTGTTATTACAAATCCTCCTTACGGAGAACGTTTAGAAGAAAAAGAAGATCTTCCGGCGTTATATCGTGATATGGGAAAAGCTTTCGCAGGACTTGACGGCTGGTCTGAGTATGTCATCACTGCTTATGAAGATGCAGAGCGTTACATCGGAAAGAAAGCGGCGAAGAACCGAAAGATTTATAACGGAATGATGAAGACATATTTCTACATGTTTCCAGGCCCAAAACCACCGAGAAGAAAGAAAATGGTACAGCCGGAAGAATAATCTGTATGAGTATTTTTTCAAGTGTACTTTAATGCGAGAATACTTAGCAGAAAATATTTAATATGAAGATATCGAAAATGTTAGAAGTGATATAAAAAGCACAAGTTTTTTGGGAGGCAGCATTTTGAAAAAGAAACTGATATTTGCCACAGGAAATGAAGGAAAAATGAAGGAAATCCGGGAAATTCTCGGAGATTTGGATTACGAGATTCTTTCCATGAAAGAAGCCGGAGTAGATGTTGACATCGTGGAAGATGGAACAACATTTGAAGAAAATGCAATCATCAAGGCAAAAACTGTAATGGAAGCAACAGGCAGTCTCGTATTAGCAGATGATTCCGGTTTAGAAGTAGATTATCTGAATAAAGAGCCAGGAGTATATTCAGCCCGCTATATGGGAGAGAATACATCTTATCGCATTAAAAATCAGATTATTTTAGACAGACTGCATGGCGTCCCTGATATCGTAAGAAGTGCTCGTTTCGTCTGCGTGATCGCAGCGGCATTTCCAGATGGACGAGTAGAGACACGCCGGGCAACGATTGAGGGAAGAATCGCACAGGAACCAGCCGGAGAAAATGGTTTCGGTTACGACCCTATTTTCTATCTTCCAGAGAAAGGAAAGACAACGGCTCAGCTTTCAGCAGAAGAAAAGAACGAAATCAGTCATCGTGGAAAGGCATTGCGCCAGATAAAGGAGATTTTATAAATAGATGAGTGAAAAGAAAATGAGAATTTTGGTAATCAGTGATTCGCATGGACGTAATGACGATGTGGCAGGAGTAATCGAGCAGGTTGGACCAATCGATATGCTCATCCATTGTGGAGATGTAGAGCGAGGAGACGATTATATCCGTTCATTGGTAGATTGTCCGATACATATGGTTTCCGGAAACAACGACTATAATCTTGATCTTCCTGCACAAGACATTTTTAATATTGGCGATTATAAGGTACTGGTTGTTCACGGACATACTTTTTACGTATATCGCGGTGTAGAACGCTTAAAACAGTATGCACTTCAAAATAGTATCGATATTGTTATGTTTGGTCATACGCATAAACCATACATCGAAATCGATGAAGATGTAACGATATTAAATCCGGGAAGCGTTTCTTACCCAAGACAACCTGATCATATGCCAACATTTCTCATTATGGAAATCGATGATGAAGGCGAGGCCCATTACGGACATGGATATTATAAATCCAAATTTACCGAACTGAAAATTTAAAAAATAATATAAATGTACTCGTGCAAGAAAGCCGGGACATTCTTGAATATAATGGAAAAGGGTGTACATTGCAGCATCCTTTCCATTTTTTGTGTATATAGAAAGGAATTATTTTATGAAAAAAGGAGATATTTTTGAGGGAAAAGTCATCCGAATCGAATTCCCTAATAAAGGAATTATAGATATTGAGGGGCAGAAAGTAATCGTAAAAAATGCGTTAGAAGGTCAGATAGTACGCTTCTCCATTAATAAAAAGAAACGAGATAAAATCGAAGGAAGACTTCTTGAAGTCATCGAGCCATCCCCGATAGAGCAGCCAGCAGCCTGCAAACATTTTGGAATTTGCGGTGGCTGTCGTTACCAGAATCTTTCTTACGAACAGCAGCTTGACTTAAAGAAACGTCAGGTAGAAGAACTGATCGAAAAGAACGGTCTTTCTTTTGATATCGAAAATATCTATGGAAGCCCGATTACAGAAGGCTACCGTAACAAAATGGAATTCACATTTGGAGACGAAGAAAAAGATGGTCCACTTGCACTCGGAATGCATAAGAAAAACAGCTTCTATGATATCGTAACATTAGACGATTGCCGCATCGTAGACCCTGATTTCAACGTACTTCTTCAGGCAATCTTAAAATACTTCAAAGAAAAAGGCGAAACCTACTTCCACAAAATCCGCCACGAAGGATTTCTTCGTCATCTTGTAATGCGCCGCTCTGTAAAAACAGGAGACATTTTAATCAATCTTGTCACAACAACACAGAGCCAGCTTGACGAATCTGAATTTGTGAATATGATACTCGCTCAGAAAATTGATGGAAAAGTAGTCGGCATTCTGCACACATTAAACGACAACCTTGCAGATGTTGTACAGAGTGACGAGACAAAAACACTCTACGGACAGGACTATTTCTATGAATACCTTTACAATATGCGTTTCAAAATCTCCCCGTTTTCCTTCTTCCAGACAAACACATTAGGAGCAGAAGTCCTCTACGATAAAGTAAGGGAATACGTCGGCGAAACAAAAGACAAACTCATCTATGACCTCTACACCGGAACCGGAACCATTGCCCAGATGCTCGCCTCGGTAGCCAGCAAAGTAGTCGGAGTCGAAATCGTCGAAGAAGCCGTTGAAGCCGCTAAGAAAAACGCAGTGGACAATCACTTAGATAATTGTGAATTTATCGCTGGTGATGTCCTCAAGGTTGTGGATAACTTAACTAAGAAACCAGATATCCTTGTACTTGACCCTCCTCGTGATGGTATTCATCCGAAGGCTTTGACGAAGATTATTAACTTTAATGTTGATGAAATGGTGTATGTAAGCTGTAAGCCTACTAGCCTTATGCGTGATTTGCTTGTGTTTAGGGAAGCAGGGTATGAGGTGAAGAGAGCTTGTTTGGTGGATATGTTTCCTGGAACGGTGCATGTGGAGACGGTTGTTCTTTTGTCCCAACAAAAGCCGGATGACACCATAGAGATCGACCTGGACCTGGATGAGCTGGATGCTACTGCCGCCGAGACCAAAGCCACCTATGAGGAAATCAAGGCCTATGTTTGGGAAAAGCACCATTTGAAAGTGTCCAGCTTGTATATCTCGCAAATTAAACGTAAGTGCGGATTAGAGGTTGGCCAGAATTACAACCTGTCCAAATCCGAAAATCCTAAAGTGCCAAAGTGTCCGCCAGAAAAGGAAGCGGCGATTATGGACGCACTGAAACATTTTCAAATGATCTGATGACAAAAACACGGATGACTTGCCACTGGGCGATCATCCGTGTTTTTGCATTATCCGATCTCTTATACATCCGTGAGCAGATATGCGTTCAAGCTATTTGTTTCATCAATGTAGGATTGATAGATATTTTTGACTCCAGCTTCTTTGGCCATGGAAATAATCAGATTTTTATCTACTTGGGATGTTCTCAACCCAATAATGACGCCTTTCGGAACCCACTCTATCATTGCTGGAAGCTTCATCTTAGCATTTGCGATCATCCGCCATTCTTCGTCATATTTGTGGCATTCCTTTTTAATCAAGCTATTGCGTTCGATTTCCCAAGAAAGAGGTTTTAAGTCTTTCTGTATAGATTCTGGCAAAGAACCGCCCAATCGTTGTGCCACCTCTTGCGCCATCACAAGCTTTAAAAGATCGGTAGCATCATGTGACTCATTGGAATAATATACTGGGTAAATCCGTGTACCGCCTTTATAAACGCCGCAATTTACACATTTGCTCTGCTTACCACAATGGAAGCTATCTGAATCATTTAGGTCATACATAAGGCAAAAACCTTTATGCATGTCGGCATATTTAAGCCATAAAGATTCATTAAATCCATTTTCGGAAAGACAAATAGACAGAATCTCGTCTTGTATTTTTGAACGCAAAGTTAGTACATAGGACAAAAATTGTTTTGTTATTCCATCTGCAAATAACTGTTTTAATCCTTCGACAGTTGTTACTTGTTGAATAAACTCTTGCGGAACGCCAGGCTGATTTTGAAAAGTTTCTTTCATCCCGTTTGCCAACGCTGCTAATGCTTCAGGGGAGCTATAATTGCTATCAAATTCCTGACGAATCTTCTCCACATCAATATGTAGAAAGGTGTCAAACGGATCATCATAACTGCTGGCTTTAGAGAAGAATAGTTTATTAGAACGTAAAGCGTCAAGATTATTGTTATTTACCGCACGATACTTATACAAAAATCTTGGATAGCGAATTTTCGCCATCAGTTGATTAACTTCATTTGGTATATCTTCGCCTGTAAATGAACACAGCGTTTCCCAATAATCCTGCATTTCATCGTGGCTCATAGCTGTTTTTCGTTCTTCTGCTTCCAAGAAATCACCTCCTATTATCTGTAGCACTAGATGAATCTTTAGAGCTCACTTTTAAGCTCTTTATAGTACTTGCTTAGAGCGATATGAAGCTCCTTTTTGCTTGCATAATTTTCGCTGGATTCCAACTGTTTGATATTAAATTTCCGACACCAGTTTAGTTCGAAACGAGAGAACGAATATTTTTTTACAATCTCCTCTTGGATTTGCTGCACTGGGTCTAAGTAAGCTCGAATATCTGGATCGTAAAAATCCGGGTCGTTTAAAGTTGAGGTATACAGCTGCAAAATATCATGTTTGATTAGTGCAAAAACTCTGTCGATACAATGATTAAAGTTCCGGATTTTTTCAAGAAAAAATTCTTCTGATGTCAGGAGAAGCCGGCCATTTGCATGGGCATAGTCATTTCGTTCTTTGACTAACTTCTTTAGCTCGCCTTCTAAATTGGTATCCATTCCAACAATATGTAGGAGCTTAAAAACATCACTTTCTCCAATAGCCGCAAAACTTCCAAAATACAACTGTCTGTCCTTGGTGTTTTCTTTTCCAAAGAACTCATTATATCGATCTTTTAAAAGATAATATAGTGCTTGATCCATCTCATCGTGATGTAGGACGTATAATTTCAGAAGGACAAAATAAATCGCAGTCATAAAGAGCATATGATACTGCATGTATGCAAATTGATACAGACCATTTTCGTAGCTGGTCTGCATAGCCAATGAAAGAGCTTCAATGTATCGCTCTTCATCTCCATCTTGGAACAGTTCCGGCAAATATGCAAAAACCTCAAACAACTCCTCTGGTATTTCAGGATACGAAATGTCAGAGGAAACTGTTTGTGCGATTTTTTCTACGGCTTCCGCAATTTTATCTGTATCAAAAACAACTGCAGATGATCGTGGGCTCATTGTTTTTCACCCCAGACTTGACTCAGTTTGTTCTCGGATTTCTGCGCAAAAATAGACATTAACTGCTTATTCTGAAGAACCAGTCGAATCTCATTAAAAATCCGATCAACAACCCCTTTCTGTACATCCAGAGGTGGACATGGAATTTCAACATCTTTCAATTCTTCTCGATTAAAAAGCCCATTAACATTTTGACGCATAAATTGCATGTAACGGCCTTCCACACGATACTGGTTTAATACAATCCATAAAAACTCACTGAGAATCTTTTGTGTGTTTGGACGGATTCCAAGCAGAAAAGAGGCAAAAATATAATCGCCATCCATATCAAATAAAGCTGTTTTCCCTACAAGATTTTTACTCCCATTTCTCCAATTGAAAAGCAAATCGCCTCTTTGGAGATAGTTTACTTTTTTGTCTGTTAATACTTTACGAATCTCATCAGTCTTAATGTACCCATCTTCTGTTACATCTGCAATTGTAATTAGGGGAATGCCATTAGTATCTTCACATTCTCCGACAGATAATGTCACGCCACTTATAAACTCAACAACATCTCCAACTTTAGTTTTGTTCCATGAGGAGTCATATTGGATAGTCGGTTTATAGTTATCTACAACCTGTTTTGATCCGTCAATAATTTTATGATAATTATCAAGTGCAGTAACCATTGCCTCTTGAACTGATAATGGAGGTAACGGAATCTGAATTTGTGATACATCCTTTTGGTTTACACTGGGATAGGCCCCCTTTCCCATCATAGATGCAAGTTGGGTTTGTACAGGTTCGCTATAGAGCATGTAGTAAACATATTTAGATAAAACCATGGTTTTTGCAGAGATGACAGCAAAACCTGTAGATGCAATACAACAATCACAATCTTCACGTTCAACATATCCATACGCTTTTAGGTTAGGGCGAACAGTTGAAAAAAGGATATCCCCCTTTTTTACTGCTCGTTTTGCTCTGCTGGGGGCATCGCTTCCCTTAATTTTATTAGAAAAATCGATTTTACCAGTACCATTTTCAACAGATGAGATATCGATATAGATAAACTCATCATCACCAAATGCAAGTGCCGGATTTTTGTTCTCAGCATTGATTTCACAAATATCAGATAGTGGTACAACCGGATAGATTGTAGCTAATGGCTTATCTATTTTATAACGTTCACCGACCAGAATATAATCTTGTTCTGCAATTTTCTCTTTATTTGCGATGATGACCAGCGGGTGATGGATAATTTCTTCATCTGATGTTTGTGCTTCAATGTTGGAATGATATTTTTGGATGATGCGAATGATTTCCGGGATTTCGCTACCCTCTATTTCACGGCGCTGTGCTCCCAGATCAAATCCGTCATTATTCAGTTTCACAAAAAGAATTTCATCTTTTAATCTGGCGAAAGACTTGTCAATAAGTAAAATACTGGTTTTAACGCCACTGTACGGGTTAAAGACACCGGCAGGCAGTGAAATTACTGCATACAGCAAGCCATCGTCTACCAGATATTTCCGAAGCTCTTTATAGGCATTGGCAGACTGGAA
>OIEA01000909.1_pt1 | contig 11592 bp, 11 predicted proteins | sample 1581631 | NCBI WGS metagenome assembly OIEA01 (sample SAMEA3882526, study PRJEB24775) | human gut metagenome | biome: human-associated habitat; feature: intestine environment; material: feces | place: Netherlands | collected 2009/2010
AAAGAAAAAACATAATCGTACATTAAAACTGGCAAAAGGCTACAGAGGAGCCCGTTCCAAACAGTATAGAGTTGCTAAACAGTCTGTAATGAGAGCACTTGCTAGCTCCTATGCAGGAAGAAAGCAGAAAAAACGTCAGTTCAGACAGCTCTGGATCGCTCGTATCAACGCAGCAGCAAGAATGAACGGATTATCCTACAGCAAACTGATGCACGGACTGAAAGTTGCAAACATCGACATCAACAGAAAGATGCTTGCTGAACTTGCAGTGAACGATGCAGAAGGATTTGCAGCACTTGCTGAGATCGCTAAAAAAGCAATCGCATAATTGGCGGTTTTAGAGAGATATAAGATTTGATAAATTAAATCAGAATTTTGAGGTACACATAGAAATTGTTACGGTTTCTGTGTGTACCTTTTTTGATGTATTTTTCGATGAATGGGATAAAATTGCGTGCGCGGTACGGTCAAGTGTCCATGAAAGACGGAAAAATCTTAAATTTCCATAAAGTTTTTCTTGCATGGTCAAATATATGGTGATATAATTCAAAACAGCAACATATTAAAGTGTCAGTGGAAGCCAAAGCCGGCTGGGAACCCAGTTGGCTTTTTGTTACTTTTCAGTTCCTCTACATAATAAATGAACTTGCGGAATCTGGTGAAAATGATATACCGGGTGGAATGAATGGTAACGGAAGCTAATCTTATGAGCCGTAAGAGGGACGAAAGGACTGACAAAATATAAGGAGGATTTTATTATGAAAAACCTGAAAAAAATCATCAGTGTTACTGCGGCAGCAGCAATGGTAATGTCAACAGTTGCACCTGTATCTGTATTTGCAGACGATGCTACATTTAAGATCGGTGGAATCGGACCTGTAACCGGAGCAGCAGCAATCTATGGACAGGCTGTAAAGAATGCAACAGAGCTTGCAATCAATGAAGTAAACGAAGACGGCGGAATCAACGGATATCAGGTAGAGTTCAAATTTGAAGATGATGAAAACGATGCTGAGAAAACCCTGAACGCTTACAACGCATTAAAAGACTGGGGAATGAACATCCTGGTTGGTACAGTTACTTCCACACCTTGTGTAGCTGTAGCAAATGAAACAGCAGCAGACAATATGTTCCAGCTTACTCCATCCGGATCTGCAACAGAGTGTGTTGCTAATCCGAACGTATTCCGTGTATGCTTCTCTGACCCGAACCAGGGTACTGCAGCAGCTCAGTACATTGGAGAGCATAAACTTGCTACAAAAGTAGCTATTATCTACGATAGCTCTGATGTATATTCATCAGGTATCACACAGAACTTCACAGCAGAAGCAGCTAATCAGGGTATTGAAATCGTATCTTCCGAAGCATTCACTGCTGATAACAATAAAGACTTCTCCGTACAGCTTCAGAAAGCAAAAGACGGTGGTGCTGAATTAGTATTCCTTCCGATTTATTATACAGAAGCTTCCCTGATCCTTGCACAGGCAGACAGCATGGGATTTGAAACTAAATTCTTCGGATGCGACGGTATGGACGGTATCCTTGGTGTAGAAAACTTTGATACATCTCTTGCAGAGGGGCTGATGCTTCTTACACCATTTGCAGCAGATTCTACAGATGAGAAAACCCAGAACTTTGTAAAAGCATACAAAGATGCTTACAAAGACACACCAAACCAGTTCGCAGCAGATGTTTATGATGCAGTATACGCAATCAAAGCAGCAGCAGAAAAAGAAGATGTAAAAGCAGACATGGATGTTGCAGATATCTGTGCAGCACTTGAAAAAGGCATGACCGAGATCACACTTGAAGGTGTTACAGGTGACGAGATCACATGGACAGAAGACGGTGAGCCGAACAAAGCTCCGAAAGCTGTAGAGATCAAAGATGGTGCTTACACAGCAATGGAATAATGAAATTGAAATAACTGAAAAGATTTCATAAGAAATAAAATGCGATTGTTCCTGGAGTGGACAATGGTTGCATGCCAACGGGGCTGTCTGAATTATGCAGACAGCCCTGTTGCCTAATACGTTATTACATTAATGCGTTAATGACAGATTTACTTTTGGCAAAATAAACAAGACAGATTTCGCTAAAGGCAAATCTGCCAGTTTTACACACAATAAAATTATTTAAATATAAGAAAGGAAAGACTTCTATGAGTAGTTTTATATCATATCTTATCAGTGGTATCAGCCTTGGAAGTGTATATGCGATCATCGCCCTTGGTTATACCATGGTATATGGAATCGCTAAAATGCTGAACTTCGCTCATGGAGATGTTATCATGGTCGGCTCTTATGTAGTTTATGTCGCAGTCAGCGGCATGGGATTAAATCCGATTTTAGCCATCCTGCTGTCCATTATCATCTGTACACTCATGGGCGTTGTGATCGAAGGCGTTGCGTATCGACCACTGCGTAATGCAGCTTCACCTCTGGCTGTTCTGATCACAGCAATCGGTGTCAGCTACCTGCTTCAGAACGTGGCCCTTCTGATCTGGGGAGCAGATACCAAATCATTCAGTAACGTGATCAGTCTTCCATCCCTGAAACTTGCAGGTGGTTCTATCGTGATCACTGGTGTAACCATCGTAACCATTATCGGTGGTATCCTGATCATGGCAGGTCTGATGCTCTTTATCAGCAAGACAAAAACAGGACAGGCAATGCTTGCCGTATCTGAGGATAAAGGCGCTGCCCAGTTAATGGGTATTAACGTAAACAAAACAATCTCCATTACTTTTGCAATCGGTTCCGGACTTGCAGCAATCGCAGGTGTGCTTCTCTGCTCTGCATACCCGTCTTTGACACCATATACAGGTGCTATGCCTGGTATCAAAGCATTCGTTGCAGCTGTATTTGGCGGTATCGGATCTATCCCGGGAGCCTTTATCGGAGGTGTTGTTCTGGGTATCCTGGAGATTTTTGGTAAAGCTTATATCTCTTCACAGATGGCTGATGCCATTGTATTCGGTGTTCTGATCGTAGTTCTGGTTGTGAAACCTACCGGTATTCTTGGTAAGAACATTCAGGAGAAAGTGTGAGGTGGCAGACATGGAAAAGAAGAAATTAAACAAAACAACAAAAAGCAATCTCATTACATACGGAATGGTTCTTGCAGCATATCTGATCGTACAGGGAATGATCGCAGGGAATCTGCTTTCCAACCTGATGCAGGGTCTGTTGGTGCCTCTTTGTGTATATATTATCCTGGCACTTTCTCTGAACCTGACGGTTGGTATCCTGGGTGAGTTAAGCCTTGGCCATGCCGGATTTATGTGTATCGGTGCTTTCACCAGTGCAGCATTTACAAAGGCAACTATGGATACATTTACAAATGCAGGACTTCGTTTCTTCGTTGCTCTGATCATCGGAGCTGTATGTGCAGGTATCTTTGGATTCCTGATCGGTATTCCTGTACTTCGTCTGAAAGGTGACTACCTTGCTATCGTAACACTGGCATTTGGTGAGATCATTAAAAATATCATCAATGTACTTTATGTGGGAATCGACAGTAACGGAATCCATTTTTCCATGAAAGATCAGATGTCTCTTGGAATGGAGCCTGGTGGGAAAATGCTCATCAGTGGTGCCATGGGTATCACAGGTACACCGAGACAGTCAACCTTTACTATAGGTGTGATTCTGATCCTGGTTACTTTATTCGTAGTTCTGAACCTGATCAATTCCAGAGACGGACGTGCGATCATGGCAATCCGTGATAACCGTATTGCAGCGGAATCAATTGGTATTGATATCACAAAGTATAAACTGAAAGCATTTGCAATCTCAGCAGCATTAGCCGGTATCGGCGGTGTGCTTTATGCTCATAATCTTGCAACTTTAACAGCACTTCCGAAGAACTTCGGTTATAACATGTCTATCATGTTCCTGGTATTCGTAGTTCTCGGTGGAATTGGAAATATGCGTGGTTCTATTATTGCGGCAGTGATTCTGAACCTTCTTCCGGAGCTTCTGCGTGGACTCAGTGATTACCGTATGCTGTTCTATGCAATCGTGCTGATCGTAATGATGCTGATCAACTGGGCACCTAAGGCAATCGAGATGAGAGAGCGTCTTTTCAGTAAATTTAAGAAAAAGGAGGCATAAGCTATGGCATTGCTGGAAGTAAATCATTTAAATATTTCATTCGGCGGTCTTCATGCAGTGGATGATTTCCATGTCTCCATCGAGAAAGGACAGCTTTATGGTCTGATCGGTCCGAATGGTGCAGGTAAGACTACAATCTTTAACCTTCTTACAGGTGTGTATAAGCCGGACGAGGGAATCATCAATCCGGACGGACAGGATATCACCGGAAAGAGTACCATTGATATCAACAAGGCGGGAATCGCCAGAACATTCCAGAATATCCGTCTGTTCCATCAGATGAGTGTGCTGGACAATGTAAAGGCAGGACTTCACAATCATGATAAATACAGCCTTTTTACAAGTATTGTACATACTCCGAAATACTTTAAGGTTGAGAAAACCATGAATGAGGAAGCAATGAAGCTTCTTAAAGTGTTTGATCTGGACAAAGAGGCAGATATCCTTGCATCAAACCTTCCTTATGGTAAACAGAGAAAGCTGGAGATTGCCAGAGCACTGGCAACAAAGCCGAAGCTTCTTCTTCTGGATGAGCCGGCTGCAGGTATGAACCCCAATGAAACTGAGGAACTGATGGATACCATCCGTTTTGTTCGTGATAACTTTGATATGACCATTCTTCTGATCGAGCATGATATGAAGCTGGTTTCAGGTATCTGTGAGGAGCTGACTGTACTGAACTTCGGTCATGTTCTGAGACAGGGCAAGACTTCAGATGTGCTCCATGATCCGGAAGTTATCAAGGCATATCTTGGAGAATAGGAGGAGAGACAGATGGCATTACTGGAAGTACAGGACATACAGGTTTATTATGGAATGATTCAGGCATTGAAGGGTGTTTCTTTCTCTGTAAATGAAGGTGAAGTTATTGCTCTGATCGGTGCCAATGGTGCCGGTAAGACTACTACTCTGCATACAGTGACAGGGCTTCTTCGTGCAAAATCAGGACATATTATTTATGACGGACAGGACATCACAAAGGTTCCGCCTCACAAGATCGTAACAATGGGTATGGCACATGTTCCGGAAGGAAGACGTGTGTTTGCAAATATGACTGTTCTTCAGAATCTGAAGATGGGTGCTTTTACAAGATCTGATAAAAATGAGATTGATGCGACCATTGAGAAAGTATATAAACGTTTTCCGCGTCTGAAGGAACGTCAGAATCAGACTGCAGGTACCTTAAGTGGTGGTGAGCAGCAGATGCTCGCCATGGGACGTGCGCTGATGAGCCAGCCGAAGATCATTCTGATGGACGAGCCGTCCATGGGCCTTTCACCGATCTTTGTAAATGAGATTTTTGATATCATTAAAGAGGTAAGTGAGAGTGGCACAACGGTTCTTCTGGTTGAGCAGAATGCGAAGAAGGCTCTTTCTATTGCTGACAGAGCTTATGTCCTTGAGACCGGAAGGATTACACTGGAAGGTAAGGCAAGTGATCTTCTTCATGATGAATCTGTTCAGAAAGCTTATCTTGGAGAGTAAACAGGAGGGATTTTATGGAGAATTTTGTAATTACCATTGCGAGACAGTATGGAAGTGGCGGACGTACCGTCGGTAAGATGCTGGCAGAGAAACTGGGAGTTTCTTTCTATGACAAGCAGATCATTCAGATGGCTTCTGATGAGAGCGGGATTGATGTGAAGCTTTTTGGACAGGTGGAGGAAGGCTCCAGTGTGAAGGCATCTCTGTTTAATAAGACAGGGTTATATAAAGGAGATCTGATCGCACCGGATCAGAAGGGATTCGTTTCTGATGAGAATATTTTTAATTATCAGGCGAAGATTGCAACGGATCTGGCAGAGAAGGAATCCTGTGTGATCGTTGGGCGTTGTGTGAATTATGTGTTTAAGGACAGACCGAATACTTTGCGGGTGTTTGTTCATGCACCCTGGGAGTTTCGTGTGGAGAAGTCCAGAGAGAAGATCAGCGGCAGTGATGAGGAGATTGAGAAGTTTCTTCGCAAAGATGATAAGAGAAAGCAGGATTATTATCGCAAATTTGCCGGTGGGGACTGGAGTGATGCGACGAATTATGATCTGTGTCTGAATGCAGGAAAGCTTGGATTTGAGAAGTGTGTGGATGCGATTTTGGCGCAGATGAACGTTATGGGAATTAAATGATGAAAAGGGCAGTCTCTCTTTGGAGGCTGCCCTTTTTGGGATTAAGACTGGGATTTGATTTTGGTTTGGTATTCTTTTAAGGTTTTCTCGTAGCCCATTTCGGAGAGTTCGTAGAAGTGTTCTCCCTGGATTTCGGTGGGGAGGTATTGTTGGTCTACGTAATGGTTGGGGTAGTCGTGGGCGTATTTGTAGCCGATTCCGTGGCCTAGTTTTTCGTGGCCTCCGTAGTGTGCGTCCTGGAGATGGGGCGGGACGGTGGTTTTGGTGCGTTTGACGGAGTCCATGGCTGCAAAGATGGCGTTGACGGCGGAATTACTCTTTGGAGCGCAGGCCATGTAGGTGACTGCCTGGGAGAGAATGATCTGGGATTCGGGCATTCCTACGCGTTCTACTGCCTGGGCTGCGGCGACTGCTACGCAGAGGGCCTGTGGATCGGCGTTTCCGATGTCTTCGGAGGCGAGGATCATGATTCTTCGGGCTATGAATTTGACGTCTTCTCCGGCGTAGAGCATTTTTGCAAGGTAGTAGACTGCTGCGTCAGGGTCTGAGCCACGCATGCTTTTGATGAAGGCGGAGATGATGTCGTAGTGGTTGTCTCCGTTTTTGTCGTAGCGGACGACGCGTTTCTGGATGCACTGAGATGCCACATCCAGGGTGATGTGGATAAGGCCGTCTTCGCTTCGGGGGGTAGTGAGGATGCCCAGTTCGATGGCATTGAGGGCATTTCTGGCGTCGCCGCCTGCCATGTCTGCAAGGAAGTCGAGGGCGTCTTCATCTATCCGGGCTTTATAGTTTCCCATTCCTTTTGTTTTGTCGTTGACTGCACGAAGGATAAGTTCTTTGACTTCGGAGATCTCCAGGGATTTCAGTTCGAAGATGATGGAACGGGAGATTAAAGCAGCGTTGACTTCGAAGTATGGATTCTCTGTTGTGGCACCGATGAGGATGATGGTTCCGTCTTCTACGAATGGGAGGAGATAGTCCTGCTGGCCTTTGTTGAAGCGGTGGATCTCGTCTATGAAGAGGATTGTTTTTTTGCCGTACATACCCAGGTTTTGCTGGGCTTCTTTTACAACTGCTTCCATATCTTTTTTGCCTGCTACAGTGGCGTTGATCTGGGTGAATTCTGCACTGGTAGTGTTGGCGATTACTTTTGCCAGGGTGGTCTTGCCGGTTCCGGGAGGGCCGTAGAAGATGACGGAGGTCAGTTTGTCAGCTTTGATAGCCCTGTATAATAAGGTGTTTTTTCCGATGATGTGTTGCTGCCCTACAACTTCATCCAGAGTTGTGGGGCGTAGTCTGGATGCCAGAGGGGATTCCTGGTCCAGGGTTTTTGATTTGGCGTATTCAAATAAATCCATAGTTTTTTTCTCCATAAAGTATGGAAGAGCACTATAAGAGCTCTTCCATTATTTTTCCGTATATTTCCTGGTAATGTGTGGACCATTTTTTACAGATCGACTGTGCGGCCTCGAGGTTTGGGGCTGCGATGTTCAGGTCGATGAGGGAGTTGCCCTTTTCGATGAGCTGGCATCTTACAGAATAGGTTCCCTGTTTGGTGATGTAATAATCGGCAGGAGTGACGATTCGCTCCTGGGCTTTGAAGCCGGTGGATTTCAGGTATTCCCTGACTTCCTGTTTGATCTCAGGAGAGAGATCTTTCTGGAAAAAGGAGAGAGTCTTTATGCCATCTTCGGTAATCCGGTAATGGGAGACATTGGAACGGGTGTCCATGGTGATCAGTTCTGCTTCTACCAGTTCTGAGATTGCCTGCTGGAGATGGAAATAGTTTGTATATTCCCGGTCCAGGATAAATTCCGAAATCTGCGAATTTGTCAGGGTATTTTCGGTATTCTGAAGCATGTATAACACGATTAATTTGTAAACTGTGAATGGTGTTGCCATTTTATCCCTCCTTTGCATAGAGTAGCAGAGAATCTTTTAGTGTGAAAACAGTCTTCCCTGGTAGGTTTGTTCTTCTTTCATTCTGTGATGCAGCATATTTAATACTTCTCGTTTACGGCTTGCCCACAGCGGTGCGATCAGCAGATCTTTGGGGCCGTCGCCTGTGATGCGGTGTATAACCATATCCGGTCTGAGATGTTCCAGACAGTTTATAAGGAGAGAGATGTATTCATCCCGTTCGTAAGTCTGAAACAGTCCTTTCTCGTAATCTGCTGCCAGATCAGTGCCGCGAAGCACATGAAGTAACTGCAGTTTGATTCCCTGAATATCCATATGGTTGAGGTATTCCATAGTTTCCAGAATATCTGCTGTGTTTTCACCGGGCAATCCGAGGATTGTATGCACGATTACTTCGATATTTTCTTTTCGCAGGCGTTTTACGGCATCATCAAAAATGCAGAGAGGATATCCCCTTCGGATATACCTGGCAGTGGATTCATGGATCGTCTGAAGTCCAAGTTCAATCCAGACAGGTTTCTGTTTATTTAACCGGGACAAAAGTGTCACAATTTCAGGACTGAGGCAGTCTGGTCTGGTGCCGATGGAAAGTGCAACTATCTTTGGATGAGAGATTGCTTCTGTAAAAATTTTCTCCAGATATTCCACAGGTGCGTAGGTATTTGTGTACGCCTGGAAATAGGCAATATATTTATGAATCGGACGTTTCTGTGAAAGGATACTGATCTGGCTTTCTATCTGGTCAGTGATGGAAAGTGCGGCATCTGCAGCGAAATCTCCGCTTCCTCCTGCGCTGCAGAAGATGCAGCCGCGGGTTCCAATCTTACCGTCCCTGTTGGGACAGGACATGCCGCCATTTAGCGTGACCTTATAAACCTTTTCTCCAAACCGCTCTCTCAGCATATAGTCCAGAGAGTGGTATGGTTTCTCTCCCCATTTGGTCATACTGTGTGATCATTTTCTGCTGATGAAGTTTCAGCAGAGTTTTCGTTCTGAAGGTCTGTATCCTGGGTATCTGCATCAGCCGGAATATAATTATCAAAAATCTTTACCAGAAAATGTCCGTTGATAAATGCCTCCAGTGCAAATCCAAACATGCACAGAAGCATGATGGCCATGGACTGTATGCGGAAACTTTTAATAAAAAACACGCCTGCAGGTAACAGAGTGATGACTGCCATCAGGACTGTATACGGAAGATGACGGATAGCCATCAGGAATGCATTGCGGAAGGTGTTTTTGATGGAGTTGTAGAATTTGGCAAGCACCGGATAAATATACAGAAATACCATCATATAAAGGATACCAAATGCAAAGAAAACGATATACAATACCTGAGACATTGTTCCGCCGATATTACCTACAATACGCAGATCCATGTAAAGGATAGCTGCAACTGCAAGCATGATAAGATTGATGACAGTTGCCTGTTTGAAGTTCTGCTTAAAGGATTTGAAGAAGCTTCTGATAATATAAGATTCTTCGTTACGTGCCATTTTCAGTGTGACATAGTGGAGTGCAGTCAGTGACGCACCAATAGTCACGATTGGCAGACAACAGATCAGAAAGACCACATTAAGCATAATAAGATCAGCCACACGTCCCATGACGGTGAAGAATTTGTTGTCCATGTTAAATAGTCTGTCCATTCGTTTAATTACTCCTTTTGTATATAATGATGTACAGCATACTCTGTGAATAATCCTGCTACAGAGAAATCTGTACAAGCTCTGTATAACAGTATAACGAATCAGACAGGAAAAAGCAAATCTTTTATGTGAGCAGGAGCTGGTCTGCAGTGACAAAAACATAGCCTTTTTCAGTAAAAAGATCAGCGATTTTCAGGGCTGCATCCACAGATGTCTGATAGCCGTCATGCATCAAGATGATAGAACCGTCATGAATCTGTTTCTGGGCGATAGACAGGATAGAATCGATGTTTTTGCTTTGCCAGTCCAGGGTGTCTACATCCCAGAATACGGGAAGCATGGTGACAGAAAGTTCCATATCCTTGATCCATGCGCCGAAAGGCGGTCGCACATAAGAAGGGTAAATTCCGGAAGCTTCATAGATTCTGTTATTTGTTTTTTCAATTTCCAGTCGGGCCTTCTCCGCCGGGATCTTGTCAAGCTGTACATGATCCCAGGTGTGATTTCCGATAAGATGTCCGTCTTTTCGCATTTGCAGGAGTATATCTTCGTTTCCTTCAATGTTCTCGCCTATCAGAAAGAAAGATGCCCGGATGTTTCTTTTTTTTAATTCATCCAGAAGCATGGGGGTATACCGGGCATTAGGACCGTCATCAAAGGTCAGTGCGATTCTGGGAGGTTCTTCGACGGGAAGCCCGGCGGTGGTGTCAGTTAAAAAATTCTCAGAAGCTGTAGCTTTTGCAGATGCCTGTTTTACAAGGGAAAGCATACCGGGACCTGCCAGTGAAGTAAGGAACTGTGTGCGTCTGTAAACAGAAGAAAAGAGCAGAAAAAAAATCATGCATAATATTTCAAAAAATATTAAAGTCCGCTTCATGCAAAGATACTCCTCATAAAAATATCCCTCTGACTCCGGAACACAGGGTGTGAATATCTGTGTCAGAATGAAAGAGACAGCAGGTGGCAGATGTAATCATTACAGTATATGAAAAAAAGAAAGCAATTCATACCGATTTATTGTATAATAGATTCTGCAAAATATAGAAGAAAGAATTTACGGAGATTGAGATGAAAAAGAAACGGACAAAACTGCTGGTTTTCTTTGCACTGGCAGGAATTTTAGTGCTTTTTTATATGATAGGAGAGTCTTATTGTGAGGGACTGTCCGGGGGGAGCAGTCTGGAAGAGAAGAATGAGGTGATGTGTAAATATAAATACGATATGATCGTAGACAGTCCGAATTCTTCTTTCTGGCAAGCGGTTTATGATTGTGCACAGGAATGGGCGCAGAAGAATGATGCAATTCTTGAACTGAGAGGCAGTGGAAGGGAGAGCGATTACAGTAAGCTTGATTATATGAATATGAGTATTGCTTCAAATTCAGACGGGATCATCCTGCAATACAGTGGGGAGCAGGGACTGGAAGCGAAATGAGGCTGTTCAGAAAGGAATTCCGGTTGTCACTGTAATGGGAGATGCAGTTCACAGCAAGCGTCAGAGTTTCGTGGGTGTCAGTGATTATCAGCTTGGAAGTGTCTATGGCGAAAAGGTAGCGGAATATGTGACTGAGGATACGGAAAGTATTCTTATTCTGTTGAAGAAAAATATTGATGATATGAACCAGAGCCAGATATATACACAGATCAGCAATGCAGCCCAGGCGAAAGCCGGATCAGCAGACGATATAAAAATTACAGGCAGAAATCTTCTTTCTACCGGAACCTTCGAGACAGAGGAAGCAGTTACGGATATAAAGAAGATTTCTGCCTGTAATTTTTATAT
>OIEA01000913.1_pt1 | contig 11548 bp, 9 predicted proteins | sample 1581631 | NCBI WGS metagenome assembly OIEA01 (sample SAMEA3882526, study PRJEB24775) | human gut metagenome | biome: human-associated habitat; feature: intestine environment; material: feces | place: Netherlands | collected 2009/2010
GGCGTGCGGGCGCAGGCGCCTGCGCCCGAGCCGCTTCGCCTTGTCGTGCCCTGCATCGTTGCGGGCATAGGGTGCCGTCGCGGTGCGTGCGCCGAAGCGATCGAGGAGGCGTTTCTTCTCGCGTGCGGGCAGGCGGGTATCTCGCCTTTGGCCGTGCGCAAGGCGGCGACGATCGACGTGAAGGCGCACGAGGAGGGTCTGCTCGCCTTCTGCCACGCGCGCAATATTCCGCTTGCGACGTATTCCGCAGATGAGTTGTCGCAAGTCGAAGGCAGCGTTTCGCCATCTGATTTCGTGCGCGCGACGGTTGGGGTCGACAACGTGTGCGAGCGCGCGGCGCTCGCGGACGGGGGCAAACTTATCTTCTCGAAGATCGCTCACGGCGGCGTGACCGTCGCGTTTTCCAAGGTAACTATCGAACTTTCGTTTAAGGAGCGGTGATGGGAAAGCTCTTCGTGGTGGGGATCGGCCCGGGCGGCCCCGACGGCATGACGATTGCGGCCCGGCGCGCGCTCGAGGCGGCCGACATCGTTGTGGGGTACACGAAATACGTGGAGCTCGCGCTCGCCGCCGTGCCCGACGCGGAGCATCTCGCGACGCCGATGATGCACGAGGTCGAACGGTGCCGCCTGGCGCTTTCGCGTGCGCAGAGCGGAGAAGCCGTGGCGCTCGTGTGCAGCGGTGACGCGGGCGTGTACGGCATGGCGAGCCCCGTGCTGGAGCTTGCGGAGGACTACCCCGATGTAGACGTGGAAGTTATCGCCGGGGCCACCGCGGCTCAGAGCGGGTCGGCGGTGCTCGGCGCCCCGCTTGCCCACGACTTCGCGGTCGTGTCGCTCTCCGACCTGCTCACGCCATGGGAGGTCATCGAGCGCAGGCTCGCCGCCGTGGCGAGCGCCGACTTCTGCATCTGTTTGTACAACCCGCGCAGCAGAAAGCGCGCCGACAGGCTCTCACGCGCGGCGAAGATTATGCTCGAATGGAAGGCCCCCGACACGCTCTGCGGCTGGGTACGCAACATCGGGCGCGAGGGGCAGCAGTCGGGCATGTGCAGGCTCTCCGAGCTGGGGGAGATCGACGCCGACATGTTCACCACCGTGTTCGTCGGCAACGCGGACACGAAGCTCGTAGGCGGCCGTATGGTCACGCCGCGCGGGTATCGGGAGATTCCATGCGAAAGGTAACGATCATCGGGGCGGGGCCCGGAAACCCCGACTTGCTCTCGCGCGCGGCGCTCGACGCGATCGACATCGCCGACGTGGTCATCGGCGCTCATCGCGCGCTTGCCGGCATCGACGTGCCGCCCGACGTGGTGAGATGCGAGCTCGTGAAGACGGCGGACATCGTCGCCGCGCTCACCGATGCGGCGTCGTGGCAGCGCGCCGTGGTCGTGATGACGGGCGATGTGGGGCTTTTCAGCGGCGCGCGCCGCCTGGTAGAGGCGCTCTCCGGCGATGCGCAGGTGGACGTGCGCGTCATTCCCGGCATAAGCTCAGCGTCTTATCTCGCCGCGCGTCTCGCGCGTCCATGGCAGGATTGGCGCTTCGCGAGCGCTCACGGCGTGGCGTGCGACATCGTGGCCGAGGCCGAGCGCTCAGGCGAGCTCTTCCTCGCCACGTCGGGTGGGGAAGACCCCTCGCGGCTTTCGGGCGAGCTTGTGCAGGCGGGCTTCGGGGACGCGCGCGTGACCGTGGCCGAGCGCCTGTCGTACCCCGACGAGCGCATCACCTGCGCGACCGCAAGTGAAATTGCAGGTCAGACGTTCGACGACTTGAACGTGATGCTTATCGATTTCGCAGGCGGCGCCGGGTCGCCTGCGAGCTCCCGCTGGCCGTACGCTTCCTCGGGCATTCCCGACGAGCTCTTCATCCGCGGCGACGTTCCCATGACCAAGCAGGAGGTGCGCGCCGTCGCGCTCGCGAAGCTGCGCCTTACCGCGACCGACACCGTGTGGGACGTCGGCGCCGGCACGGGGAGCGTGTCGATCGAGGCGGCGCTCGTCGCGCGAGCGGGGTCGGTATGGGCGGTCGAGCGCAACGCGGCCGGCGTGCGGCTCATCCGAGAGAACGCGGATGCATTCGGGTGCGGCAACGTGCATGCGGTCCCCGGTATCGCCCCCGAAGCGCTCGCGAAACTGCCCGTCCCCGACGCCGTGTTCGTCGGCGGGAGCGCGGGCGAGCTTCCCTCCATCGTGGAGGTGGCGCTCGAGAAGAACTCGCAGGTTCGCCTGTGCGTGCCATGCGTCACCGTTGAGACGCTCACCGAGGCGTGCGCGCTCCTCTCGGGTTCGCGCTTTAAGGGGTTCGAGGCTTGCCAGGTGTCGGCCGCCCGCGCCGAGGCTGTAGGCTCGCACCATCTTATGAAGGCGCAAAACCCCGTGTTCCTCGTCAGCGCGCGTGGTGCAGGTGGGGAAGGCGGCGCCCGGTGAGCACGACCATCCCGCGCTTCATGGTCGCTGCGCCCTCGAGCGGGAGCGGCAAGACGGTCGTAACGTGCGCGCTCCTGCGCACGCTCGCGCGCCGCGGCCTTGCATGCGCGGCCTTCAAATGCGGCCCCGACTACATTGATCCGCTCTTTCATCGTCGCGTCGTGGGCGCGCGCTCGGGCAACTTAGACGGCTTCTTCACCGACGCCCCGACGTTGCGCGCCCTGCTCGCACGCGGCGCCGCGGGCGCGGATGTCGCGGTGCTCGAGGGGGTCATGGGCTTCTACGACGGCATGGCGCCCGGCGTGGCCGACGCGAGCAGCTACCAGGTTGCGCGCGACACGGAAACGCCAGTCGTTTTAGTGGTGAACGGGCGCGGGGCGTCTTTATCGCTCGCCGCCGTAATTCGCGGCATCGCCGAGTTCCTGCCTTGTGCGAACGTGCGCGGCGTCGTGCTGAACAAGACGAGCGCCGCTGCTTGCGCCTATGCGGCGCCTGCGATCGAGAAGCACACGGGCGTCGCGGTTTTGGGTAATATTCCCGCCGACGAGGCGTTCTCGCTCGAAAGCCGGCATCTGGGGCTTGTGACCGCCGACGAGGTCGAGCGGCTCTCCGCGCGCATCGACAAGATGGCCGAGCTGGTGGAAAAGAGCATCGACGTCGACCGCTTGCTCGAAATAGCGGCGACGGCACCCGATATCCGCGAGGAACCTTACCGGTTGGAGCCGATCGCGGGAGCGCGGCCCATCGTCGCCGTCGCGTGTGACGAGGCGTTCTCGTTCTACTACGAGGAGAACCTGCGCGCGCTCGAGGACCTGGGTTGCGAGCTGGCCTTTTTCAGCCCCCTGTGTGATAGCGAGTTGCCCCGGGGGACAAGCGCCCTCTATCTGGGAGGCGGCTACCCGGAGCTCCATGCGCGGCAGCTCTCCGAGAACGCGCCGATGCGCGAGGCGGTGCGGCATGCGGTGGAATCCGGCATGCCGACGGTCGCCGAATGCGGTGGATTTCTGTACCTGCAGCGCGAAATCGCCGATAACGAGGGGCGGCGCTGGCCTGTTGTGGGCGCCCTTGAGGGCGCAAGCGAGAACGGGGGAAGGCTGTCCCATTTTGGGTACGTGGAGCTCACTTCCCAACGCGACGGGCTCTATGGGCCGCGCGGCACACGCATCCGCGCGCACGAGTTCCACTACTGGCAGTCCACCTGCCCGGGCGGCGACTTTTGGGCGCAAAAGCCCCGGCGCGACAAAGGCTGGCCGTGCATGACGACCTCCCCGTCCCTGGTTGCGGGCTTCCCGCATGTGTACTATCCTGCGAACCCCGACGTTGCGCGCGCGTTCGCGTCTGCCGCAGCGTCGTTCGCAGAGAGGAGACGGCATGGCTGAAGCAACCGAAACCGCGCTTGCCTGCATCCGCGAGGAAGTCCAGCGCGCGTTCTCGTCGGCGCCGGGCGCCGTGCTCGAAGCCGCGCTCTCCCGGATCGCGCCCGCAGACGAGTGCGCCCGCGCCGCCGCGTACGCCGCGTGGGACTCCATCGCGCACCCCTTGGGGGGATTGGGCGACTTTGAAGACGCCGTCGCGTGTATCGCCGCAGCTCAGGGGAGCGCCGAGGTGGCCGAGTTTCCCCGTGCGCTCGCAGTATTCTTCTCCGACAACGGGGTCGTTGCCGAAGGCGTGTCGCAAAGCGGACAAGACGTGACGCGAGCCGTCGCGCGCAACATGTGCGAGGGAGCCACGAGCGCCTGCCGCATGGCGGCGTTCGCGGGTGCCGATGTTGTGCCCGTCGACGTGGGTATGGCCCGGGGCATAGAAGACGCGCGCATGGTACGCGCGAACGTGCGGCGGGGGAGCGGCAACATCGCGCACGGCCCCGCTATGTCTCGCGATGGGGCTGTGCGCGCGATCGAGGTCGGAATCGCCGTCGCGTGCGGGCTTGCTCGCGCCGGCGTGCGCCTTCTCGCCGCGGGCGAGATGGGCATCGGCAACACGACCACCTCGGCGGCGGTGGCCGCAGTGCTCATCCGGGCGGACGCGCGGAGCCTCGTCGGCCGCGGCGCGGGGCTCTCGGACGCCTCGCTCGCGCGCAAGCGCGACGTGGTCGAGCGCGCTATCGACGCGAACTCGCCCGATCCCGCCGACCCGATCGACGTGCTCTCGAAGGTGGGCGGATTCGACATCGCGGCGATGTGCGGCTTCTACCTGGGGGCCGCGGCCTCGAAGGCGCCGGCGCTCCTCGACGGGGTCATATCCTGCACGGCGGCCCTGTGCGCGGTGCGCCTGTGCCCCAACGCCTTGGGCTACCTCGTGGGCACCCACGCATCAAGCGAGCCCGCAAGCCAGGAGCTCCTTCGCGAGCTCGGCATAAAGGCACCCCTCGTCGCAGGCATGCACTTGGGCGAGGGCGCGGGCGCCATGGCGTATCTGCCCCTTCTGGATTCGGCGTTGCGCGTGTACCGGGATGGGAAGACGTTCACGGCGACTGGCATGGCTGCTTACGAGCATTTCGAGGCCGGGAAATGACGGTGACGCTCGTCATCGGCGCCGCCGCGAGCGGCAAGAGCGCCTACGCCGAGTCCCTGTGCCTCGGGCACGACGGCCCCCGCGTGTACCTGGCAACGATGGAGCCCTTCGGGGAAGAGGGCGCCCGCCGCATCGCGCGCCATCGGGCGCTGCGCGAGGGCAAGGGGTTTTCCACCCTCGAGCGCACGCGTGACGTGGGCGCCGCAGTGTCCGGGCTTCCGCGCGGCTGCACGCTTCTTTTGGAGGACGTGGGCAACCTGGTTGCAAACGAGCTTTTCGCGGAAGGCGGCTTGTCCCCACGTGACCCTGACGCTGCGGCGCGCGAGGTGCTCGGAGGTATCGAACGGCTCGCTCAGGCCGCTGCGTATACGGTGGTGGTCACCGTCGACGTGTTCGCCGATGGGATGCGCTACGATGAGGGGACCGAGGCATGGAGGCGCGCGCTCGCGCGCGTGAACGCGGGCGTGGCGGCGCTGGCCGACCGCGCAGTCGAAGTGGTATGCGGGATTCCCGTGTGGATGAAAGGCGAAGGACCTACAAGGTGAAGATAGCAGAGGCAATCGGCGCGGCGTTCGGAACGTTCTCGCGCATCCCCGTCCCGAAATCGACATGGACCGATTTCGGGTCAACCCATGCGCTTGCCGCGTTTCCCCTAGTGGGCCTTGCGGAAGGCTTCCTCATAACGGCGTGGGGGTACGTGGCGAACCTGCTCGGCGTGCCCGCGACCATCGTCGCGGCCGTGCTTGTGGCGCTGCCTGTGGTGGTGACGGGAGGCATCCACCTAGACGGGCTCTGCGACACCTCCGATGCGCTTGCAAGTTGGGCCCCGCGCGAGCGAAAGCTCGAGATCATGCACGACCCGCGGGCGGGCGCGTTCGGGGTCATCGGTGTTGTCGTGTACCTTATTCTGCAGTTTTCCCTGTTCACCGCGCTGCCGCTTACGGCGGGGGCGTTCCTCGCGCTTCTGTGCTCGCTCGTGTTCTCCCGCGCGCTTTCGGGGCTCGCCGTAGAATGCTGGCCTGCCGCGCGGGCGGACGGCATGGCCGCGGGACTCTCGCCTGCTAAGAAGCGCGCGGCGATCTTCGTGCCGCTTTGCGCTTTCGCTGCGGCTTCGGCTGCAGGGATGGTCGCGTGCGCTCAGGCCGTCGGCGCCCTTATGGCGGTGGCGGGGCTTTTGGCGCTCGCGTGGTACCGTCATGTTGCCCTGTCCCGCTTCGGCGGGGTGACGGGTGATTTGGCCGGATGGTTTCTGCAATGGGCTGAGCTCGCGATGCTTGCCATGCTGGTAGCGGGGGGCATGCTCCTATGATGCTCGTGTTAGGTGGCGCGCATTCGGGGAAGAGGACCTTCGTGCGCGAAAAGCTCGGGTTCGCGGCGGACGATTTCGTCGACGCGGCGCAGTTTGCGGAGGGCGGCGTGCCCGCGGCTTTTGCCGGCCGCGTCGCGTACCGTGCTGAGGAACTCGTACGCGCGCTCGACGTTGACCGGGCGCTCGAGCGGCTGATCGGCTTCGACGCAGTGATTCTGTCCTTGGTCGGCTCGGGGGTCGTCCCCATGCGTGCGGAAGACGCCCAATGGCGCGAGCGCGCGGGGCGCCTGGGATGCGCGCTCGCTGCGCGCGCCGACGTCGTCGTGCGCATGACGTGCGGGATTCCCCAGGTCATCAAAGGAAACCTTGCCGATGCGCCTCGAGGGACGCAGGGCGCGGGCGCGCCTTTGGAAGTCGTCTTCGTGCGCCATGGTGCCACGGCGGGCACGGAAGACCATCGCTACAGCGGGGCGGGCACCGACGAGCCCCTGTCGAGCGCGGGCGAGCGCGCTTTGCGCGATCTCGCGTGCGATCGTGACGTGTTCCGTGTTATCACGAGCGGAATGGCCCGCACCGACCAGACGGCGCGCATCCTCTTCCCGTACGCGGAGCTTATGGCGTGCCCCGGTCTGCGCGAGATGGATTTCGGTGACTTCGAGGGGCGAAGCGCCGCCGAGCTTAAAGAGGATGTGCGCTACCGCGCCTGGGTAGACTCCTGGTGCGAGACGCGCTGCCCGCATGGCGAGGGCAAGAGCGATTTCACCCGCCGCGTCGTCGCGGCGTTTCGGGAGGCGTGCGAATCGGAGCGCGCCCAGGGGAGTGGGCGCGCCGTCTTCGTCGTTCACGCGGGTACCGTGAAAGCGCTGCTCTCCGAGCTAGCTGTCCCGAAAATGGGATATTTCGACGTGCATACCGAGCCGGGCGGCGCATGGGCCGCCACCTGGGATGGGCGCTGCCTTCGCGACGTTCGCCCCGCTTCGGGGGGCGATGCCCGGTGATGACGATTTTTGCCGTCGCCGCCGGGTTCGCGGCCGACCTTGCCTTCGGCGACCCGCGCTGGCTTCCCCATCCCGTCGTCGCCATGGGGCGCGCGATCACGTGGGCCGAAGGCCGCCTGCGGGGCGCATTCCCGCAAACGTCCGCGGGCACGCGCGCCGCAGGGCTTGTGCTCGCCGTGGCGCTTCCGCTTGCGTGTGGGCTTTTGACCTGGGGAATCCTGTATCTTTGCGGTATGGTTCACCCCGGCTTGCGCTTCGTGGCCGAGGCATGGGCGAGCTATCAGATTCTCGCGGCATGCGAGCTGCGCCGCCAGAGCCTGGCCGTGGCCCGCGCGTTCTCGAAGGGCGGCCTTGTCGCGGCGCGCGAAGCCGTCGGACTCATCGTGGGACGCGATACGTCTGTTCTTGACGAGCAGGGCGTTGCGCGCGCCGCCGTGGAAACGGTGGCGGAGAACGCGAGCGACGGCGTCATCGCGCCGCTTTTCTACCTTATGATCGGGGGTGCGCCCTTGGGCATGGCGTACAAGGCGGTGAACACGCTCGACAGCATGGTGGGCTACAAAAACGCGCGTTACATCGACTTCGGCTTCGCCTCGGCGCGCCTCGACGATGCGGTGAACTGGATTCCCTCGCGCTTATCGGCCCTGCTTATGATCGCCGTGTGCCCGATCGTCGGGCTCGACGCGTGCGGGGCGGCGCGCATCTGGCGCCGCGACAGGCGTCGCCATGCGAGCCCCAATTCGGCGCAGACCGAGTCGGCGTGCGCGGGCGCGCTCGGGCTGCGCCTAGCAGGACCCGCGGTGTATTTCGGCAAGCTCGTTGATAAACCGACGATAGGCGACGCGTTCCGTGAAATCGAGTGGGGCGACATCGCCCGAGCGACAAGGCTCATGCTCGCCGCGTCCGTATGCGCGCTCGTCGTCTTCGGCGCCGCGCGCGCGGCGGTCGTGCTCGCCGTGGGGGCGATGGCATGAGGGAAGACCACGCCGCGCTCCGGGCTGCCGGGGGAATCCTGCGCGCCCGTACGCATGGGGGCAGCTCGCAATCGCTCGGCATCGCTTGCGAAGGGGGCGCCTCCGACCTCATCGACTTCTCGGTGAACGTGAATCCGGCAGGCCCCTCGCCGCGCGCCGTCGCCGCAGCTTGCAAGGCGCTTTCTCGAATCGACGCCTATCCCGATAGGGAAAGCCTCGCCCTCGTTCGCGCCCTAGCGCGCGCCCAGGGCATTCCCGAAGATACTATCGTCTGCGGCGCGGGCGCGTCTGACATCATCTGGCGGCTCGCCGCGGCGGTACGCCCGAAACGCATCGTCGTGTGCGCGCCGACGTTCTCTGAATATGCGGAGGCGGCATCGTACTACGGTGCATGCGTGCAGGAGTTCCCGCTCTTCGAAGCGGACGACTTCGACGTGCCCGCCTCCTTCGCCCGCGCGATCGAGGCGCCGGGAGACGTGGCGTACCTCTGCAATCCGAACAACCCGACGGGGCGCCTCGTCGACCCCCGCGTGATCGATGCCGTGGCATGCCGCTGCGAGCAGGTGGGCGCGCTGCTCGTCGTGGACGAGTGCTTCCTCGGATTTGCGCCCGACGCCCGCGAAAGGAGCGTGGCCGCACGCGCCGCGTGTTCGCGCCATGTGGCCGTGCTCTCCGCGTTCACCAAGCTCTACGGAATGGCAGGGTTGCGGTTGGGGTATCTGATCAGCGGAAACGCCCAACTCATCGAGGGGATTCGTCGGGCGGGGCAGGCGTGGCCCGTCTCCTCGGTCGCCGAGGCCGCGGGCATCGCCGCCCTGGAAGACGTCGAATACGTCTCGCGCACGCGCGATGTATTGGCGGGCGAGCGAGCGTGGCTTTCCCACGAGCTCTCCTCGCTCGGGCTTTCCGTCGTGCCGTCGGATGCGAACTTCCTTTTAGTCCGCACGCCGGCGAAAGACATCCCCGAGCGCCTGTATAAACAGGGGGTTTTGGTCCGCACGTGCGACTCGTTTTCGATACTGTCCCGTTTCTGGTGCCGCGTCGCCGTGCGCACGCACAAGGAGAATGCCCGGCTTGCGATGGCGTTCAGCCGCGCGCTTCGGGCGGAAGGCGCATCGGGCGAAGGCGAACCCGACGAACGGGGCGGCGCTTCTTGCAGCGGCGCTATGGCGGGCGCGGATGGCCGAGGCTCGGCGAAGGAGGTCGATACCCGTGGGTAGGGCGAAGCCCATCATGATCCAGGGCACCATGTCGAACGCGGGGAAGAGCCTGCTTGCGGCGGGGCTGTGCCGTGTGCTTTCGCAGGACGGCCTGCGCGTGGCTCCCTTCAAGAGCCAGAACATGGCGCTCAACAGCGGTGTCACGGCCGACGGGCTCGAGATGGGGAGCGCTCAGATCATGCAGGCCGAGGCGTGCGGCATCGCGCCCGACGTGCGCATGAACCCCATCCTGCTTAAGCCCGAAAGCGATCACCGAAGCCAGCTCATCGTGGCCGGCAAGGCGCAGGGAGCCTTCGCTGCGAGGGACTACTTCGCGCGAAAGAAGGCGCTCATGCCGCAGATTTTGGAGGCGTTCGATTCGCTCGCGGAGGAAAACGACGTCATCGTCATCGAGGGCGCCGGCAGTCCCGTCGAAATCAACCTTGCCGAAAACGACATCGTCAACATGGGGCTCGCGCGCGCCGTGTCCTCCCCCGTGCTGCTCGCGGGCGACATCGACCCAGGCGGGGTGTTTGCCCAGCTCTACGGCACGGTCGCGCTCCTTGCGCCCGAGGACCGCGCGCTTTTGCGGGGGCTTATGGTGAACAAGTTCCGCGGCGATGTGGAAATCCTGCGTCCGGGTTTGGCTCCGCTCGAGAAAATGTGCGGGGTTCCCGTCGTGGGGGTCGTGCCGTATCTTACGCTCGACCTGGACGACGAGGACTCGCTCGCGCCGCGCCTAACTGCCCGCGAGGCGCGCGGCGTCATCGACGTCGCCGTCGTGCGCCTTCCGCATCTGTCGAACTTCACCGACTTCGACCCGCTTTCGCGCGTGCCCGGCGTGGGCGTGCGCTACGTTTCCTCGACGACCGATCTGGGCCGACCCGACCTGGTGGTGCTTCCCGGCTCGAAGTCCACGGTCGACGACGCGCGCTGGCTTGCGGCTAGCGGCATCGGAGCCTGTGTACGCGCGCTTTCGGGCGCGGGCACGCCGGTGCTCGGCATATGCGGAGGCTACCAGCTTTTGGGAGACGAGCTTTCGGACCCGCACGGCAGGGAAGGCGCTGGCACCGCGCGCGGGCTCGGGCTCATCCCTGCAAATACGGTGTTCAAGGAGGAAAAGCGCCTTGCCCAGTCGGAGCTGCGCATCACGGGCGCCCAAGGCGCGTTCTCGGTGTGGAACGGCATGACAGCGCGCGGGTACGAGATTCACGACGGCGTAACGACCGTCTTCTGCGCCCCTGCGGGCACGATTGGCGGCAAACCAGAAGGCGCGGCCTGCGGAAACGTGTTCGGAACCTATCTCCACGGCCTGTTCGACGAACCGGGGGTGGCGCTCGCCCTCGCGCGCTCGCTCGCGCGCATGCGCGGCCTGCCCGAGAGCGTCGTGGGTGCTGCGGGCGCGGCGTCCGCGGCCGATCACCGTGCGCGCGAGTTCGACCGCCTGGCCGACGTCGTGCGCGGAGCGCTCGACATGGAGTATGTCTACCGCATTATCGAGGAGGGCGTATGATTCACGTGTATCATGGCGACGGCAAAGGCAAGACCACGGCGGCGATGGGCCTCGCCCTTCGCATGCTCGCCGCAGGCCGCCGCGTCGTCGTCGTGCAGTTCCTGAAAGACGGCGAAAGCGGGGAGGTGCGCCTGCTCGCCGAGCATTTCGGCGTGCTCGTGTTCGCGGGGAAGGCGTCGGACAAGTTTACCTGGTCCATGACGTCGGAAGAACTTGCCGCGACGCGCGAGCTGCACGATGGGAACCTCGCTTCCGCGCTTGCCGAGCTCGAGGGCGCGCAGGAGGGGCTGCTCGTGCTCGACGAGGCGCTCGACGCGCTTTCGAAGGGGCTTGTCGACGAGGCGCTCATGGACCGCGCGCTCGATATGTCCGCGCGCGGCGTCGAAGTAGCGCTCACCGGGCGCGCGCCTTCCCGCAAGATCGTGGAGAAGGCCGACTACATAACCGAGATGCGGTGCGAGAAACACCCCTACGAGCAGGGGATATGTGCAAGGGAAGGTGTGGAGTACTAGATGGATTCCAAGGAGATGGCGCCCGGCGACATCGAGCGGCGCAGCTTTGAGATCATCACCGATCCGGACGACTTCTCCACTGTCCGTGAAACTCTGGAAAA
>OIEA01000916.1_pt1 | contig 11537 bp, 5 predicted proteins | sample 1581631 | NCBI WGS metagenome assembly OIEA01 (sample SAMEA3882526, study PRJEB24775) | human gut metagenome | biome: human-associated habitat; feature: intestine environment; material: feces | place: Netherlands | collected 2009/2010
AATGAATGATTCGCCATCCGTTTTGGCCAGTGGATCAGGTTGCTGCGATTGCGTGCCGACCAGCTGAGCGTCCGTCACGGTTTCGCCGGTCTCAATGTTCTGTACATCACCTTCCGGCGTAACCGCAAGGTTCTCCGAAACCACAGTGGAATCGTCCGAAATGTTTTCGCTTACCGTTTCCGGCAGCGTCGCGTTCGGATTGTCCGGCATGCTGTTTGACGAATTCTGCGCATCATCCACAGTTGCGGCAAAAGAACTTGGCGTATCCTCAATCGCAATATCCTGCATGGCGTAAGCCGGCACCACGGCAACGGAAACCGTCATTGCAACCACGGAAGCGGTGGTCGCAATCTTCATCAAGCTTTTCGGCGATATCATCGTCAGCCTCTCTCACAAAACGCATTTCACGCGTTGACGCAATTGCACACGCAAAACTTAAGTGTATTCTGAGATGTCCCCACTTAAAATAAAGCAGCTGGATTCCGGACCAAACTTCACATTTACCGAATATGCCACAACATGAAGTGCTGGCATTCGGAAGTGGAACGGGTAACATACCTTATGTATTGTCATTTGGGAATAGAGGACCTTGTCGGACCACCTCCAATAGACAACATCAAAACGGTATCACGGACTCCTGGAGGAAAGCATGGCACGGCACGAAAAGCAGCCGGACAAAGCTGACAGTCAAACAAATAGCGTCCGTAAGCCCCGAACGTTCAGCAGTACCGCGACCGTCGAAACCAGCAAACCCGACAATTCCGTTAACATCACCAATCGCAACGGAAAGCCTGAAACAGACGCATCAGGGGTTTCCTATCAAACAAACACCAAAGATCCATTCCAAATCGCCATATCGCAAGGCGTGCAAGATGGCGACACTTGGGTACATAACCATGTCAAGAACTTGATTCGCCGTTCCATCATCGTAGCCGTTATCGTCGTTGCGGTATGCATTGTGGTCTTCGGCGTCATGGGCGTGAGAACATCGCAGAAAATGCGCGAACTGAATGCCATTAACGACTGCAGAGACGCGGTTGCCGCCATGAACGCTTCATATTCCAAGGATTTCCAGCTCAAGGGAAAGATTGTCGACGCATTTTCCAGCATGGATTCCTCATATGATCTGGAAAAGCTCAGCACCTTGTATCAGGAAGAAGTCAAATCGCCGAAGGCGCTTGACTGCAAAGCCGACCCGTCCGGAACCACCAGCAAAGCCAACACCGAACGAGCCGCATATGACAAACAGGCCAGAACCTTCGAGCGGGCGTTGACAAAGAACGAGGCAAATCAGAATTGAATACGAAACGATTGGCAAGAACGGCACTTGCCGTTATCGTAACCGTAGGAATAGTCGTTGCCATCATCGTCGGGTGCGGCCCCAAATGGGGCAACGGTTCAGCATTGCACCAAAACGAAGAAACCGCACAGTCCTCAAATTCGCAGGTTTCCGTGACTTTGCCTTCCTACTACATGGAAAATATGGTCTTCCAGCGCAATCAGCCGTTAGTGGTCAAAGGAACCGTCAAATTCGCGCATGCCAGCGAACAGATTGACGCATCGAAACTATCCGCAACACTTGCCCAAGGCAAGATGACTGCGAGCGCCACTGCGAAAATCGCAAAAAATGGTTCGTTTACTTGCACGCTGAACGCACAGAAAGCAAGCCTCGAGTCGTATTCGTTACAGGTGAAGTACGACGGCAAAGTCGTAACGGAACTGGCGAAAGTGTATGTGGGCGACGTGTTCGTGGCGGCCGGCCAATCGAACATGGAACTCAACTATGCGCAGTACTATGAGGGGAATAACAATGCCTACAACTTTGGGAAGGGTCTAGTTAAGAAAACAGACCTACCGAAACCACTCGTCGATAAGAACGTGAAATTCGTCATTGCGGATCATGATGCGAAGAACACTGATTTTCCGCTGGCCAACGTCAATCTGAACGCTGGCGCGTGGCTGAATGCGGATTCCACGAATTCACTGCATCTGAGCTACTTGACACAGCAGTTCGCCCTTCAGTTGCGCGCGAAGCATCCTAACGTACCAGTCGGCATCATCCAGACCGCGTGGGGCGGCACGCCTATTCGCAGGCATATACGTGGCGGAGATATCTACGCGAACCATATTGCACCGTTGAAGGATTTTCATGTGGCAGGTGTGCTCTGGTACCAAGGATGCGATGATGCGATGAACTTTTCGACCGCTACGGAGTATGAGTCGCAGATGACCGCGCTGATCAACCAGTACCGTAGCGTGTTCGAACGGAAGGATCTGCCGTTCCTGTACGTGCAACTTGCGCGATGGCCGAACTATCAGTACACGCAGAACGTGCGCGAGGCGCAACGGACCACGCTTGACAACGCGAATCTGCAAGACCGTTCCAATGTGGCGATGACGGTTTCCCTTGACACCGATAAAGGCACATCCGCGCTGATTCATCCACTCGGCAAGGATATTCTGGGCGCGCGTATGGCCGCGCAGTACCTCGCCATGGAAAACGGTACGAAAAACGCTGTCAGCGTACCTAACGGACCGCTTATTGAACGTGCACGGCATACTGTGGACGGCAAAATCGCCCTGTCTTTCCAAATCGGCACCGCAAGCGGACTGAAAGCGATGCAACCGAACTATACGAAGAGCGCAAGCGCGAGCGCACCCGATTATACGAAGAATTCGAAAGCGACCCCTCTTGACGGTATCAGCAATATCGTAATCCCAACGACTGCGGCATTGCAGGGATTCGAGGTTGCCAACTCTTCCGGGCAATGGGTACCGGCCAACGCCATCATCAGAGGCAACCAGGTGGTGCTCAGCGCGGCCAATGGAACGCCACTTGACAATCTCAGCGGTATAACCCAGGTGCGTTACCTGTTCAGCGGCAATCCGAAGTGCGCGAGCATCCTGTACAACAGCCTTAATCTGCCTGCTAGCCCATTCATCACTATTGTCGAGTGATCTTTGTTGGGGGCCGCCGCGAGATAAACCAATACGGGCGGGATAAGTACGGGCGGTCTGAGCCGTTGCTTGGCCTGCTTGGTCATGTTTTGAGCAGGCTGTTCCGGATTCTGGTTTGGTTTCTGGTTTCCTGCTTAAACTATGAAGACTGCTGCAGCATCGCAGAAACTAGACAAATGTCATTTTTCCACCGGTTTATTTAGGCACATTCCCCTCCTACTATGGCATACGGAACGAACGCGAGCGCACAATCACAGATCGAATGCAAACGTGCGCAGGAGAGGAATCACCATGAGGAATCGTATTGCAGCAGCTGCAGCGGCGGGAATATTAACCATCGGCATGGCCGCCTTGCCTTCTGCGGCTTCGGCCAGTGAAGTCGCACCGTCTACGGACGGATTGGCCGGCAGCACCGCCATCAGCGGGCAGATCGACCAGGATATGGCCGTGTGCACCGACAAAACGTGCGATGCCGTACAGCATGTGCGCAAAACCAACCAGCAGATCAAGTCGGATATGGAAACCGCCAAGCAGCACGCCGAGCAGCTGCATCAGAACGCGCACGAGGACGCCGACGCGCTTCGCCAGTACGGCGAGCAGGCCTGGAAGAACTACCAGGAGGACCGCGAGGATATAAAGAATGCGATTGACGGCGCGGTCAAGCGCGGTCAGGAGCGTCACGACGCTCTGCATCAGGATATGCAGGACACGCAGGCCCACCTCAACCAGATGCATGCCGATATGAAGGAGACCCACGACGAACTCAAGACGAGGCATGACGCGTTTGCGGCGAGCAGCCACCAGTGGCATCAGTCGTTCATCGCGGCGTTGAAGGACGCGAACTCCAAGACGGGTCAGCAGGGCGGCTCATCCGTTGCTACCGGCACGCATGGCATCACGGCTGGAACGAATGCCGGTACGACCGTTACTGGAGTCAACGGCACCACTGGCACTGTGTGCACGGCTGCCGACACTGGCGCGAATGGTGCTGCAACTGGATCCGTCACAGCTTCCGGCGATCAAACCGCCGCGTCCACCGGCGCGCTGACCAAGTCGGAATATGGACAGCTTGCACAAACCGGCATCGGCATTTCCCTTGCCTGCGCAGCCATTCTGCTGCTTGCCGGCCTTGCCTACGCCATGAAGACGTTCGTGCAGTATAAGCGCGAAACCAGCGAAGACTGAGCCGGCTCGCTGCCGGACAGCGTTTGCTTCATCGACTCATGAAAAACGGTCTCGAATATATCGGGACCGTTTTTTCATGCGCGTTTTTCGTATGTGCTTTTCATCTGCTATACGCATTGTTGCGATTCAATTGGAATGACGTAGTACAGCGACGTACAATGCAGCGCAAAGCGCGCGTACCGTGCATGAACCGCGTGTATGTCCAGTATTCCCACTGATTTGTTACGTTGGCCGTTCTGATCAGTCCACTGGTCAATTCGCATAATGGGGAGCACTGCTGGCGATTCGCGGCGACGGCGTATCGCCATTCCCCGCCGTCCGTCCGGTACTACCCGCGCTCCCCACATCGCCGGCCTTTTCAGCATTGCCGATGTTGGTTCTACGCAACGACCCCGCGGCCAACGAGCGGATGGATCGCCTGCGCTGCGCCTGTTCCGTCTGCGAAGCGGACTGAATTGCGGGAAAAGCGCCCGTTACGGGACGAATACGACCGGTTGCGGTCGGAATAAAGCTTGGTGGCAAAACCTGCGTTGTGATGGCGCTTATGGATGCCATCTGCGGCTGCTGCGTATTATCAGGACCATCCGCAGCGTCTTTTTCTTTCACGGTTTGCGATTCTTCCGCACGATTCGCGTCATCATTCGCATCCTCGCCCGTTTGCAAGGCAGACCCAGCTTCGCTCTGCTTTTCTTGTTTTTCCTGCTTTTCCTGCGGAGCGGCCTGCACATCACTCTGCAATACAATTGGCGATGAATTCGAACGGCGTCGGGCAAGCGCCGCCAGAGAGTCACGAGTATCAGCATCGCGTTGGTCAGTCTGCTGGCTGCCGGCAGCCGTCTTGTCAACCATCGTCGTGCTTCTTTCTCTCAACGTCACGATTTCGAGCGTAACGTAGCGCAGCGCAAAAGTGCGCGTAAAACGACGATGTACGCAACTCCCCCACCGAATCGCAATCAAATATCGACATATGAGGGCAAACAATCCCATTATTGAGACCACAGACTGGCACCAATAAGCCGCAGCATGGCAATCAGAGACTTTCCTGGATGCCGGCCCGTACACGCGAGACTTGCGATACGGGACGATTCAAAAAACCGAGGCCAATGAAAGAAGCATTCGGAGGGAATCTGGAAGGAACCGGAAAACGGAGTGGAAAAGAAGGAACCCCAGAAACCGAATGATTCCAACGGTTTCCAGGGTTCCAATCCGGGCGGAGAATACGAGATTCCCTAACAACTATCCTCAAACCCAGTGATAGCAAGGCTTTCAGCGATTACTGGTTTGATTGTAGCACTCTATTTGTCACTCTAAGCGCCTATCAGGGCCTCTGATTTACACTTTTACACATTTACTCTTTTTACTCTTCACTGTTTTGAAAAGAGTAACAAACCGTTGGAATTTCAACGTTCTTGCTTACACTTTTACACTTTATAGAGTTGTCTATAGTGTGCATTTTCTGTTCAAAAGCCCCAAACCTAATAATTCCAAGGGTCATGGGTCCGTTACACATGCTTTGCCCCGACTTCCACGCCAGATCCGACCAAATCAGATGCAACGAGATATGGATCATGGGTCATTTCTAGGCAACCCAAAAGCAGACCGGAGCGAAGCGTAGGGCTTTTGGGGCGGCAGCTTCTTGCTTTTCATACGCCCATGCTGCCATGACGAGGACCGCCAAGCAATGCGTACGAAGAGTATCTATATCTGATGGGCCATTACGACCCGTCAGATATTTCGATTCGGCTCCAATCACGTTAATTGCCAGAATAAACGTTGCATATGAAAGCGATGCGACACTTAAAAAGTGTGATATCAACTGCGTAATTATTCCGCAGTTGATAATTTCGTCGAAACGGCAACGTGATCAGGCAGTCCACACTCCGCCAGAAATGGGTTCCGAGCCGGAGAACAGCCAATTTGGAAATCGTTCACTACCCAGAAACAAGGCTGTCAGCCCACAAGCCCATACATATTTCTTGACATTGATCCGCCATGAGGCAATAGATCCGACATTAGGCGCATCCCTCATCCCAATCCTCAACACAAAGTTTTTTATTTAAGTCGGTGGCTTCATACGCAGGCCAGCAGCATAGAAAACGTTGATTTTCCGCGGTTTGTTTTTAAGGACAGCACCAATACCACGAGCAGAAGAATGCAAGCATGGTCAGCGTGACAACAGAAGGGACTCGTATAAAATCAAGCAGCATTGCTTCCACAAAAGGCATGCGAGATTCTCGGGCCATAATCAAATAGGTAGTATAAGCATGAGTCTATCGCGAATGAATTGAGGCTTTATGAGAAGCGAAGAAAACGGCACTCTGAACGAGTCGGATTTGTTCGGTGACACTAATTCCGATTTGATGAGCAACCTTAAGAAGATAACGGATTGGAAGAAGACTCATGGAAAAGGGAATGAAGGGCCCTTCCTTGTGCTTTACGACTCTAAAATGCCAATAGGCATCAAACAGGCAGTCAACAGGCTCAACGCCTTCACATATGACAATCTTCCCATGGACGAAATCGGATTTTCCACCGAGCTTTTCGAATCATTAGAAAACCTAGATGACTACATTTCCATCGAAGATAGCGATTCCGATGAAGATGAAGAGCCAATCCAACTGGACAATTTTCCTTTAGCCTTATCTAGCGCAATTTGCGATCTTGATGAGCGTGAATACAAAATATTCAATGAGCGTTTCCTCATGGAAGAACCGCGTTCATTCGAAGACATCGGAGGAGATCTGGGAGTAACTAGGGAAAGAATCCGGCAAATAGAGAAAAACCTTCGAGACAGGATGCAACCCGTATTTGATGAGTTCTCCATTGATGAAAAGCTGTCCTCCTTGTTCACAAACGACAAAAAATTCATACGTTCATCGAGACTGAACACTGTTTTTCCCGAGTTTGAAAAGTATCTCCCAAATTCAACAACTCCTGTCAAATGGGTGTTACGTAACTATTGCAGGTTCACATATGAGGAAAAAGACGGTTGGCTAGCCACACCATCGATTCTGGAAGCAAAACGATTGTTCAAGGACAGACTAGGCAAGCAAGCAAGTCAGCACGGCGTTTTCGACAAGGATGCTCTGCTTGCCTTTAAAACGTATGATGATGAACTCGCCGACATTATCGACTGGGCCAAGTATTGCGGAATTACTTTCTACAAGGACCATTTAATTTTGTGTAGCAACATCGGAGAATATGCCGAAGCGATCCTGGAGATAGAAAATCAACCTATGACAACTGAGGAACTGCAAGCAATCGTGGATCCAAACACTAGTGCGAAAGGTTTCCGTCAAAAACTCTACAAGTCGCGTTCCGCCATACGGACTGATGTCAGAATGTGGGGTTTGCGCGACTGGGGTCTTGATGAATATAACAGCATCGAGCAAACGATCACCGATATGCTGAACGCTCATGATGGGTCGATGCAATATGACGCGCTAATCGATGAACTACTTGATAGATACTCCTTTTCTAAAAGCAGTTTATGGGCCAAACTGAACGAAGGACCTTTCTCCGTACGAGAGAATGTCGTGTTCCTAGGAAGATCTTCGAATGGCGCGAAGTCCTCTGTCGACCCATATTCCGCCGCAAAGCTTTTAAGGCTAGACAAGGGATGGGTATTTAGATTCACCGTCACGCAAAGACTTAAGGATGGAAGCGGATTCTATGCGACTAAGGCAATAGCCAACATACTTCACTTGAAACCTGGCGATGTCAAGCACCTTTCTTCTCCCATTGGACTTCAAAGAATCGCCTGGACAAGTAGCGTCATAACTATTGGAACAATCAGACGATTCATTGTAGAGGGGGTAGTAAACGTAGGACAGGAAGCATTCTGCCTATTCAACGATGACGAATCATTCAGTATCATCCCCATGCGCACTGTAGGCAAAAGCGATATACGCGATGCCTTAGCGCTAGCCTGCCTGCCGGCGACAGGCGACGTCGATCTCGCTCGTCATTATCTTGCTTCGGCAATAGGACTCCCTTCAAACGCCACATTCAGGGACCTTATCCAGAAATATAAGGAGCGCGGCGATTCGGACATCTCGCAATGCTTAGCCACATATTCTGAATAGAATCAGGCGATTCAATCTTGTATTGACGAAGTCTCTGAACGTTGATTAGCCTCAGCGGTTTCAAGGGCACTTGCCCCGAAGAACGGCTTGTTGAACGTGCCATTAGCGTTCTAAATGCTACTGGCGCATTGAGGGCCACAGACATCTTCTCGGAGAAATCCACACAGCCCTTTATTAGGCGAATACTTGTAATCCATTAAACTAAGCTACGGATTTATAAGCCAATCGGAGGAGTCAGCCATGGCCGTCAGCGTCGATGAAGTGTTCGACCAGATCGTCGAGGAGTCGGTGGACAAGCGCCAGCAGGGCACGAGGTGGGAACGCGCCGTGCAATGGTTCCTCACCCAGGACCCAGCGTGGAGGGACCGGTTCGAGCATGTGTGGATGTGGGACGACGCGCCCACGAACCCGGGCAGGCAGGATACCGGCATCGACCTGGTCGCGCAGGACACGGACGGCGAGTACTGGGCGATACAGGCGAAATGCTATTCAAAGACGCTGTCAGACAAGGACGTGTCCACGTTCTTCATGGCGTCGATGGCCGACACACGATACAAGCATTTCATCATCGCGGACACCGCGCCCGCGGTGAGCCATAATCTCGAGACGTACATCACGGACCACAAGGACCGCGACATCACGCGCATCGACCTGGAATGGATTCGCGACGCGAACATCGACTGGAGCCCGTTCACCGGCGACGCGGCCGACACACGCAAGGTGTTCGAGCCGCGCGACTACCAGCGCGAGGCCATCGACGCGATCAAGACGGAATTGAAGGACCACGACCGGACGCTGGCGGTCATGGCGTGCGGCACAGGCAAGACGCTCACCTCGCTGCGACTGTCGGAGGAGCTGTGCCCGGGCGGCACGGTCCTGTTCCTCGCCCCGTCCATCAGCCTCGTGTCCCAGACCATGCGCGGATGGGTCGACCAGGTGCGCGGCCGCATCAACCCGTACGTCGTGTGCTCCGACGGGAAGGCGTCCAAACTCAAGGACGACGAGAGCTATGGCCAGCTGTCCGACATCCCGTATCCCGCGACCACGAACGCGGACACCATCGCCTCCCGCTTCCGCAGGCGCGACGACGCGTTGAACGTGGTGTTCTCCACCTACCAGTCCATCGACGTGGTCGCCCGCGCCCAACAGCTCGGCCTGCCCGACTTCGACCTGATCGTATGCGATGAGGCGCACCGCACCACCGGCGTCGTCAACGGCGAGGGCGCTTTCCAGAAGGTCCACGACAACGGGTTCATCCACGCGGCGAAACGCGTGTACATGACTGCGACCCCACGCGTCTACGATACGAGCGCGAAGAAGAAGGCCGACGTGATGGGCGCGGTCGCGATCGCGAGCATGGACGACGAGAAGATGTACGGGCGCCTGTGCTACACGCTCGGCTTCGGCAAGGCCGTGGAGAAGGGCATCCTGACCGACTACAAGATCGTTGTCATGAACGTCGGCGAGGACATGCTTCCCGCCACCATGCAGCAGCACCTCGGCTCGGCCATCGAGGTCAAGGTGGATGACCAGGCCAAGTTCATCGGCATCTGGAAGGCCCTGTTCGACCGCACTCACGCGAGCGGCCTCAAGGCCATGGGACGGCACGCGCAGGTCGACATAGGAGACGCGAAACGTCTCCTGCGCCACGCGATCGCGTTCGCGTCGAGCATCAAGGCGTCGAAGCAGCTCAGCAACGAGTTCCAGAACGTGATCAACGCGTACACCGTCGCATTGGGCGAGGAGAACAGGGAGGAACGCGACGCGCTCATGGACGCGGCCGGCAACGTCACGTTCGACGTGGACCATGTCGACGGCGGCATGGACGCCTTGACCCGCGCGGACAAGCTCGCCGTGCTCGCGGAGGACGACGGCTCCTGCCACATCCTGTCGAACGCTCGCTGTCTGGCCGAGGGCATCGACGTGCCCGCTTTGGATGCGATCATCTACCTGAGCAGCCGCAAGAGCCGCACCGACATCATCCAGTCCGTCGGACGCGTCATGCGCAAGGCCGAGGGCAAGGAATACGGGTACATCATCCTACCGATCTTCGTGCCCAAGGGCGTCGATCCAACCATATCGTTGGCCAACAGCCCGGAATACCAGGTCGTCTGGCAGGTCGTCAACGCGCTGCGTGGCCACGACGAACGCCTCGAGGCGAAGATCAACGCCGCAGCCTTGGGTGACACCGACGCGCTGAGCCACATCGTGGAGGTCGAGATCCTCGACGACAGCCGCGTCAACGAACGCAGGAAGAAAACATCCAAGCCGCATATCGGCGACGGCGAAGCCCCCACGGATTCCGGTTCCGCAGATGAGACGGACAATGGCGACGAGGGAGCCACACAGGGCGAGCTGAACGTCGATAGTCTGAGGGAACTGGCACGCTCCATCCAAGCGCAGATCGTGCGCAAGTGCGGCACGAAGGTGTACTGGGGCGAATGGACCCGCGATGTGGCCGACGTGACTTCGGCGCGCGCCGAGGCGATCGCCCATCTGGTCGGATCCGGCAAGGCGTCCGACGGGTTCGCCCGGTTTCTCCAGGGGTTGAGGGACAGCCTGAATTCGAACTACACCGAGACCGAGGCGGTCAGCGTGCTCGCCCAGCACGAGATCACCCGACCGATTTTCGAGTCCCTGTTCGACAATCCCGAGGTCGTCGCGAACAACCCCATCGTCAAGGGCATGGACCGCGCGCTGGACGACCTGTACAAGGCGGGACTGGAACGCGGGTTCGCGGACTCGAGACTCGCGGACCTGTACGATTCGGTGAGGACCTGCGCCGCCCAGATCGTGTCCGACCAGGCCCGGCAGAACCTCATCAAGGAGATCTACAACGACTTCTTCTCCATCGCGTTCAAGGACATGGCCGCGGAGCTCGGCATCGTGTACACGCCCGCGGAAGTGGTCGACGCCCAACTGCACATGGTCCAACGCGCCCTGCAAAGGGAATTCGGTATGAGTCTGGGCGACCGGGGCGTGCACGTGCTCGACGGATTCGCGGGCACCGGCACGTACATGTGCCGCCTCATCGAGGACAAGAGTCTCATCGATGACGAGGCCCTGCCCTACAAATACGAGCACGACCTGCACTCCAACGAGATCGTGCCGTTGGCATCGATGATCATGGACGTGAACATCGAACAGTCCTACCACTCCCGTATGGGCGGCGACTACAAGCCATTCCCCGGGGCGTTGCTGACGGACACGTTCCAGATGGGCGAGGCCGACGACCCGGTCGATACGACCATGTTCGCCGAGAACACCGAACGCGTCGAACAACAGTTGCGTCTGCCGATCAAGGTCATC
>OIEA01000930.1_pt1 | contig 11423 bp, 9 predicted proteins | sample 1581631 | NCBI WGS metagenome assembly OIEA01 (sample SAMEA3882526, study PRJEB24775) | human gut metagenome | biome: human-associated habitat; feature: intestine environment; material: feces | place: Netherlands | collected 2009/2010
CCTGCGTCAGATATCTTTGCCGTGCGTCAGCACGCCTGCAGATATCTTCCTTGTCCTTCGCACTCTGCTGAACTGTCTTGATTGCATTATTTTATGGAATTGCTATAGAATTTATCCTTGCAGTACCTTGTCTAAAATGTCGGCAAATGGTTCCATGGCATTTTTTACTTCCTGGACAGTGTTGGTCTGGGCTCCGGCTTCCAGAAGAAGGGAGCGGGGACGGAGGTGGAGATTGTAACGGTAACCTGCAAGGTAAATTCCCCGGTAAAATTGAGGATAGTATTGGGCTGCCTGATATTCTAGCTGGAAAGAGAATGCCAGGTTTTGCTGTATGTAGGGATTTGGCAGATAGTCCAGGGAACCTTTGGATGTCGTATAACTCAGTCCATTGTAAAAAAGGATCTGGGCTGTGGGTTTTCCATTGATTTCTGTTACAAGATGGCGGTCTTCGGGGATGCCGTCCCGGTGTAGATCTATGATCACCTGGATATCCGGGTTTTCCTGAAGATAAGGTTCCAGATAATCGCGGGCATAATCGTAAGCGGCGCTGCGGTCCAGTTCACCTCCTGCCATGTCGAACTGCTCTTTGAGATGGACTACCTGATAACTGTAGTTTTCTGTGAGAAGCTGTGTCAGATAATCTCCTACTCCTACAATCGTGTCGGATTCTTCTCCTTCTCTGGAATCTGCGAAGGTTTCCTGAGAATGGCTGTGATAGATCAGGATCTGAGGAGTATCGGTTTCTTTGGTGATTTTTAAGTCCTGTTTCAGAAAATCTTCGGCATTGATCTGTACGGCATCTGCTTCTGTGTTGGAATCTACGATATAGAATTGTCCCAGAAGATAATTATAATCTGCCAGTTTTTCGGGGGACAGGTCGATCATTGGATGAGGAACTGCAGCAGCAATGGTTTCTGTACTGTCCTGAATATTCCGGACATTCTGCGCTGCTGACTTTGGCGGCTTCTGTGATTTGTCCGGTTCAGGATTTTCCGGTGACGCAGTTGTTTTTTCCGGCTTAGGTGTCTTGTCTGATTCTGATATTTTCGCTGATTTTACTGTTTTTGAGGGGATTGCTGTTTCTTCCGGTACCGGTGTAGATTCTGGTGTCTGTAATTCTTCAGATTCACCTTTTTCTGCCAGCAATTGTTCGGACTGTGCACGCTCTCCCAGATATTTTCCGTTTTCTCCTGCTATTTTTTTATAAGTTTCAATATCTTCATAGGAACTCATATGAGCTCTTTTTTCCAGAAAGCGGTACAGTGGCAGATGCCTGTACACATTTTCTCCTGTAAAAAATGTCCCCGGCAATACTGCCAGAGTGGCAAAAAAGCACATGCTAAGCAGAATGCAGAACGCTTTCTGAACGTTTGTCACATGAATCACCTCTTGACTTATCCTATGTCCATGTTTTCCCATTTATACCCTGTTCACACTGACGGAACAATTTTCCGGTCAGCCGCCTATTTCCTCAAACGCCATGTTCAGTCCTTCTGAGATTGTGAAACTCAGGTATTTTACTGTCTCATCCACATCTTTGGGAGTTACAAACATGGTGTGAAGATGAGGAGATATCATTTCTTCCAGAAATTCTTTCTGTTCTGCCTCTTCCAGCGCTTCCAGAAGGTGTGCCATGGAATCATGGACGATAGTTGCCGCATCTACTACGGTGGGTACTCCGATCCCGATCACTTTTACCTGCAGATTTTCTTCTGTAAGCCCCACTCTGTGATTGCCTACACCGGAACCCGGGTTGATTCCTGTATCTGTGATCTGGATCGTACGGTTCAGGCGTCTGGTGCTTCTTGCTGCCAGTGCATCAATGGCGACCACTATGTCCGGCTTTGTCTCTGCCACGATTCCCTGTATGATCTCAGATGTCTCCATGCCTGTCTGCGCCATTACTCCCGGGATAATTCCGCTGATACGGTGCATTCTTTCTTTCCCAAGACTCTGCAGGCCATACTCTCTTATCATATGCCTTGTTATATGAAGATTCTCTACCACATGGGGTCCCAGGGAATCGGCTGTGATTGCTGAATTTCCCAGACCTACTACCAGAATGGACTGCTCACGTTCCAGATTGATCATATTCTGTAAATGACGGGCAATTTCCAGGGAAATTTCTCTGTGATAATCCTCATCATGTACAGAAAGCCCCGGAGCTTCTATCGTAATATAGCTTCCCTGGGGCCGTCCCATTGTCCGGGCACCGTTTTCTGTGGTGATCTTTACCACAGTGGTACGGATATCTTTCTCTTCGTTATAATCTTCGTGGATCTCCACTCCCCGGACTTCTACGTTTTCCTCTGTAAACCGTTCGGTTGCCTCCAGCGCCAGGTCTGTTCTTATTCCGTAATTATCCAACATCTCTTTTCCTCCGTACTTCATTCAATATTTGTTACTGTTTACTCCGTTCTTATAACAATCTTTTATATCTATTTTTAGCTTTTTTTATGGAAATATGTATTGACAAGGAAGATTATTTGAGATAATATATATAAGCATGTTCATAGGAGCGCCCGTGTCTGTTTCTATGACAGGAGTATAATAATATTTTATCGAATTAAATTGGAGGTGTACGAATTGGCTAACATTAAATCTGCTAAGAAAAGAATTTTAGTAAACAGAACTAAAGCAGCAAGAAACAAAGCAATCAAATCTGCAGTTAAAACTTCTATGAAGAAAGTTGAAGCAGCAGTAGCAAATAAAGATAAGGCAGCTGCAGAAGTAGCATTAAAGGATGCTGTTTCCACAATCAGCAAAGCTACATCCAAAGGTGTTTATCATAAAAACAACTGCGCAAGAAAAGTTGCCCGTTTAGCTAAAGCTGTTAACAGCATTGACTAATTATAGATTGAATTTTTAATTATAAGCTTATGATTAAAAAGGACAGCCATCACCGTCATGTGGCTGTCTTTTTTGTTATTATCTTTTGTAACTGCCAGAATATCCGGCAGTTACTGTTTTTCTTATTTTACTTTACTGCTGTACTTAATGATCAGTAATTCTACGCTCAGCTTATCTTCCAGGCGTCCTGTTTTCACCGATTCTTCTGCATCCACAAAATCTTTTACTGCCTGTTCCAGTTCTGATATAGTATAGGCTCTGGCACATGTTGTAATGTTTCTCACAACAAATCCGGGAACTCCCAGTTTCGAAGCTATTTCTGTCTGTGCAAGTCCTGCTGCTGCAAACTGTTTTGCCAACAGCAACTGGCGATACTGCTTCGCAAGAAGAAACAGGATCCTCATCGGTGGCTCTTTCAATGTCAGCAGATCATAATAAAGTTCCAGTGCACGCTTCTGATTTTTCTCTGTTACTGCACGCACCATATCAAAAATTCTGTTGGTTGTCTGGGTGGTGCAGATTTCTTCAATATCCTCTGCAGTCACCACATCCCTGCCTTCTGTATAACTGATAAGCTTCTCCATCTCCATCCTGAGATTCCCCATATCAGTTCCTGTTTTGGTCAGCAGAAGTTCCATGTCTCTCTGGGTGATCTTTTTTCCGGCTTTCCCCAGGATCCCTGCTGCCCAGCGCATCAGAGTTTTCTCATCCTGTCTGATAAATTCCGCAATACTGCCGCAAGATTTTACTGATTTGTACATGCGGTTTCTCTTATCTACTTCCGTTTCTGCAAAAACCAGATACAGATAGTCCGGCAGCTCTTTCATATAATCTGCCAGTTCTTCACACTTATTTTTGAAAAAGCCTGTATCTTCCAGCAAAACCACTCTGCGCTCCGCAAAAAATGGCATGGTTTCACAGAGGTCGATCAACTGTTTTACATCAATCCCCTTGCCTTCATAGTGATTGAAGTTCATAGTATCACCATCCGGATTCAGTGCCTTTACCAGATTCTGTTTATACTGTTGTTTCAGATATGCTTCCTCTCCATAGAGAAGATACACCTGTTTAAAATTTCCTGATTTAATGTCTGCCTGTATGTTTTTCAATTTTCTACTCCTGAGGCTGTTTTGTCTGTAACTGTTCACTATGTTCTCAGTAACGTTACTTTTATTGTATCAATTTCATGACATAATAGCCAGCAGAAAATTTCAGATTATTATTCAACCGCCCAGCTCTACCATTCTATGAATGCATCTTCCGGCGCCTTCCATGATATTTTCCGGAAGGAAGATTTCTTCCCCGCCCTGTCCTTTCAGGCAGTTGTAGATGTCCATTAAGGTGGTAACCTTCATATTCATGCATGTAAGCTGTACTGCAACCGGGTAGAATTTCTTATCAGGACATTCAAACTGAAGATGTTCTACAATGCTGTTTTCTGTTCCGATGATAAATTCTTTATGTTCAGATTTCTTTGCAAATTCCATGATTCCTGTAGTGGAGCCTACATAATCAGCCTGCTCTACTACTTCCTGACGGCATTCCGGGTGTACCAGGAAAAGTGCATCCGGATGCGCTGCGCGGGCTTTTTCTACATCTTTTGCACTGACCACGATATGTCTCGGACATCCGCCTTTATAAAATGCAAAAGTTTTCTCCGGAAGCTTTTCCGCCACATAATGTCCCAGGTTCGGATCCGGAATAAATAAAATCTTATCCTGCTCCAGCTTTTTGCAGATTTCAACTGCTGATGAGGACGTAACGCATACGTCACATTCTGTTTTCAGTTCTGAAGTTGTATTAATATAGGCGACAACTGCATAATCCGGATACTGTGCTTTTAATTCACGCAGACCTTCCAGATTCAACTGCTCTGCCATAGGACATCCGGCTACAGGATTAGCCAGCCAGACTTTTTTCTTCGGGCTTAAAATCTTGCAGGTTTCTGCCATAAAACGAACGCCGCACATGATCACACCGCTGCAGTCTCTTTTGGACGCCTGTACACTCAGGCCATAGGAATCTCCTGTATAGTCCGCCACTTCCAAAATCTCCTGACCCTGATATGCGTGTGCAAGAATACAGATATCCTGTTCTTTTTTCATTCGCAGGATTTCCTGCTGAATTTCTGCTATTGTCATCTTCTGAATCCTTCTTACTTATATATTATGATGTTTTTCCTTTTCCCAGGGCTGAAGTGGTGCAAGGAAACCTGCTTTCTTCAGCTGTTCTCCAATCAGATCCAGCCTTGCCTGGCTGGATGCTTCTATCAGATGATAATGATACCCGGAAGTAGCACTGCTTAATACACTGGAATGGCTGCTGTTGATCGCCTGGACAAATTCATTCACATCCTGTCTGGAACGAATATCCATTTCTGCAGTGACACGGCCATAAACCCTGTGGCTGATGCTGATATTTTTCACCCGCCCGCCACAATCCACGATCAGATTCAGCTCCTCCACTGCCTTTTCCTGTCCATGACGTACTTTAAATTCTCTGGTGCATGCAATATCTTTATCCTGCTGCAACACATATCCTCTGGTCGTTGACAGGATTCCCGGTGTAGATGCACGTATCACAGCCATATCCTGCACGATCACCTGTCTGCTTACTCCAAACTGTGATGCCATCGCCCTGGCAGCCACAGGTTTTTCTTCCTGCTGAAGGAGCTTTAAAATTTCAGTTCTTCTCTGAGCAGTATTCATACTTTCCCATCCTTTCTCCACGATATAATCCTATAGCAAATTATCCGCTGCAAAACAGCTTCGCTGCCATGTTATTATATTGCATGAAGATTCTTCATGGAAATGTCAAGGATTGGAGCAGAATGTGTCAGTGCACCGCTGGAAACAAAATCCACACCTGTTTCCAGGATTTTGGCGATATTTTCCTTTGTGATATTTCCGGAGCATTCTGTCTGTGCCCGGCCTGCGATAAGCTCTACTGCTTCTTTCATCATTTCCGGTGTCATATTGTCAAGCATAATAATATCTGCCCCTGCTTCTACTGCTTCCTTTACCTGTTCCATAGTCTCTACTTCAATCTCGATCTTACGGACAAATGGTGCATATTCTTTTGCCATAGCCACTGCTTTTGCTACGCTTCCGGCTGCTCCGATATGATTATCCTTAAGCAGTACGCCGTCAGAAAGATTATATCTGTGGTTGCATCCGCCGCCTATGCGTACAGCATATTTTTCAAAAACACGGCAGTTCGGAGTTGTCTTTCTGGTGTCCAGAAGTGTTACCTTACTTCCTTCCAGAAGCTTTGAAACCTGTTTTGTATAAGTAGCGATACCACTCATTCTCTGGAGATAATTCAGGGCAACTCTCTCTCCGGAAAGAAGCACCCGGATATCTCCTGTTACTATTCCAAGAAGATCGCCCTTCTTTACTGCATCACCGTCTTTAAAGTTGAAACTGATCTCTGTTTTCTCATCCAGAATCTGGAATACTCTCGCATATACATCCAGTCCGGCAATGATTCCGTCTTCCTTTGCGATCAGATCTACGGTTCCTTTTACTGCGCTTCGCATCACTGCATTCGTGGAAACATCCTCACTGGTAATGTCCTCCTGAAGCGCCATACGGATCAGCTTGTCTGCCTGCATTTTCATTGTAATACTATTCATGACTCTTTTTCATCCTTTCAATTTCTTTTAATACGGTTTCGTGGCAGGCATTAAGCAGTTCTTCTCTGCTTTCATACATATTCATATCAATTGCATCTGCCCGCACATATTCCGGTGTCTGTCCAAATATCATATCATCTGCAGCCTTTCTTGCAAAGACCAGAGATTCCAGAAGAGAATTACTTGCCAGACGGTTTCTTCCATGAACACCATTACAGCTTGTCTCTCCACACGCATAAAGTCCCTTCATGGAAGTTTTGCTTCCCAGATTTACCTTGATCCCACCCATAAAATAATGCTGTGCCGGAACAACCGGGATTGGCTCTTTTCTCGGATCAAAACCTTCTTCCACGCATTGTTCATAAATATGAGGAAAATGTTCCAGAATTGTTTTCTCTCCCAGAGGGCGCATATCTTCCCATACAAACTCTGTTCCATCCTTTTCCATCTGGGCAAAAATCTTCTGGCTCAGCAGATCTCTCGGCTGTAATTCGTTTGTAAAACGCTGTCCGTTCTTATCATACAGAAGAGCACCTTCTCCTCTGACTGATTCTGAAACCAGGAAACGCCGTCCGGGTTTCTTTGAATAGAGAGTTGTCGGATGAATCTGGATATAGTCCAGATTTTCCATTTCCACACGGTGCTTCATTGCAATTCCCACACCATCTCCCGCAATATGCGAAAAGTTGGTAGAGTTTTTAAAAAGCCCGCCGATTCCGCCGCAGGCAAGAACCACATACTGAGAATAAACAGGAAATGCCTGGTCATTCCGGTCCATTGCAATGATTCCGCAGACTGTATTGTCTTTGGAGATCAGGTCTACCATAGTCATATATTCACAGATTTCAATATTTTCTTTTATTTTTGCAGCAGTTAAGAGAGTCTGTGTGATTTCTTTTCCTGTAATATCCTCATGAAAAAGAATCCTTGGCCGGGAATGTGCTCCCTCTCTGGTAAATGCCAGATTTCCCAGACCGTCCCTTGCAAAATCCACATGATAACGCAGAAGATCTCTGATAATATCATTGGAGCTGCGGATCATCAGATCTACTGCCCGTTTATTATTCTCATAATGTCCTGCCCGCATGGTATCTTCAAAATAATTTTCATAGTCATCCTCGCCGCGCAGCATACAGATTCCACCCTGTGCCAGGAACGAATCTGACTGGTCTGCCTCCTGCTTGGTGATAAGCAGGATTTTCATTTTCTCCGGAAGGTTCAGTGCACAGTACAGTCCGGCTGCCCCTGTTCCCACAATAATGACATCATAATGTTCTTTCATCTTTCTTTCCTCACATCATGCCTGATTTTCGTTTGTCTGTGCAATTATACTCCCCGGATATACAGGTGTCAAGACACCTGTATATAATTATGACAACATTGTTTGCTTTGAGTTACTGTGAACGTAACCACTTTGAAAATCCTACTGCTTATTGCTTTTCACATCTCCACAGGGGTCTTACTTGATTCGGTTAAAGGCAGAAACAGATTTTCCATTGACTATTGTAACCGCCCCACAGTCTCTGGTGATCAGCACTCTGCTTCCACTCTTCTTCAGCCGTTCCAGCGTATCCGGCGACGGATGCCCGTATGTGTTTGTTGCAGAACAGGAAACAACAGCCAGTTCCGGTCTGACGATTTCCAGAAACTCTGCTCCTGTAGAATATCTGGAACCGTGATGAGCAGTTTTCAGGAAGTCCACATCTTCAAGACACCCATTCTGTATCAGTTTTTCTTCTGTCACCATCCCGATATCTCCGGTAAAAAGCCCTTTGAAATCTTTGCTTATCATTTCCAGAACCATTGCATCTTCATTTACTTCCTTCCCTGATGCTGTGGACTCCGGCCACAGAACCTTCAGTCTGACAGTTCCATATCTGATCTCATCTCCTGCTTTCACAGTAAGCACCCGGACTCCCGCTGACTCTGCCAGCTCTGTCAGCTCCCGATAATTTTTATTCTCCTGAATATCGCTCCATTTGGGCAGGATCAGATTCTCTATGCGCAGAGAAGTCAGATCTTTCTCAACAAATTCCAGAAGTTCCCGCACCCCGCTGATATGATCTTCATCTGTGTGGGAAACATAAATTCCGTCCAGTCTGGAAATCCCTCTGCTCTTCAAGTATGGGAGCAGCTGATATTTTCCCAGTTCATTCTTATTCGTACTGCCCCCGTCGATCAGGATATTCCATCTGTTTTCTATTTCCACCACAATTCCGTCTCCCTGTCCCACATCCAGACAGGCGATACGGAAATCTTCATGCGGTCTGTAACTGACCAGCAGAATTGCAAAGCATACCATGCCTGCATATACAGCCCGGATTTTCCACGCAAAGATCTTACCATTTTCACTTTTCTTCACACCCGCTCTGTATATCCACACCGCTGCTGCCAGAACCAGATAATATCCAACGATCTGCCACACTTCCGGCTTTCCGCCGATCCATGTACAAAACGAAAGTCGCCCCAGCAGCACTGTCAGGAACTCATATCCTCTCAGAATAATCCTGCCCGGAACAACAGCCAGAAACGCGCCTCTGACAGTGACTAATCCAAGTAATGCACCGGCAGTTCCGCTTCCCAGTACAATCCCCACAGTAGGAAGCACCAGCAGATTCAGAAAAATCCCCAGCACCGACACTTCTCCGTAAAGCCACAGCACTATGGGAAGTGTGGTAAGCTGCACAACTCCGGATGCCAGAAATGACATCAGAAGTTTATTTCTGATTTTTCCCTTCTCATTAACCTCACTTCGTTTTTTCCGGTTTAATACATCCATCCCCTCCTGCACTAACGGCCAGACACAGCCAATCCCAATCACCGATCCAAAAGACAGCAGAAAACCTCCATCAAGCAGATACGCCGGATTTTCCATAAGGATCAGGATCGCCGCAGCCGCCATTCCTGTAGGCATATCATAAATCCGTCCTGCGATCTTTGCACCTACAGAAAGTAAAAACATACATACTGCCCGCATAGTTGAAACAGTCCCTCCTGTCATCATCCCATACTGAAGCATGATCACCAGCGCCAGCAATCCTGCCGACCAGATACCCAGACCGATTTTTTTCAGCAGATTATACAGTCCCATTCCAAGAAGACTGATATGGAGCCCCGAAATCGCCAGGATATGTATAATTCCTGCCATCTGATAACGCATTTTCAACTCCGGATCCAGATTTGTTTTATCTCCCAGCACGATTGCTTCAAACGCTCCAGCTTCCATTCCACAGGTCTTCTCCAGAATACCTGCAAATTTCTGCTGCATATCGATCAGGAACTGCCCATATACAGAATGATTCTGCGACTGCTTCTTTATCCTTCCTTTCTTCATTACATAGTAGATCCTCTGGCAGCCATAGTATGCTTTGCTGTCAAATTCTCCCGGATTCGTGGGACTTTGCACCTCTTCCAGTTTTCCGGACACCAGAACAAGACTTCCTGCCAGAAGTTTATCAACATCACTGTTACCGCTATGATTCTTTTTTTGTTTTAAATAAACCTTTATATTATCAATGGAAACTTTTTCAGAATTGTAAATAAGATAAGTATTTCTAAGATATACAGATTGAAAATCTTCATTCTCCCGGCACCTGACCACCTCCCCACAGATGGTGGATTCCGGATGCTTTCTGATCCATGTCTGCACAGACTGTGGCAGTGGATTCCCCCTTATCAGGGAAAATCCCAGCCAGTCTGTCACACACAGAAAAACAACCAGAAGCATGCACAGGATACACACAGGGCGTCTCCTCACTTTTGTGCCTCCTCTTCGTTTATGAATATCACTCTTTTTCCTTGACTACCAGCTTATCATTTCTTTCATAAAAATGATACAGCTCCATCTTCTTACCAAAGGTATCCAGCCTGTCCTTCCCGCCGACCGTAATCTGCACTTTGTCTGCATCCAGCGCATCCAGCAGCGAATTTACCACAGAATATACCGGTATTTTCTCCGATACATCCAGCGCATAGGAAGAAAATACTCCGTCAAATGCCACATAGCAGATCCTGTCTGCTATGGTCACATTCAGAACCTCCGTATTCTCCGGAATTGTGGGGTAATGCCCTTTTTCCAGCGGTCCCTTCATTAACTGTTCCAGAACGATCCTCTCTTTGGGGATACTGCGTTTATACCGCACAGTACGCTGTTCTTTTACCAGCTTCTGACCACTCTTATCAGTAAAATAAAGCGTAAAGGTATTGCTGCAATAGGCATCCGGTTCAGTTCCTGTGAACTCGGCAAAGGTATCTGCAGTCATATTTCCCACAGCCTGTCCCCTGGAATCTGTCAGATCTTCATTTTCTATTGTAAAACGCACAGAATTAATCCCCGGAACCTGAAGGAAAGTCTTCACAACACCTGCCCGCACAAGTAATTCCCTGGCGCGGCTCATGCTGCTGTACTGACTGTTAAAGTTGACCACCAGCACGTCCTCTTCTACACTGTAATTCATCTGTACTCCTTCAGGAAGCAGACTGACCCGGTTCTGCGAATCTGTCTGCTGGCTGTTCATCCGCTGCATCATATCCTTAAGCATATAGTCTGCAGTTGTCTCCTCCGGAGAGTAACCTTCTTTCTGAAGCTGAGTTTCATCAGAGCTGATATCGTACAGATAATATTTGGCATCCTGTTTACCCGAATCTTCATGTATCTCCACAGAACACCCGGCCGCAAGGATGCTTAGTATTAACGCTGTTATAATGATTGAAAGTTTCTTTTTCACAATGGCACCTCCTATGACGGTATATAAGACAGAGGAATACGCACAGAGAATGTAGTTCCCTCTCCTTCTTTACTGAATACTTTGATCGTTCCATTGTGCATTGCAATAGAACTCTTGGTAATCGCCAGTCCCAGACCGGTTCCCTTGCGGTCTTTTCCACGGGAGGCGTCAATCTTATAGAAACGGTCCCAGATCTTTGGAAGGCTGTCTTT
>OIEA01000933.1_pt1 | contig 11396 bp, 9 predicted proteins | sample 1581631 | NCBI WGS metagenome assembly OIEA01 (sample SAMEA3882526, study PRJEB24775) | human gut metagenome | biome: human-associated habitat; feature: intestine environment; material: feces | place: Netherlands | collected 2009/2010
ACGCTCGCCAAAACCCCGGCAAGCGACGCGCAGGCGCTCATCGAACTGGTCACCCCATTCGACGGCACCGACGTGCTCGCCGGCTACGGCCACTACGTATGGAAGGACTACGCCGCGGTGACCCGACACGGCTTCGGCAAGGGCGACGCCGAATGGATCGCCACCCTGCTCGACGCCGATACCATCCGAGCTGTTCTACGCGAAGCCGTGGAGCATGCGGGCATCGCCGATGCCGGCACCGCGCTCGCCGGACAGGTGACGGTGCGTCGCGGAACGAACGCTCGCGGCGAGCGGGTGACGTATCTGCTCAACTATTCCGCCGACGAAGTCACCATCGCCAGCCCGGTGTCGGGCGATGTGGTGGTCGCCCCGGTGGTAGTGGGTTCCGACGGCACCGTTGACGAATCCGCTACCGCGGCGGTCGCTTTGAAAGAAGGCGCGAAGATCGCAGCTGGCGACATGCTGACGATTGGCCGTTGGAACGTGGCCGTCATCGCCGGCTGAGCGGCAAAGCGGTGGTGGCAACGGTGACGGCGACGTGACGGCTCGACTGGGTAAGGGGATGAGCAGGTCGATGATGGCCTTCCATTCCCCGACAAAGTCGACGTCATGCGATCCGTTGAGCCAACGCAGCTGCAGGCCTTCCATGGCGGACAGGACCTGCAATGCGGTGCGTTCCGGATCGGCGACGCCGTCGCGCTTGGCCGCGAACGCGTATTCCCTCAGTAGATTGATCTCGCGCTGTTCGAAATACTCGTGCGCGGGATGGTCCTTGCTCAGCGCCTCGCTTTCCAGCAGGGTGTAGAGCCGGACCATCTCCGGACGGTCGGCGTTGGTCTCCACGGTTCCTGTGGAAATGGCCTTCAGGCCAAGATCGCAATGGTATGCGATGCCGTCCTGCAATACTTCGCCGGTCACACCTTCCACGTCGAGATGTTCGGCGATGGCTATCTGATTGGTGCGGTCGGCGTACTTGAGGGTCTCCTCAAGCAGCTGTTCCTTGGATTTGAAATAGTAAAGGAGGCCGGCTTCGGTGATGTTCTGGGCTTGCGCAACGTCACGGATGGTGAAGCCCCAGAAGCCGAATTGAGAGATGAACGAGATGGTGGTTTCGAGAATCGCCTTTCTGCGGTCCTCGGCGCTCATTCGTTTCTTGGGTCTGTTCTCGGTGCGGCGACGCATGCAATCTCCTTTATCTTGTACTTACTAAGGTACAGGACGAAGTGGGGAAGTGGGTGCAAAACCATTGGAACACGCCGAAAATGACAGAAAAATAGAAATGTAATATCATTTAACTAAGCAGCTACTAAGTAATAAAAAACAAGGCGGCTGTCCGATAATCAAACAGTGTGAATCGCCTTTATGAAAACCGGTGAGCGCGTCGGTAGCGGACCGATTTGCGTTTTCAGGAAAGATGATTTACGCTATGGATATGTTAATTACCAAGTGGTAGTTAACGGAGGGGCGAAGCAGCCCCCTGACCTAAATCGAGATACACAACCACAAGCAAATTCACTACTGAAGCATGATTCAAAGGAGAGTTTCATGAGTGAGGCAATTGCAAGCACGGAAGAGCGTCTGGCCGCATACAACGCCAACGTCGCCGCCGCGGAGAAGGATCCGCGTCTATCGCCTGAGACCGGCAAACCGCTGGACAAGGTGACCATGTTCCGCTTCGGAGCCGGCTTCATCGTCTTCGGCCTCCTGTGGATGTCCGGCCTCGGCATCGTCTCCGCAGTGCTGCTGCCGATGCACTACAAGACCATCCCGGGCGTCAATCCGGACGCTTTGGTGGGCGTCGTCAACGCCTTCACCGCCGTCGCGTCTCTGGTCGCCAACCTGATGTTCGGCAACTTCTCCGATCGTTCCCGTTCCAGGTTCGGCCGTCGTACCCCGTGGATCCTCTTCGGAGCCGTGCTCGGTGGCGTCATGCTGTTCCTGACCGGCACCACGCATAACGCCGTGCTGTTGACGATCTTCTACTGCGGCTGCATGTTCGGTCTCAACTGCATGATCGCTCCGCTGGTGGCCATCCTGTCCGACCGCGTGCCGTCCGGCATCCGCGGAACCATGTCCGCCTTCTACGGCGCCGGCTCCACCATCGGCGCTCCAATCGGCACCATGCTGGGCGCCCTGTTCATCGAAAACCTGGTTCCGGGCTTCGCCGTCGCCGGCGTGCTCATGTTCCTCGGCGGTGTCGTCGCCGTGATCATCATCCCGAAGGAGCAGTCCGCAGACTTCCTGCCGAAGGACGAAGGCTCCGCCAAGGACATCCTCTCCTCCTTCCGCCCGCCGAAGTTCTCCACCGCGCATGACTTCTACAAGGCGTTCGCCGGCCGCTTCTGCATGCTCATGGCCTACCAGATGATCAACGTCTACCAGCTGTACATCATCCAGAACTACATCGGCCAGTCCGTCAAGGAATCCGCCGTCACCGTGTCCGTCGTGTCCATGATCATGATGGTCATGTCCCTGGTTGGCTCCTTCATCTCCGGCCCGGTCTCCGATCTCATCGGCCGCCGCAAGGTCCCGGTCGTCGTCGCTTCCGTGCTCTTCGCCGTCGGCATCGCCATGCCGTGGATCTTCAAGTCCACCATGGGCATGTACCTGTTCGCCGGCATCGCAGGCCTCGGCTACGCCGTCTACTCCGCCGTCGACCAGGCGCTGCTGGTGGACGTGCTGCCGAACAAGGAAGAGGCCGGCAAGGATCTGGGCATCCTGAACATGGCCACCACCCTCGGCCAGATGTGCGGCCCGGTCGTCATGTCCGCCATCGTGGTCAACCTCGGCTACAACTTCGCGTTCCCGACGTCCATCGCATTGGCCATCATCGGCTGCTTCTTCATCATGGCCATCAAGAAGGTCAAGTAAGGCAGCTGCTGTAAACCGGGGGAGACGGTCGTGCCATAGGCCGTCTCCCCTCCGCGGGACCGAATCGCCCCGCCTCCCATCCATGCCAACCATCAACGAATATCCGAATTATCAACGACGATACCAAGGAACATCATGACCACCTGGATTGCAACGACGCAAGACGACAAGCTTGCCGACCGAACCTCCGACATCGAATCCACCAACGCCACCACCGCGGCCGACCTGCAGCTCGACGGCAACGAATACCAGGCCCTGCGCGGCTTCGGCGGCTGCTTCAACGAACTCGGCTGGCTGCCGCTGCAGAACGTCAGCGAAGCCGAACGCGACCAGATCATCAAGGAGCTGTTCAGCCCCGACGAAATGAACTTCACCTTCAACCGCGCCCCCGTCGGCGCCAATGATTTCGCCGACCACTGGTACAGCTACGACGAGGTCGACGGCGACTACGAGATGGAACATTTCTCCGTCGAACACGACGAACAGACCCTGATCCCGTACATCCACCGCGCGCAGGAATGGCAGCCGAACATGCAACTGTTCTCCAGCCCGTGGAGCCCGCCGACGTGGATGAAGCGCCCGAAGGCCTACAACTACGGCCGTCTCGTGCAGACCCCGGAGAACCTCAGAGCCTACGCCAAATACTTCGTCAAGTACATCCAGGCCTACGCCGAGCGCGGCATCACTGTGAACCAGCTGCACGTGCAGAACGAGGTGTTCGCCGACCAGAAGTTCCCGAGCGCCCTGTGGGATTCCGAAGCGCTCAAGGTGTTCATCCGCGACTACCTCGGACCGGCGTTCGACGAGGCCGGACTCGACACCGACATCTGGCTGGGCACCCTCAACGGCCCGGAGGACATGGCTTGGACCGGCGGCGGCTATGGCATGACGCTCAACAACTACAACCGCTTCGTCGACAACATCCTCTTCGACGACGGCGCGCGCAAGTACATCAAGGGCATCGCCTACCAGTGGGCCGGCCAGAACTGCATCGCCCGCACGCACGAATCATGGCCGGAGATCGAGCTGATCCAGTCGGAGTCCGAATGCGGCACCGGCGACAACAGCTGGGAGTACGCGGAGTACATCTTCCATCTGATTAACCACTACTTCCGCAACGGCGCCACCGCATACACCTACTGGAACATGATTCTTGACGACCAGGATTCCACATGGGGCTGGTGGCAGAACTCCCTGTTCACCATCACCGCCGACACGCATGAGGTGCGCCGCAATCCGGAATACTACGTGATGCGCCACTTCTCGCATTTCGTCAGGCCCGGCGCGAAGGTGCTCGGCACCACTGGCCATTTCAACTCGATGGCCATCGCCTTCCGCAACCCGGACGGCACGGTGGTGGTCGTGGCGCAGAACGCCCTCGACGAGGAGCGCCCGTTCGAATTCGCCGATCCCGATGCCACCGAACGCGGCTTCAAGGTAACGCTTGCTCCGCGATCGTTCAACACCTTCGTGCTGGACTGAGCCGGAGTGATACGGCGTCGGCTCGCGCGTAATGCCGGTTTTTCCCTTTTTCCCGGCGATATGCCGATCACCGACGTCCTGCCCATGAGGTGCCCGCCGCGATGGATCCCCTCCATGCGCGGCGGGCACCTTTGTTTGTATTGGTGGTTTTTCTCATCCGAGCAGTCCTTCGCCGTGGGATGCCGACGAGATTGGGTTGCGTGTGGAACGGAAATGTATTAGACTATAACTAAGTAGTTACTAAGTAATAGAAACTGCATGACGTACGAAGGAGTGCACATGAACCTCGACTACATCAAAGGCGTGAACCTAGGCAACTGGCTGGTGCTGGAGAAATGGATGGATCCGAAACCGTTCACCCGCAGCGCCGAAGACGATGAAATCTGGATGCACCGCACGCACGTGTCCCTCTGGTCCGAACGGAATCTAGCCGAGGAACTGCGCCGGCACCGCGAAACCTACATCACCCTGGAGGATTTTCGTATTATCGTTGGTCACGGAATCAACCTCGTACGCATTCCCATACCGTATTTCATCTTCGGCGACTGGCCCGGGCATCCAGGCTGCATTACGTACCTCGACCGCGCATTCCGTTGGGCGCGGGAGACGGGATTGAAGATTATGATTGACCTGCATACTGTTCCCGAATCGCAGAACGGTTTCGACAACGGCGGTCTGACGGGTGTGTGCAAATGGGCGCAGAATACGGACTTGGTGGAGTACACGCTGAACGTGCTGGAGCGATTGGCTCGCCGATACCGCGACGAACCGGCCCTGCACAGTATCGAAGTACTCAACGAACCAGTGAGCTGGTCGGTGTTCCATAGCACGTCGAACACGGCGAAAGACTCTCATGAGGCTTCCGGTAGCACGTATGTCTCACTGCGGTTTCTGAAGCGCTTCTACCGCGACGCTTACGCCCGGTTGCGCGCCGTGCTACGTCCGGAAACCGTGATCGTATTCCATGACGGTTTCCGACTACTCCGCTGGGGCGGTTGGTTTCGTCGTGCTGGCATGCGCAACGTCATGCTCGACACCCATCAGTATCTCATCGCGATGGAGGATCCGCTGTTTTCGGGACCGGCACGCCGGCTGTACCTGCGATCGCGGCGACTGCCATGGCTGTACCGGATGCTGGTGGGCGCGAGTAGCATCGCCATCCGTTCGGCGGCCCGTCGTATTCCCGTGCTGGTGGGCGAGTGGTGCGTGGAGAATCAGTGGGCCCTACACAGCCAAAACCGATCGGCTGCATACCGCCAAGTGTCACGATTGCAACGCGCGGCATGGGACGTGTCGGCGGGGCGGATCTATTGGAGCTACCAGCTTGCGCGCTCCGCGAAACCGGGCAGTGGCGAAGGGAAACCGCCGCGGGATCCTCGCAACGGCGGCAATCTTGAGGCGTGGGATCTGACTCGCGTATGGCGTCATGGATGGATTCGGGCGGATACCTCTCACGATGACGTGCCATAGGCAGTCAATCAACGGCAATCGACGCAAGGTGCATTAGACTCGGAATCATGGCAGAGGAAGAGACTTCGAAACGTATCCGAAAATCACCGCAGGAGCGTCGAGCGGAAGTGCTGGATGCGGCTGTTCAGCTGATCAGTGAGCGTGGATTCAATGGCATTTCCATCCAAGACGTGGCCGACAGGGTCGGCATCTCCAAACAAGGCGTGTTGCGATACGTCGACAACAAAGACAAAATGCTGGCGCTGGTATATGACGAATACTACGGGCAGACCGGCACGCCGGAGGACTTCTTCTCTTCGGGCATGCCGGGCAGCGACCCGTCCGCGCCGCATTTTCCCGCGTATCTGCGCTACCTGGTGAAACACAACTCGCGCCGCCGCATGATGGTGCAGCTGTTCACCGTGCTGTCGGTGGAATCCCTGAACCCGGATCACCCATTGCATGACGAATTCATGGGACGCATGGAGGACATCTGGGAACACTACTCGAAATACCCGTGGGTGGTTCCGCCGCAATTGGGCGCATGGGCCGGCAGCATGCGGCCAGTGGTGCGCAAAGCCATGGAAATCATGGATGGCATTCAGCTGTGGTGGCTGCGCGAACCGGAAGTGGACTTGTGTGAGGAATGGTCCGAAATGGAGAATCTGCTGTTTCCCGCGCCCCTCTGGGATGCATGCCGCTGATTTTATGTGTGTTCCGCATACGTTCGGGGGTGACCTGACGGCCACCCTCATTTTGCTTATCTTCTATTGTGGTAGTGCCTGAAAAGTTTGCTGAAAGAGACATGCTGGTTTCTTGAGATGTCGACCATTTTGATGCAGTCAGACTACCTGCTGCAGAATTAGTTACAATTGTCCCTCTGTAAAAAGTTAATTTTACTCATTATATTGACTATTTATAAGATAATTAGAACGTTGAATAATCTCAGATTCATTCTTGCCGGAAATAAGGAATTTCCTGTCAGAATCAACAGAGTTATGAGCGATACCTTTTTTCTTGCCCACAGATTCCAAAACCGCCCAATCCGGGATTTCTTTTTCCTTTGGCCAGTTCAATCCAGCGGTTTCCAGCAGTATGCCATACTGAGATGATCGCGTAATATTCGCATCCGCATCGACAAGACCAAGTTCCAATAGGAAGTTGGCCTTGCTTTGGTCTATGCCATAGGCGGCTGCCAGCTCCTGCTTGATGAGACCGCCTCCTCTGCGTGCCGCCATTTCCCCGAATACGAAATCACCGGTTTCATTCTTATAGAATTCGATATGCATCACATTCGGAATTGTCTGATCGCTGAAAGATGCAATTAATTGCTTTGTCAGTCGGAGCAGCTCGGAGTAGTCGGCATCGTTCTCATCCAACATCACGGAACCGGTGTTTTGTTTCTCGAAATCCAGTGGCGGGACAAGATACCGTGATGGTGAGATCAGAATCGAACCGGAATTGATATAGACTACATCCACATGGTAGACGGAACCGGAACAATATTCCTCTAAGTAATACTGGTTTGAATGCACGTTTCGTATGAATTCCGGCTTGGTAGCTAAAGCGGGCAGGTCATCTTTCGAATGCAATATCGTAATGCCTGCAGACCCTGCGCCCCATCGAGGTTTGAGAACAACCGTCTCCCAACGATCGAACGCCGAAATAATATCTCCAAAGCCTTGGCAGGTGGTATAGGGAATAATCTTTAATCCGGCATCAAGGGCCGATTGTTTCATCGTGACTTTATCTCGACAGCTTAACGCCAGTTCATGCTGTAAACCGGGAATTCCAAATAAACTTCTCGCCTCTGCAACCCTCAGTACGTCTTCCTCTGAGCTGGAAACTATCCTATCTGGTTTAAATTTCCTGACAATATCAAAGAATTTTGCGGTAGCGCTATCAGAGGAATAATCGGAAACCTCGATTTCCTTGATGACGGAGCTCGGCCAACTATGGTGTGCGGCTCGATCGTTCGAGGTGAAGACCATAACTTCTAAACAATCGAAACGTTCTTGGATTTCCTCAATCCATTTAGGATAATTTGAGAAAGATTTGGGCTGTTGCAGCAATAATACTTTCATGTCATTCCCCTTCCGGTGTACTCACCAAGACTTTTTCTTTCAATGACGAATGATTCTTTGTCCACGTTTTCTAATTTGATTAGTGACGACTGCAGGCATTATTCCCACTAACGCCAGTGCACACCAATACCAAGCCGTCAATCCTGCAGGACGTAGTGCCGGAACGATCCAACCGCCAAGGAATGAGCCTGCCGATTCACCAATGGCTGCAATTATCAGCCGATAGTTCAGAATGTCCACCAAAGGCTTATCTGGCTGTGCCTCTACCAGAGCAATATTGATTAATGGCGCATAGATGCATTCTGCAATGGAGAACACAACCAAGGAAATGATGCATATCCACCAGTACGACGAGACTCCGCAGGCGAATAGTGCGAAGGAAATTCCATAAATCCCCAGGCTTTTGACTATGAATGAGGTGGCATTATGTTCTTTGGTCATATTGCGCGAGATGATCTTACTTACCGGCATTTGCAGTGCTATGACCGATATGGCATCAATGGAATAGAACAATCCTCTTATGACTGGACTATCGGATAACGAGTGGAATTCCAATGCCATTACGGCAAAAAGCTGACCATTCATTATACTGCCCACGAACACCGCCAGGATGGCAAGAACCGTACCGTGACTTTTCAGCGAGTCTGTAATGGTCTTCACGATGGAGGAAGTGTTTTCCTCGCCGCTTTTCTCATTGCGTATGAAGACATGATGAGTCAGCGCTATTGGAGCTAGTAAAGCAGAAAAAGCATAGAGTCCGACGATGATTGCAATAAAGAGCGTTTGTCCGAAAGCCTTATATATGTAATTCGAGCCCAGAGGTCCAATCGCGGATCCAAGATTGGCTGCCATGGTCACTAAAGCAAACAAAGAAGCCTGAATTTTTTTATCCTTTACTGTAGCGATGATATGCCCTCGTAGGGCAAAATTAACCAATGAAAGACCGAGTCCCAGCAAAGCCAAATCCGCAAAAAGGAAGCCGATAAAACCACCCATTGCCGGTTGTAGCAGCAAAAGTGAAAAAACCATGAATCCGAAACCGGTCTCGGTGAGGGATACCGTTGAGAAACGCTCAATCAGGCTACCTATAAAAACAGTACTGCCTCTAGAAAAAAGAGATAAAATTCCGAGCGCCAGTCCAACATATAGCGATGACGTCGCAGAAACTTGGCCGGTGAGAATAACCGAAAGAAGGGAGAAGAGACCGCTGTACGCAGCAGTATTCAAAAAGTAATTCACTGATATGGAGTCTCTTTTAATATCGTTCGGCTTCTCCATTTGAATGGACCTTCTTTTATGCTTTACAAATAATGTCTCCCCATGCTAGTTGTCATAGGGGAATTGTTCATTGCTGCGTCCACATATAGTGACGCTTGGTTTTGGCATACTTGGGGGTGTCTGTTTCAAAGTTTACCGTGCTTTCTGCGGAATCGTTGAATCCTGAACATCCGTTGCATGATGAATTCACTGCTCGTATGGACGATATTTGGGAGAACTATTCGCAATATCCTTGGCTGATTCCTCCGCAATTGGGTTCATGGAAGTCGAGTATGCGACCGGTGGTGCGTAAGGCCATGGAAATCATGGATGGTGTGCAATTATGGTGGTTGCGCGAGCCTGAAGTTGATTTATGCAAAGAGTGGGCTCAGATGGAAAACATGCTGTTTCCATCCCCGTTGTGGGATGCATATCGTTGATTTTGAATACTTGTTGAGATTGGCATTGCATGCGCGTGCGAAAAGGCGAGGGTCTGATGGTCCCTCGCCTTTTGCGTTGACGGGTTTATGTCGAGTTGCGGATGTGCATATGATATACTAAAATACCAATTGGTAATTAAAGGAAATCGCTTCAATGAGGAAAGTGAGCAATCCATGACCGAAACCACTGAAAATACTGTAAATCTGCCCTATAGGAATCCGAAACTTCCTACTGAGGAACGCATCGCCGATCTGCTTGGTCGAATGACCCTTGAGGAAAAAGTCGGACAGATGATGCAGCTTGACGCGCGAAGCGGCGATTTGGACGATCTGATCGTCAACAAGCACGTTGGTTCCATTCTGCACACCTCGCCGTCCGATCTGCCGAAAGCCGTGGAAACGGTGAACGCCAAAACCCGTCTCGGCATTCCGCTGGTGATCGGCGACGACTGCATTCACGGCTATTCCTTCTGGCCGGGAGCCACCATTTTCCCGGAACAGCTGGGCATGGCAACCACGTGGGATTCCGAAAAGGTACAGGCCGCGGGCCGTGCCACCGCCGAGGAAGTGTCAGCCACCGGCGTGCATTGGACGTTCTCCCCGGTGCTGTGCATCGCGCGAGACACCCGTTGGGGCCGCGTAGGCGAAACCTTTGGCGAAGATCCGTACCTGATTGGCGAAATGGCATCGTCCATTGTCAAGGGCTATCAAGGTGGAGCCAAGGCGGGCGAGCCGCTCGCCAAAGACGCGATCCTCGCATGCGCCAAGCATTTCGCAGGCTATTCCGAAACACAGGGAGGGCGTGACGCTTCCGAAGCCGACCTGAGCCACCGCAAGCTGGAATCCTGGTTCCTGCCGCCGTTTGAACGCGTGGCCAAGGAAGGCTGCGGCACCTTCATGCTCGGCTACGAATCCATCGAAGGTGTGCCGGTCACCTTCAACAAGTGGCTGCTTTCCGACAAACTGCGTGGCGCTTGGAACTATCGGGGCACGCTCATCACCGACTGGGACAACGTCGGCCGTTCCGTGTGGGAGCAGAAGGTCAAGCCTGACTATGTGCAGGCTGCTGCCGATGCGGTCAAGTCCGGCAACGACTTGGTGATGACCACGCCAAAGTTCTACGAGGGTGCAATCGAAGCCGTGAAGACCGGTCTGCTTGACGAATCGTTGATCGATGCCGCCGTGGCTCGTATTCTCGCACTGAAGTTCCGTCTTGGACTGTTCGAAGATCCACGCTTGCCCGACCAGAAGCGCATCGATGCAGTGATCGGTTCCGAAGAGCATCAGCAGCTCAACCTTGAAGTGGCTCGCGAAGCCGTGGCATTGCTGAAGAACGACGGTTCACTGCCGTTCAATGTGGCCGGTGCGAAGCGTATCGCGGTCGTTGGTCCGCTCGCCGATGACGCCCAGACCCAGCTGGGCGACTGGGCAGGCAGCTCCGGCCAGATCAACTGGATGCCTGACGGCCATCCGCGTGAAATGATCACCACCGTGCTTGATGGTTTCAAGCAGCTCGCTCCGGAAGGTTGCGAGGTCGTGTACTCTCGCGGTGCCAACATCGTGGATTTGGTGCCCGATCCGGAAGGCGAGTTCTACCCGGATGGACAGCCTCGCCCGAAGATCGGCGTTTCCGCCAAGATTGATCGTGCACTGCTTGACGAAGCCGTGGAAAACGCACGCAAAAGCGACCTGATCGTGGCCGTGGTGGGCGATGTGATCCAGGCCATTGGCGAAGGCTGCTCCACCGCCACGCTTGAACTGCTCGGCGGACAGAATGCACTGATCGATGCACTGTCGAACGTGGCTCGCGAAA
>OIEA01000960.1_pt1 | contig 11100 bp, 7 predicted proteins | sample 1581631 | NCBI WGS metagenome assembly OIEA01 (sample SAMEA3882526, study PRJEB24775) | human gut metagenome | biome: human-associated habitat; feature: intestine environment; material: feces | place: Netherlands | collected 2009/2010
TCGAAGATTATCGACACGCTGCTGCCGACGTTTCAGGTGGACTAGGCGCCCGTGCCTATAGCCGGCAATCGGAAACGCCGATAGCCAGAGCTCCTGACAGCCTTTGTCTTATGGGCTAGACTGACTTGGACAAGATCGATGAATGGGACAACCGCTTCCTGGCGTCGTTGTCCCATTTTTTATTATGCGTGCGGTCCGTAGTGTCCGGCGCGGTGGGCAGAGGTGTTTCGATGAGCCAAGAGATGATGGATAAGACCTGTCGCGGTTTTGCCGAGGCGTTGGCTGCACGCGAGCCGGTTCCCGGCGGCGGTAGCGCGAGCGCCTTTGTAGGTGCACTGGGCGCCTCGCTTTGCGGGATGGTTGCTCGCTATGGGGCGACAAACCCTGCGCTTGCCGATCGCGCAGACGATCTGACGCGCGCGTTTGCCCAGGCGGATGAGTTGGCGCAGGAACTTGTGGGTCTGGTCGCCGAGGACGTTCGTGCGTACGGCCAGGTGTCCGCGGCGTACGGTATTCCGCGTGACGATCCGACTCGAGCGACCGCGATTCAGGATGCGCTGCATGTGGCCGCTCTGCCGCCGTATCGCATTATGGATGCCTGCGGGCGTGCGCTGGCGCTGCTCGAGGACATGGCCGACAAGGGTTCGCGTCAACTGCTGTCCGATGTGGCGTGCGGCGCCGTGTTCTGCCGTGCCGCTATGCAGGGCGCGAGCTTGACGCTCTTTGCGAACACCACGTCTATGAAGGATCGCGCTCGTGCTAAGGAGCTCGAGACGGCGTGTGATGAGTTGCTCGACACATGGTTGCCGCGCGCCGATGCGCTGGCGCGCCGCGCCTCCGACGCTGCAAGGAAGAGAGGATAGCCATGGCTGAACTGCTGAAGGGTGCTCCCGTTGCTCGCGCTTTGACTGAGGAACTTGCTGCTCGCTGCGCAGCCCTGCGCGAGCGGGGCGTTGTTCCGACGTTGGCTATCGTGCGTGTAGGTGAACGCGAGGACGACCTATCCTACGAGCGCGGTGCGCTCAAGCGCTGCGAAAAAGTGGGGATTGAGGCTCGTCGCGTTTTGCTTTCTGCCGATGTTTCGCAGGACGAGCTGTTGACGGCCATCGAGGACATCAATACCGATTCGGCTGTTCATGGCTGTCTGATGTTCCGCCCGCTGCCCGCCGGCCTTGACGAGAACGCCGTCGCCGCAGCGCTCGATCCCGCCAAGGATGTTGACTCCATGACGCCGGCTTCGCTGCTCACCACGCTTTCGGGGCGCGGCGAGGGTTTTGCCCCCTGCACAGCCGAAGCTGTGCTTGCTTTGCTGGATCATTACGGCGTTGAGCTGGATGGAGCTAAGGTTGCTGTGGTCGGGCGCTCGCTGGTGATCGGGCGTCCCGTTGCCGCCATGCTTACGGCGCGCAATGCCACCGTGACGACGTGCCATACGCATACGCGCGACCTTGCTGCCGAGTGCCGTGCGGCTGATATTGTGGTTGCGGCCGTTGGGCGCGCGCACACGATTGGTGTGGACGCGGTTCGCGAGGGCCAGACAATCATCGATGTTGGCATTAATTGGGACGAGGCCGCTGGCAAGTTGGTCGGGGACGTTGATTTTGATGCTGCAGAGCCGGTTGTTGACACCATCACGCCTGTGCCGGGCGGCGTGGGAGCTGTGACCACCGCGATTCTCGCCAAACACGTGATTGAGGCGGCGGAGCGCGCATCGAAATAGGCGTTTTGGGCTGTTTGAGGGGGTTAGCTATATACCACGTGGTCAAACAATGCCAAATATGAGTACTGTTGCCAAGATAGTCACATATGTCTTACGTCTTTTTGGCTTCCTAACGGTATCCATTATCGTTAGGAAGCCTATTTTATTGAACTTATGGGGAATAACGTTGTCTTGCTTTTGGGCAAATGGGGATTTTCGGCACTCGTTACAGGGAAATTTGCTGCCACTAAATTGGTGACAGTACTCATATTTGGCATTTTTTGACCACGGGGGCTGCCGAGGCCGTGGTTTCGCCCTTTCTGCGCCGAAGCGATACACTGTTGCCGTTTGATTTCTTCGCTCAAGGAGGATGCGCATGCCGTGCACAACGATTTTGGTCGGTAAGAACGCGAGCTACGACGGGTCGACCCTGGTCGCGCGTAACGAGGACTCGTCCAACGGGGTGTTTGAGCCCAAACGTATGCGCGTGGTGCATCCCGACGAGCAGCCGCGCGTCTACACAAGCGTCCTGAGCCACCTGACCGTTGAACTGCCCAATAACCCCATGCGCTACACGAGCGTCCCCGATGTTGTCCCGGGCCACGGCATCTGGGCCGAGGCCGGTTTCAACGAGCTCAATGTGGGCATGTCCGCAACCGAGACGCTCACCACCAATGAGCGCGTTCGCGGCGCCGACCCGCTCGTGGACTACGTGCCCGCCAAGGGCAACGAGGGTGAGGACGGCTATGTGCCGGCGCAACCTGGTGGCCTGGGCGAGGAGGATATGGTGACCCTGGTCCTGCCGTACGCCAAGTCCGCCCGCGACGGCGTTCGTATCCTGGGCGACCTGCTCGAGCGCTACGGCACCTACGAGAACAACGGCATCGCCTTTAGTGACGTGGACGAGATCTGGTGGCTCGAGACCATCGGCGGCCACCACTGGATCGCCAAGCGTGTGCCTGATGACGCCTATGTGACCATGCCCAACCAGCTGGGTATCGACAGCTTTGACCTAGACGACGCCGAGGGCGCCCAGACCGACCACATGTGCTCGGCCGACCTGCGCTCCTGGATGGCCGAGTGGCATCTGGACCTGACGTTGGGCGTCGAGGGCGACGGTCCGGCAACGGTCTTTAACCCGCGCGAGGCCTTTGGCTCGCACAGCGACAGCGACCACGTCTACAACACGCCGCGCGCGTGGTACATGCAGCGCTGTCTCAACCCCAGCGACGTGTGGGATGGCCCCGACGCCGACTACACGCCCGAGAGCGACGATATCCCCTGGAGCCGCGTGCCCGAGTGCAAGGTGACCATCGAGGACATCAAGTACGTACTCTCGAGCCACTACCAGGGCACGGAGTACGATTGCTACGGTAGCAAGGGCACGCCCGCAACGCGTGGCGCATATCGCCCCATCGGCATCAACCGCAACAGCCAGCTCGCCGTGCTGCAGCTGCGCCCCTATGCGCAGCCGGCCTACCGTGCCGTGCAGTGGATGGCCTTTGGCTCCAACTCGTTTAACGCGCTGGTTCCGCTGTACGCCAACGTCGAGACCATGCCCGAGTACTATGCCGACACGCAGGCTCGCGTGACGTCCGAAAACTTCTACTGGGCCAACCGCCTGATCGGCGCCCTGGCTGACGTCCGTTTCCATGAGTGCGGCCGCGCTGTGGAGGACTACCAGGAGAAGGTCGGCGGCATGGGCCACAAGCAGATTCACGACGTTGACGCTGTCGTAGCCGCGCTGCCCGAGGCCGAGGTGCCTGCCGAGCTCGCCCGCGCCAACGAGGCCTTTGCCGAGCTCGTGCGCGTGGAGACCGATGCCCTGTTGGGCAAGGTGCTCTACACCACGAGCTGCGCCATGAAGAACTCTTTCGCGATGAACGACAACGTGAGGTAGGGATTTCCCGTCGATCGAATAGCGCTAAAACGCTTTGTCGCTTTCGCTCAATCTTGGGTACAAGAACGCCAATGCAGTTGTTTGTGATTGGAGACAACCATGGTTATGAAACTCGATCAGCTTGTTAACGGCGCCATTAACGTGGGCTTTGGCGCTGCCGCCGTTGCTGTCGAAGGCGGCAAGAAGGTTCTCGACGACCTTAATACCAAGGGCGAGCAGGTTCGCAAGGACGCCGGCGCTCCCGATATCGCCCGCAGTGTGTCCGACATGTTCGAGCAGGCCGGCGGTACCATCTCCGATCTGACCGAGCGTCTGGGCATGCAGGGCGAGACCGCGGCCCAGCGCGTGCTCGATGAGCTCATCCTTGCTCGCGTCCGCGTTATGACCGCGTCCGAGCGCACGGCCTTCCTGGCCCACGTGCGCGACATCGTCGATTCGGTCGAGGACAACGTGACCTCGGTGCCCGTCGAGTCCGTTGAGCCCGACGATGCGAAGGATACCGAAGAGGCCGAGTAGCAGCGCAGATGGCAGATTCCACCACCGATTACAACAATCTAGATCCCTTGGGTGACGAGGCGGCGGTTGTCGATGAGGTCGACGCCGTCGTCTCGGGCGCTCGCAAGAAGCCGCGCGCTGTCGATATGGTCCCCGAGGAGCCCGACGCGATGGCGCCGGATGAGGAATACCAACTCACGCCGGCGGGTCGCCGCGAGCGCATTGGGCAGATTGTTCGCCTGGTCAAAAAGTACCGCGTGTGGGATAACCTCACGCCGGTCCGCTTGCGCCGCCTGCTCGAGGAGCTCGGCCCCATGTTCGTCAAGATGGGGCAGATTCTGGCCAACCGGTCCGAGATTCTGCCGCAGCGCTTTTGCGATGAGCTGCGCCGTCTGCGTTCCGACGTGGAGCCGGTGCCGTACGAGGTGGTGCTTCGCTGCCTGGAGGAAGAATACGGCCTGCGCCTGGGGGAGATGTTCGATGCGATCGACCCCAACCCGCTTGGTAGCGCATCGCTCGCGCAGGTGCACCGCGCTCGTCTGGTGACGGGCGAGGACGTGGCCGTCAAGGTGCAGCGCCCCGGTGCGCAGCAGGTTATGGCGCAGGACATCGATATCATCCGCTCGGTGGTGCGTATCGTTTCCAAGTTCGTCAACACCGATCAGTTCGTTGACCTGCACGGCGTAGTCGAGGAGTTGTGGACCTCGTTTCGCGAGGAGACCAACTTTTTGGCCGAGGCCAAAAACCTCAACGACTTCTACGAGTTCCATAAGAGCGTTCATGGCGTGACGTGCCCTAAATCCTATCTGGACCTGTGCACCGAGCACGTGGTGGTTATGGACTACGTCGACGGCATTTCGATCGCCGATCCTGAACGCTTGGTGGCCGAGGGCTATGACTTGGAAAAGATCGGTGCCGCAATCGTCGAGGACTATTCGACGCAGGTGCTCGACGACGGCTTTTTCCATGCCGACCCGCATGCGGGAAACATCATCCTCAAGGACGGAATTGTCTACTTTATCGACTTGGGCATGGTCGGACGCATGTCGAGTCACGATCGCGGTATCGTCAAGGACATGATTTTCGCCGTGGCCGAGGGTGACGTGCCCAAGCTCAAGGATTCGCTCATGCGCTTTGCCGTGACGCGCGGCGATTCGGCCGAGCTTGACCATTCGGCCTTTTTGTCCGATTTGGACTTTATCGTGGCTGACTTTGCGGGCCTTGACCTTAAGGACCTAGATATCGGTGAGTTTTTGACCTCGCTGTTAAACCTCGCGCGCAAAAATGACGTTGAGCTACCGAGCGTGGTGACGATGTTCGCCCGCGGTATGGTGACGCTCGAGGGCCTGTTGACCGAGTACATGCCCAACGTCAACATGATCCAGATCATCCAGACGCACATCAAAAACGAGAAGAGCACCTACGCCCGCATGCGCGAGATGAGCCGCGACTTTGCAGCGAGCAGTTATCGCGCGGCGAAGGGCTCGCTCGAGGCGGCCGAGTATCTGGGCTTGGCTTCGCGCATGCTCACACGCGGCCAGCTTAAGGTGAACACGCAGATCATGAGCAGCGATAAGGCGCTGCGACAGCTGGGCGGAATTATCGACCGCATGTCGATGGCTATCGTTATCGCCGGCCTGTTTATCGGTTCGTCGGTGGTGTACTACGCGCGCATCGAGCCGGTTGTGTTTGGTATCCCGGTCATTGGCTTTATGGGCTACGTGAGCGCGCTGGTGCTGGCACTTATGCTGGGCCGCAATATCTGGCTCAACAGCCACGGCGGCAAGCACTAGAGGCTGCGACCGTCACCGCATTTTCCTATCGCAAACAATAGCTTTTACCATGGGCTTCGCCTGCGTGCGAGGCCCTTTTGCGTGATACCATTTTGACGGTAATAATCGATGGCCTAGATGGTGGTGCGGAGACGCACGAATGCGCAGTTTTCCTGCGCGTTTGGGAGAATCGGGGTGCAAGTCCCCGGCTGTACCAGTAACCGTAATTCCTCTTGGCTCGGGATGTTCGCGTCGCAGATCGGACGACGCGCCTGAGCCGTTAAGGTTAAGTCGGATCGCCTCCCATCTTGCATGCGGCTGCGGCGTATGCCGCCGGTGTGCATAGGGCTCTGGAGGGAAGGGGGACCCCGATGGGGGAACTCGAGCGTAACATGCGCGATGACGTGGGGCAGCCGCTGGGCAATGCTCCAAGTACAGACAATGGGGGACAAATGGATATGTTTGAGGACGAGCACGAGCGCGCCTCGCTGCATCGCCGTGGCGCGATTGCACGCGGCGTAGCCAAGCGCGGCCTGGTGGCATTCCTGGCCTTCGCGATGGCCTTTGGCACCACACCGGCTCAGCTGTGGGCCGAGGGCGCCGAGGGCATTGCCGAGGCTGTGGCTCAGGCTACGACGCCGGGCGAGGACGCAGCGCTTGCGGGCGGTGCCGCTGGGCAGAGCGGCACCGAGGTTTCGGATTCTGGGAGCGCGCCTGCAGCTAGTGCCGCCACAACAAAGGCAGCAACTGGCGACGAAGGCTCGGCGACGGGGGAGAGCCCTGCCGCGAGCAAGCAGTCTTCGGCGGCATCCGCTGGCCAAGCAGGATCTGCCGCCGCGGCTGCCGTTCAGACAGAGAACCCGACAGAAACCGGCGATGCTGCCAAGAAACAGGTCGAGGTCTCGTTCTCGATTATCGGCACCGATGCCGACGGCAAGGCTCAGACCTGGGTGGCGCCTACGCAGCTCAAGCTCGACGAGGGCGCAACGGCTGCGGATGCCTTCGTTAAGCTGCAGCAGAAGACGGGCTTTAAGGCGGATTACGATCCGAACACGGCATACGGTTTCTACCTCAAAAGCATCACATCCCCGAACGATGGCCGCACGCTTGCCTACGATCCGACGACTTATGCCTTCTGGCAGCTGTTCGTCGACGGCGCGTCTTCCTCGGTCGGCGCGAGCAGCGTTAAACTCGCCCAGGGGCAGAAGATTGAGTTTGCCTATACGGCTGGTAGCACTACCCCCGTTGTTAAGGACCAGGTTGCCGCAAATGTGACCGTCATTGGTCGCGATGCCCAGGGCAAGACTCAGACTTGGGTCGATAACGCGCAGTATGTGGTGACGTCCGGCTCGAACGCACTTGACCTTACGAAGGTCGCGCTCGAGGCGAATGGCATCGACGCCGTTGCTGCGGGCTCCTTCATTCTGAGCCTTAAGTACAACGGCGTTGAACTGGGTACGCCGCTCGATTATTCGACCTATTGGCAGCTGTTCATCAACGGCAAGTCGAGCGACTACACGGCAGACAATGTCACCATTCATGCTGGTGATACCGTTACGTGGTTCTACGGTGGCTGGGGCGACCAGTTGCCGTCCGATTCTGTCCATGCTTCCGTTCAGGTACTTGGTAAGGACAAGGACGGCAAGCAACAGGTTTGGGCTTCGACGGGCCAGACGAGCCTCAAGGCAGGCTCCACTGCTAAGGATCTCCTTGAGCAGACCGGCCTTACTCTCGATGCTGGCGAATCGTCTTGGGGCTGGTTCCTCAACGGCATTACTTCGCCGTTCGATGGTAAGTCCTATGGCTGGGATGCTGCGACCAATAGCTATTGGCGCTTCTACGTAAATGGCAAGTTCGCCGACGTTGGCGCCGGTGCCTACGAGCTTCAAGAGGGCGATGCCGTCACCTTTATGTATGGTGCTGACGCCGATGCCCTCCCCGGTCAGGTGCTTGGGTCTGTCGATGTTATCGGTCCCGATGTCAACGGCAACAATACTCGTTGGGGCTCGGCAAGCAATGTTTCTTTGCCCGAAGGCTCTACTGCCCAGAACCTTATTGAGACGGTCCTGAAGGCCAAGGGCGTTACGTACAACGGCTCCCAGAGTGGTGAGTACTGGTTCCTCAATTCCATCAATTCGCCGTTCGATCACAAGCCGTATGCCTGGGATGCTGCGACCAATAAATATTGGCACCTGTATATCAACGGAGAGCCCTCCTTACTCTGCGCCAATCAGATTACGCTCAAGAGCGGCGATAAGGTTACGCTTGCCTATACCACCGACGATTCGGCCATGCCCGATCCCGACAAGATTGTCGTGGACCCGAGCGCGACGACTCCTGATTGGGATGCCGAGTGGGCCGGCTACGGCAACAGTGGTAACGGTTCGACCGTAACGGATGCCAAGACGCCTGCGCAGGCCGCCGGTCTTAAGTGGGCCTTCGATTGGAAGGCCGAGTCTGGTCAGCAGTATGCCAACTGCAGCGAGCCTGTCATCGCTAACGGCTTTGTGTACATCGCGACCGAGAACGAGCTCATCAAGATCGATTCGTCCACGGGCAAAAAGGTTGCCTCTGCGCCGCTTGCCTCCAAGGTGAGCTATACTTCTCGTCCGATCTATACCAATGGCCTTATCATCGTTCCGCTCAACGGCGGTGCGGTCCAGGCGATTACTGCAGACAAGCTGATCTGCAAGTGGCTGACGCCTGGTTTGACGGATTTGACGCAGAGCTCCTGCACCGTCGTTTCGGACGGCGAGTACGTCTATGTAGGCTCGGTCGATATTTCGTATGACGAGAATTACAACGCGACCTACGGCAACGGCTCCCTTAAGCGTATCAAGATTGCCACGGGCGAAGTCTCTTGGCAGAACATCGACCCTGCCGAGGGCTATTACTGGACTGGTGCGGCTTTGACGGATAAGTATGCCATCGTTCCTACGAGCGCGGGCACGCTTAAGTGCATTGATAAGACGACGGGCGATGTCGTTTCGACCATGAAGCTCGGCGCTCTCGCGAACGCCGACTGTGTCGCCGATCCGTCCAATGGTTCGACCTTCTATCAGATGACGCACGATGGAAAGCTCCATGTGATTTCGCTTTCGGCGAAGGGCGTGCTGAGCGAGCAGAAGACGGTCGATCTGGGTCTTACGAATAACATGAGCGCACCGGCGGTGGCTGGCGAAAACTTGATTGTCGGCGGACAGACGGCTACTGGCTCTGCTCTGGCTCTCTATAATCTGAAGACCGGTAAGACCACGATGGTCACCGCTGCTGACGGTAAAGAACTGCCGGCCGGATTTAACGGTATTGCTGCTACTCCGCTGGTGAGTGTTCAGGGCGGCAAGACCTATGTGTACTTCACCGTTAACAGCGCGGATAGCAAGGATTACGTCAACTACTCTGCTGGTGGTGGCGTATATCGCTATACGCTCGGCGATGCAGAGGCGACGCAGATTTATGATGCGGCTGGCCATTACCAGCACTGCGACTCTCCGGTCATTGCCGATGCATCTGGCAACCTGTACTACATCAATGACTCGGGCACTCTGTTCAAGCTGGGGGCCGTTGAGTCTTGGACGGTTGCCTTTAATTCCAACGGCGGGTCTGCTTGCGACACTAAGTTTGTTGCTACGTCCGATGGCAAGCTGGTCAAGCCGGCCGATCCGACGCGCGATGGCTACGCTTTCGGCGGTTGGTTCACCGATGAGGCTTGCACGCAGGCGTATGACTTCGGTACGCCGGTGACGGCCGACCTTACGTTGTATGCCAAGTGGACCAAGAATGCCGTTAACCCTGGCGGCAATGGCGGTGCTGGTTCCAACGGCGGTAGCGGTTCTGGTACCGGTTCCGGCACTGGCGCTGGCACGGGTTCTGGTTCCGGCTCGAAGGGCGGTGCTATTGCCCCGGGCAAGAAGCCGGTGACCAAGACAACAGTGTCAATCAAGACGGAGACCAAGGACGACAAGAAGTCCGACAAGAAGGACGAGAAGAAGTCTGACAAGAAGTCTGACAAGAAGGACAGCAAGTCCGACAAGAAGTCCGATTCCAAGTCCGATACGGGCGCTGCTTCCACGACCACTGCTAAGAAGTCCTCTAGTGCTTCCGAGCAGGAGACTGGCACCAATCCGCTCGCCATCGTCGGCGTTGCCGCCGGCGTCATCGGTCTCGCCATCGTCGGCGTGTTCGTGTTCACCAAACGTCGGTAGGTGAGGGCTGTGTCCAGTAAATCCAAGGACGCTGACCCCAAGCAACCAGATTCCTCGTTCATTCAGTTCGACGATTCAAAGCAACAGGGCGCCGCTTCGACGGCGTCCGCCCCTCGACGGAAGGCGCTTACTGGCGTCCTGACCGCCGCGTGCGTTGCGCTGATTGTCATATCGCTGGGCTTCGTCCATCCTTCCGAGAGCGGCGCCTGGTCCATTGACTGGATCGTTCAGACTGTGACGGGGGAGAGCGTCGTCACCAAGGACACCAAGGCGTCTGGCTCGTCTGCCGCTTCGGGCGAGGCCAGTTCCAAGGATTCCAAGTCATCGAATGATGCAAAAGACGAGCCCAAGGGTTCGAACGACGCCAAGGACGATTCCGAGTCTTCAAACAAGGAATCGGACAAAAACTCGGATAGCAAGAAGTCCGAGGACCAGGACGGCAAGAAGTCTGGCGATAAATCTGCTGCCCAAAATACGGGAGCCGGTGATACTTCCAATGTGTCTGGCGGTGCTTCTTCGGGCGGTGGCCAGTCGTCTAATGGAGCCTCATCCTCTAATGGTGGAAACGCCTCCTCGGGCGGCCAGAGCGGCTCACAGGAGTCCAACTACGTTACGGTGACGGTTTCGGTCACATCGAGCGCTGTGGGCAATCCTGTGTCCTCTGGTGGCACCTTTACCTTTAACGAAGGCGCTACCGTCTACGATGCCCTGTGCGCGCTGGGCCTTTCTGTCAACGCACATGGCTCGTCGTACGGCACGTATGTCTCCGCGATTGGTGGTTTGGCCGAGAAACAGCACGGCGGCACGAGCGGCTGGATGTACTCCGTCAACGGCACAACGCCCATGACGGCCTGCAGCAACTACGTTCTCTCAAACGGTGACAACGTAGTCTGGTATTACGTTACAGGCTAGAGGCCTCGACATAGCGCGCCAGACGGGCGGTTCGGACAAACATCCGGGCTGCCCGTTTTTCAGGCTTATAGGACAAAATGTGTGTCCATGTTGGGGGCATCGGCGCAGGTCGATGCC
>OIEA01000967.1_pt1 | contig 11025 bp, 9 predicted proteins | sample 1581631 | NCBI WGS metagenome assembly OIEA01 (sample SAMEA3882526, study PRJEB24775) | human gut metagenome | biome: human-associated habitat; feature: intestine environment; material: feces | place: Netherlands | collected 2009/2010
CTTTCGGTACAGGCAAGTTATCTGATGAGAAGTTAGTTGAGATCGTTCTTAATCATTTCGATCTTCGTCCGGCTGGTATCATCAAGATGCTGGATTTGAGAAGACCGATCTACAAGCAGACAGCAGCATACGGTCACTTTGGACGTAATGATCTGAACCTTCCTTGGGAAGCTTTAGACAAAGTTGAAGATTTGAAAAAATATCTTTAAGATTCTAAAAAAAGTATAAAACTTTGATGGAATGCTTTTTTTGAGGGGATGAAGTGATATAATGAAGTCGTGGGATGAATGAAACATCCCACGACTTTTTTCTATATAAAGGATGGAATGGTTTATGAAGTTACGGACGCGACTTGTCATATCCTTTTGCATTATCATATTTGTACCGATTATCATGGCAGCCATAGGGCTATATGCCATCAATACGATCTTGCCAACGCTGAACATCCAATGGTCCAGTACCAGTTATGAGTATATCGCCCATTTGCCGGATTTTAAGAATCTGGTGGTCGATGTTATGATCTCTGTGATCCTGATCCTCTTTTTTACAGCGGCGATCTTAGTGATCTGGACATACAGCGGTATCATTTCCCGTCTGCGCCAACTCAATAAGGCGGCAGAGAATATCCGGGACGGCAATCTGGATTTTTCCATTGATACCAAGGGACATGATGAGATCAGTGAACTCAGTGAGAGTTTTGAGGCCATGCGCAAGCGCTTGCAGATGAATGCGCAGGAGAAACTGGATGCGGAGCAGGAACACCGTATGCTGATCTCCAATATCGCCCATGACCTAAAGACGCCGATCACGGCGATCAAGGGTTATTCGGAGGGGATCTTAGATGGGGTGGCGGACACACCGGAGAAGCAGGAACGCTATCTAAAGACCATCTACAACAAGGCAAATGAGATGAACACCCTCATCAATGAACTGACCTTATACAGCAATATCGATACCAATAAGATCCCATACAATTTCCACAAACTAAACGTCAAGGACTACTTCACCGACTGTATGGAAGAGTTGGAAATGGATCTGGAAAATCAGCACATGCAGCTGACTTTCTTTAATTATGTAGATGAAGATACCCTGATGATCGCTGACCCGGAGCAGCTTGGCAGGGTCATCCACAATATTATCGGCAATGCCATCAAGTATATGCGGGCAGAGGAGCCGTCCTTTATCAGTATGCGGATCAAGGATGTGGGCGACTTTATCCAGGTCGAGATCGAGGACAACGGCAAGGGTATTTCCAACAAAGACCTGCCATATATTTTTGACCGCTTTTACCGGGCAGATGCTTCGCGCAATTCTGCGGCAGGCGGAAGCGGTATCGGACTTTCCATTGTCAAAAAGATCATTGAGGATCATGGTGGAAAAATCTGGGCAACCAGCAAAGAGAATGTAGGTACAGTCATGTACTTTGTTTTACGAAAATATCAGGAGGTACCAAATGAGTAGAGTACTTATTATCGAGGATGAACTAGCGATCGCGGAACTGGAAAAGGACTATCTGGAGTTATCGGATTTTGAGGTCGTGATCGAGGAGAATGGCGTCAAGGGATGCGAGCGTGCCCTAGCAGAAGATTTTGATATCTTTGTGCTGGATCTCATGCTGCCGGATATGGATGGCTTTGAGATCTGCCGCAGGATCCGTCAGGTCAAGAATACGCCGATCCTTATGGTTTCTGCCAAGAAAGAGGATATCGACAAGATCCGTGGACTGGGACTTGGAGCGGATGACTATATCACCAAGCCGTTTTCACCGAGCGAATTAGTTGCAAGGGTAAAGGCTCATCTGGCACGCTATGACCGTCTGGTGGGCAGCAATCAGCAGACCCAGGGCGATACCTTCCAGATCCGTGATATCAAGATCGACAAGTCGGCAAGACGTGTATGGATCCGGGGCGAGGAAACACAGTTTACGACCAAGGAGTTCGAACTTCTGGCATTTCTGGCAGAGCATCCAAATCATGTCTTTAGCAAGCAGGAATTGTTCAAGGAGATCTGGGATATGGATTCGGTCGGAGACATCGCGACGGTCACCGTTCATATCAAGAAGATCCGTGAAAAGATAGAATTGAATACCAATAAACCACAATACATCGAGACGATCTGGGGCGTGGGATATCGGTTCAAGGTATAAAGAAAGCGCAGCCGCCTATGGGGGCATAGCGGCTTGGCGCGGAAGGAGAAAGTATGGAGTTAGAGGTATTATTTGAGGATGAGGATGTGCTGGTCTGCTATAAGCCGGCAGGGGTCGCAACGCAGACCGCCAAGATGACAGAGCCGGATATGGTCAGCATGATCCGCAATTATCGTGTGGCAAAGGGCGAGAGCGACTATGTAGGGGTGATCCACCGTCTGGATCAGCCGGTCGAGGGAGTATTGGTCTTTGCAAAAAATGCGGCGGCGGCAGCCATTCTTGGCAAAGAATTAAAGGCAAGGCAGTTTGCCAAATATTATTACGCTATCGTGACCAGAGAGAATATACCGGAGACAGGCGTTTTGGAAGATTATGTTGTAAAAGATGGGAGAAAGAACCGTGCCATGGTGGTTACGGAAAGTAACCCAAGGGCAAAGAAAGCGCGCCTTTCCTATGAAGTGGTCAAGCGTCTGGATGATCGCAGCCTCTTGGATATCCATCTGGATACCGGTCGTTTCCACCAGATCCGCGTACAACTGGCAAGCCGTACGGCACCGATCTTAGGCGATGTCAAATACGGTGGCAGCCGTACCGGAGAACCGCTTTGTCTCTGCTCCTACCGCCTGCAGTTTACGCATCCGGTCAGCGAGGAGGGCATGGATTTTTCCATCAAGCCTCGTGGCAGAGAGTTCGGTGACTTCTTTGCATAAAAAGGAAGAATTTGCTACATACTGATCCTATGGAGCAGAATTATCATTTTATCAGAAATACAATTAAACTACTGGGAATCACCCTCTTGGTATATGCCTTTATGAAGTGGCTGCTGCCGATGGTGCTTCCCTTTTTTGTAGCCTTTTATCTGGCGGGCGCTTTTCGGCGGTCGGCATGCAGGAAAAAAGAGCATAAGACTCTTCTGATCCTGCGCAATCTCTTGATCGTGGGCGGTGTCTGCCTGCTGCTCTGGTATCTGGTAAAGGAATTTATGGATCTGTGGGGGCGGCGGGAAGAACTCTTGTATTGGGAGGGGGCAAAGGAGTCCGGTCTGTTCGGGGAAGCCTACGAAAAACTCATGGCAAAATTTAACACAGAACAGATGCTTGACCATTTTGTAGACAACGTGGCGTCACCTTTCGGCGGCATGCAGGATACCTTGGGCGGCATGGTGGCTCTGGCGGTGACCTTGGTGGCGACCATCCTTATGACCAAGGATTATGCCCTTTTACAGGAGCAGATTAAAAAGAATACCTTCGGGCAGGTGGTTGTGTCTCTGGCAAAAGATCTGTCCGTGGTAGGCGGCGATTATCTGCGCGCCCAGGGGATCATCATGCTGATCATCACGGCGATCTGTATTGTTGCCCTGCTCTTGACGGGCAACCCCTATGCGGTTTTGGTGGGCGTTTTTATCGGTTTTTGTGATGCCCTGCCTTTTATCGGAACATCACTGATCTTTTTGCCCTGGGCGGTCGTCATGTTCCTGCAAAAGAAGATCGGGCTTGGCATCTATTATCTTTTTTTGGCAGGGGGCACCAGCCTGCTCCGTCAGTATCTGGAACCAAAACTCATCGGCAGGAGCGTCGGTGCTGATCCTCTCATTGTTCTGGCATGTATTTATCTGGGACTGGAGATCTATGGGATCTGGGGTGTGATCTTAGGACCGGCAAGTGCATTTTTGATCTGGGAGATCTACCGTTTTACCTAAAAAATAAGGCAAAGTCCGCTGATGTCAAGCCTTGACAAGACTTGTGGATTTTTTTAGAATAAATGGTATTGATGAAAGATGAAGGAGGCCATGATGGCAAAGGATAAAAAATTAGTAGAAGCCATTACATCTATGGATGTTGACTTCGCACAGTGGTATACGGATGTTGTAAAAAAAGCAGAATTGATGGGCTATTCCAGTGTCAAGGGATGTATGATCTTCAAACCTGCCGGTTATGCGATCTGGGAGAATATCCAGCATGAACTGGATCGTAGATTTAAGGAGACGGGTGTAGAGAATGTCTACATGCCAATGTTCATCCCGGAGAGTCTGTTAGAGAGAGAAAAGGATCATGTCGAGGGATTTGCACCGGAAGTTGCATGGGTCACCTATGGAGGACTCAATCCATTACAGGAAAGACTTTGTGTCAGACCGACCTCAGAGACTTTGTTCTGCGATTTCTATAAGGATGAGATCCAGTCATACAGAGACCTGCCAAAGGTATATAACCAGTGGTGCTCTGTTGTCCGTTGGGAAAAGGAGACCAGACCTTTCCTTCGTTCCAGAGAGTTCTTGTGGCAGGAAGGTCACACAGCACATGCAACAGCAGAGGAGGCTGAGGAGCGTACACAGCAGATGCTGAACCTCTATGCAGACTTCTGTGAAGAAGTTCTGGCTATGCCGGTCATCCGCGGACGTAAGACAGACAAGGAAAAGTTCGCAGGTGCAGAGGCAACTTATACGATCGAGGCACTCATGCATGACGGCAAGGCTTTACAGTCCGGTACCAGCCACAACTTTGGGGATGGTTTTGCCAAGGCATTTGAGATCCAATATACCGATAAGGACAACCAGTTAAAGTATGTACATCAGACTTCCTGGGGGATGACGACCCGTCTGATCGGTGCTATCATCATGGTACATGGGGATGATTCCGGTCTGGTACTGCCACCAAGGATCGCTCCGGTTCAGGTGGATGTCATTCCAATCATGCAGAATAAAGAAGGCGTGCTGGATAAGGCACACGAAGTATTGGAGACCTTGCGTGCAGCAGGACTCCGTGCCAAGTTAGATGATACGGACAAGTCTCCGGGATGGAAGTTCTCTGAGCAGGAGATGCGCGGTATTCCGGTAAGAGTAGAGATGGGACCTCGTGATATCGAGGCAAATCAGGCGATCCTTGTTCGTCGTGATACCAGAGAAAAGATCACGGTATCTCTGGATACATTGGCAGAAAAGATCACAGAGATCTTGGATACCATGCAAACAGAGATGTTAGAGCGTGCAAGAGCACACAGAGATGCGCATACCTACGACGCACACAACTACGAGGAGTTCAAGGACATCGTAGCCAACAAGCCGGGATTTATCCGTGGAATGTGGTGTGGTGAGCAGGCTTGTGAAGACAAGATCAAAGAAGAGACAACAGCGACCAGCAGATGTATGCCATTTACACAGGAAAAGATTTCAGATGTCTGTGTATGTTGTGGAAAACCGGCTAAGAAGTTAGTTTATTGGGGCAAAGCATATTAATGAAGATCGTATTACCACAGGACGTAATCACAATTATAGATCGTTTGGAAAGTTGCGGACACGAAGCCTACGCGGTAGGTGGCTGTGTCCGCGACAGCATTTTAGGGAAAGAACCGGCGGATTGGGATATCACGACCTCGGCATCCCCCCAGGAAGTCAAGGACTTGTTTTCTCATACCATCGATACCGGTATTGCACACGGGACTGTGACGATCATGTGTGGAAAGACCGGCTATGAGGTGACGACCTATCGCATTGACGGCGAATACAAGGACGGCAGACACCCAGAGAGTGTCGCCTTTACCAATCTCTTATCCGAAGATCTCAAGCGGCGCGATTTTACCATCAATGCCATGGCTTACAATGACAGTCAGGGCTTGGTAGATCTCTTTGACGGCGTGGGCGATCTGAAACGTGGTCTTATACGCTGTGTGGGATGTGCGAGTGAGCGATTTTCTGAGGATGCCCTGCGGATGCTCCGTGCCGTGCGTTTTGCAGCACAGTTGGGATTTACGATCGAGCGACAGACCTACGAAGCGATCTGCACTCTGGCATCGACCATTGCCAAGGTGAGTACAGAGCGCATTATGGTAGAACTGGTCAAACTATTAACATCAGACCACCCGGAGGAGATGCGGGCTGTCTATGAGAGTGGACTCAGCCGCGTATTTCTGCCGGAGTTTGATGCAATGATGCAGACACCCCAGCATACCATCCACCATCAGTATTCGGTGGGAGAACATACCATACATGCCATCATGGGGGTTCCGCCAGACCGTATCTTACGACTGACCATGCTTTTTCATGATATCGGAAAGCCCCAGTGCCGTATGACCGATGCGGATGGCATCGATCATTTCCACGGACACCCGGAAGTGGGGGCGGAGATGACAGGGCAGATTTTGCACCGACTCAAGTTTGATAATGATACGATCCGCGCGGTCAAGCGCCTGGTCCGTTTTCATGATCTGCGTCCGGCGCTGACCAAAAAGAGCATCCGGCGCAGTATGGTAAAGATGGGGCTGGAATGTTTCCCACAGATTTTTACGGTCAAGCGTGCAGACGCTCTGGCGCAGAGTACCTATATGCGGGCGGAAAAATTAGAGGCGATCGACCGTTTTGAAGAACTCTACGAGGAGATCTTAGCAGACCATGCCTGCATACAGAAAAAGGATCTAGCTATCAACGGCAAGGAACTTTTGGCATTGGGTCTGCCACAGGGAAAACAGATCGGTCAGGTCCTGGATAAACTCTTTGCCAAGGTGGTCGAAGACCCGGCATGTAATACCAAAGAGATCCTGCTTGCAGAGGCAAGAAAAGAGTTGGAACAGCAGGGATAGATAGGTATAATCTGAAGGATTTCTTCATAAGATGAACAGATATCGAAGCATCATGTTCGTCTTATGGAGGATTTTTTTATGTGTGAAAATATAGAGAAAACACAGGTTGTTATTCCGCGTCTGGGACAGGGAGAAAATTTGCTGGGAGCCTATGCTCTGGAAGTTACGGGCGTGACAAAAGGAAGGGGGAGTCTTTTTATACATACGGCAGGGGCGGTCTATATGTTAAAGTCTTTTACCGGATCCATGGAAAAAGCACAAGGACTGGCGCAGGTGCTGGCAGAACTAAAGGCCTGGGATCCTGCGGTGGAGCAGATCCTGCCGACACAGGAGGGGGCATATGCGGTCCGGGAAGAAGGCGGACCGACCTATGTTTTAAAGTCTTACCAGCCCGGGCGGGAGTGTGACGTCAAAAATGCCTTTGAGGTCTTGGAGGGGGCAAGAAAACTGGCAGATCTGCACTTGCAGTTGGAAACGATAGAGACAGACAAAAAGGAGGTCTTTTTTGCGCCGCAGCATCTGCTGGCGGAGGAAGTCAGACGGCATAACCGGGAACTTAAGAACCTGCGGAATTATATCAGCAAGAAGAAAAAGAAGACGGGATTTGAAGACTTGTACGAGCAGGCATACGGGACTTTTTACGGACAGGGGGAGCAAGTGGAAGAAGAGATACTTTCCCTAAAGGAAGAATTACAGTTATGCCATGGCGATTATCACCATCACAATGTCTTGGATTGCAGCGGAACTTCGCACATACAGCATTTTGAGAGCATGCGCATGGACAGCGCCATGAGCGATCTGGCAAAATATACGAGAAAAGCCCTGGAAAAGAACCGCTGGAACGCGGAACTGGGCAGGCAGATGCTCATGACCTACCAGAGAGTCCGCCCTTTCCGCACGGGGGAATTGCACTCTATCTGCGCCTTTTGTATCCGGAAAAATTCTGGAAGATCGCCAATCATTACAATAACAACAAAAAGACATGGTCGTCCAAGCGTGACGGTGACAAATTGCGGCAGATCCTGGCGCAGGAGAAGGCACGTCAGGAATTTCTGGTCTTATTGTATAATCTGGCGGAATAGTTTATAATCGACCTATGAAAAACATAAGAAAAACAAGCGGTATTCTGCTGTGTCTGCTTGCTTGTCTTGGCGCTCTGAGTGCCTGCGGGAAAGAGGAATCGAACGAACCTTTTACCTATCGTGCGCCTGCCGCAAAGCAAGAGGAGGAGAAGGCAGACACGGAAGAAGATACGCAGGATTTTGTTATTGAACAAATGGATATGGTGGGAGAGACGATGACCCTGTATGCGCCGGAGTCTGAACGTCAGGTGCGCTATGCTTATACGCTGGGAACCCGTTTTATGGATAAGTATGGGGATTCTTATAGTTCGATCCATTTTACACCAGGACAGGTTGTACAACTCGGGGACATTACGGCGGCATCTGCCCTGAGTAGCGTGAAGATGTCTGATCAGGTCTGGAATCAGACAGATGTCACCAATTACAAGATCGACATGGAAAAAGGGATCTTTACGATCGGGCAGACCCAGTACCGGATCACTTCCAATACTATGGCTTTTTCTCAGGATGCAAGCATTAGTTTGGATATGATCGGGACGGATGACACCTTGCAGGTTATCGGTAAGGACAAAGAGGTCTGGTCCGTCATTGTGACGACTGGGCATGGGTATATCCAATTGCAGAATTCTTCCATCTTTGTGGATAGTATGATCTGTATCGGCAACCGGATCTTTACTAAGATCACTGGGGATATGCTTCTGGAGGTGCCGGAAGGAACCTATGCCATCACGGTTGCCAACAAGGGCTATGGCGGAACCGGGACATATACCGTGGCACGCGGAGAGACAACGTTAGTTGATCTTGATCAGTTAAAAGGCAGTGGACCAAAAGTATGTCAGTTGACGGTTACATCTGAAGTGGCAGGTGCATCAGTCTACATTGACGGACAGCAGATCACGGTCGGACATGCAGTGCCGGTTACCTATGGATCTCATACCCTAAAGGTTGTGGCCGAGGGATATGATGACTGGCAAAAGACACTGATCGTCAATTCCGAAAGTGCGACGATCTCACTGGATCTGGCAGAAAGTGAGAGCACGACAGGGGATAAGCAGAGTGAAGAAGATACATCAACATCTTCCGATACCGGTAAGAGCAGCGGTTCATCAAACAGCAGTACCAATAGTAACAAGTCTACCGGATCGACCAGCAAGAGTTCATCAAGTAGGAGCAGTTCGTCCAAGACTTCGGACAGCAGTTCTTCCAGTCTTACGGATACGGACTACCTGACGACCATTTCAAAGATGTTATCTACATTGCTTGACGAAAATTAGTCTGGCAATTATCATAAAAACAGAACACATATAAGGAGGATACTATGGGTTACAAAGAGCAGTATATGCAGTGGCTGGAAAGCGACTACATGGATGAGGCTACAAAGGAAGAACTGCGTCAGATCGCAGGAGATGAGAAGGAGATCGAGGAGAGATTCTACACGGAATTGGAATTTGGCACCGCGGGTCTCCGTGGTATTATCGGTGCAGGCTGTAATCGTATGAATGAATATACCGTGCGCAAGGCAACACAGGGGCTTGCCAACTACATCTTAAAGGTCGGTGGTCAGGATCGCGGCGTAGCGATCGCCTACGATTCCAGACATATGTCACCGGAATTCGCAGATGTAGCAGCACTTTGCTTAGCAGCAAACGGCATTAAGGCATATGTGTTTGAATCCCTTCGTCCAACACCGGAATTATCTTATGCTGTACGTAAATTACATACAATTGCTGGTATTAATATTACTGCAAGTCATAATCCACCAGAGTACAATGGCTACAAAGTATATTGGGAAGATGGTGCGCAGATCACACCGCCACATGACAGCGGCATCATGAACGAGGTTAAGGCGATCTCAGACTACGCTGTATGCAAGAAGATGGACAAGGATGCAGCCATTGCAGCAGGTCTGTATCAGACGATCGGTGCGGATATCGACGATCCTTATATCGAAGAGTTAAAGAAATTAGTCGTACATCAGGATGCCATTGATGCAGTGGGATCTCAGATCAAGGTCGTTTACACACCACTGCATGGTACCGGAAACATCCCGGTGCGACGTGTCTTAAAAGAACTTGGCTTTACCAATGTCTATGTGGTACCGGAGCAGGAATTGCCGGATGGAGATTTCCCTACCGTTTCCTATCCGAACCCGGAGGCAAAGGAAGCCTTCACTTTGGGACTGGCATTGGCAAAGAAAGTGGATGCTGATCTTGTTCTTGCGACAGACCCGGATGCTGACCGACTTGGCGTATATGTCAAGGATGCCAAGACCGGCGAGTATCATCCTCTGACCGGTAATATGTCAGGCTGTCTGATCGGCGATTATCTGATCGGACAAAAGAAAGAGTTACAGGGCCTGCCGGAAGATGGTGTCTTTGTGCGTTCAATCGTCTCTACCAACATGGCAGATGCGATCGCAGACTACTACGGCATCGAATTGGTTGAAGTTTTGACCGGATTTAAGTTCATCGGTCAGAAGATCTTAGAAATGGAAAAGACAGGCAAGGGAACTTACCTCTTTGGTATGGAAGAAAGTTACGGCTGCCTGACAGGCACCTATGCAAGAGATAAGGATGCGGTTGTGGCTTCTATGGCTCTTTGTGAGGCTGCCGCATATTACAAGACCAAGAATATGACCCTCTGGGATGCTATGATCGCTATGTATGAGCGTTATGGTTATTATCAGGATGGCATTACAGCCATTACCTTAAAGGGAATCGAGGGCTTGGAAAAGATCGGACAGATCATGAATACTCTGCGTGCAGAGGCACCAAAGGAGATCGGTGCTTATCAGGTGACAGCCGTCCGCGATTATAAGAACGATACGATCACTGATATTGCTACCGGTGCCGTACGCCCGACCGGACTTCCAAGTTCCAATGTGCTTTATTATGAACTGACGGATGATGCATGGGTATGCGTCCGTCCTTCCGGTACAGAGCCAAAGGTTAAATTCTATTTTGGTATCAAGGGAAGTTCCCTGGCGGATGCAGATGCTAAGGCAGAGGCTATGAAAGCGGCTGTCAATGCCTTGGTAGAAAAGATGTTGTAGTATTCTTACACAAAGATTATTTATTATTTTGTATAATATGGCAAAACGTCGGGAAACCTTGAAAATATAAGGGCTTTGCCTTGACAAAAATAGGTAAAACCTTTATAAATATTTTTGTAGTTATTTTGGAGGCAGACCTCTGACATAATATTTTATTTTATATTCCATAGGAG
>OIEA01000968.1_pt1 | contig 11020 bp, 7 predicted proteins | sample 1581631 | NCBI WGS metagenome assembly OIEA01 (sample SAMEA3882526, study PRJEB24775) | human gut metagenome | biome: human-associated habitat; feature: intestine environment; material: feces | place: Netherlands | collected 2009/2010
TTTATAATCGTGATATTACGATTGATTTTAATGGCAATGCACTCCCCTTGCCTCAGGCCAAGAAGAATCAGAAAAAGATTCTGCCTAAACCTGGAATACAGGAACACTCTGTACCGTTGGAGTTTCCCGTGGCAAAGATAGGTGTTATTTTCACCAATGAAATCGAAACGGAACAGACTGTAGAAGACATCCGGATACCGAATCTTAAGGTAAATACCGGAAAACTCTTTCCGCAGGATTTCAATTCAGAAGATAGTGCACCAGACGCAGAGGCAAATGCCGGTAACATAAGTTTCAGCCCTTCATCTTTGACAGTGCCGGCCGGCACGTTCGGAGGTGACCCGGGCAAAGCTTCCGTAACATCACTTTACGTTTATCCGGCTAAAGGCAGCAGCTATACACTGACCGCCAATTGGCCCGATAATAATGAAAAAACAGTTGACTTGAATCAGTCTGGTAAGTTGGCAGACGGCATCCGTCGCGGTATGCAGCTGAATATCGGCATTACCTTGAAGTACGGTGTCATGCAGCTGGATAATCTCACGGTGACGGTGGATAACTGGATCAATAACTTCATCACACCGGAATTTCAGTAACCTTGCTTTAAGATGTATAATTTAAATCAAGATGATCATGAATCTGTATATGATAAGAAATAGATTTTGCTGGATGGTGGCAGCGGTAGGCTGCTGCCTGTTGCCTTTCAGTTGTGTGCAGGAAGAGGACGGAGTTCAAGTCCCTGAACACGGACAAGGCATGAGTTTGCAGTTAAAGGTGAGAGCGGGGGCTGATAATACAGGTACGGCACCGACGACAGAGGAAAGCAATATCCATACCCTTCGGGTTTATGCCTTTGCGAATATTCCGAATGATCCAAAAGACGGCCGTCTGGTTGGATATTATTATGCGGATCAAGTCTTACAGACTCCTCATTCCTTTAATATGGACATCACATTCTATCAGAAAGGCACACAAAACGTGAATTTTTACGTGGTGGCCAATGAAAAAGCGATGTCGACTCCAGGTGATGACAAGCCTTTTACGGAATCTACAACCGAAAGCGATTTGAACCGTTTTAGGTTTACAACACTGACAACAGATATTACCCGGGATGGACTGCCTATGTTTTACAGGTCAGACGTTCCGGTAGAATTGAATAAAGACGGTTTGAGCAAAAACTTGACTTTCAACCTGAGGCGCCCTATGGGAAAGCTCGGTGTGTATGCAGCCAAGCCTGAAGGCGAAAGCGGTAATCTGCGAATTACCGGACTGACCATGCTGGCCTCGGGTACGCGCACACATAATTACCTCATGCCACAAAGTGATGAAATATTGCAAGGCATTACAGGAATCAAGGGAGATATTCCGCTTGATGTTATCAATAAGGATGTGGACAAGACTATATCTCCAAACCTTTCTGATACAGAAAGACAGAATCCTGACAACTATACCCCAGTGTTGAACAGACCTTTCTATCCGTTTGAAAATCCCTGGGGAAGCCATTCATGGAATGCCCAAGGTGACGAAGGAGGCAATGTCCTTCAGATAGATTATTCTTTCGGTGAAGGAGATGCGCGTAGAGGATTGGTTTACCTGCCCCGTATTCAAAGAAATAATTTCTACGCTGTATGCTGCCTGATGCATAACGACGGTAAGATAACCGTTGAATATACGGTGGCCGATTGGGATGACGGAGGCACGGATGACCTGGGAGAGTTTGACTATCCCTCTTATACGAATCCCATCACTCCGGCAGATGGCACTTCGCTTCCTGAAGGAGGCAAGTATGACCAGCCGACGGTTTACTACAATCCGGATTCAAGTTCTCCTGATGGAAGTTATTCCTTTACATTTTCCATCACTGCTCCGCAAGGAGACAATAAAGTATGGAAACCTGTACTATATGACAGAAATATAGATGATTTTTCCGTAGAGGTTTATCAGAAAGGTTTTCGATTGGGAGACAACAACCAGTCATATGCGACATCAGCAGATCCTTACGAAATTCGCATCCGGGCAAAAGAAAGAGATTATCTGACTAGTTCACCGGATGGTGAGGGTCAAGTGAATAAGACGGTGGGGTTGGGCATTGCCTATACACCTGCATTGCTACCAGACAACACCTCCTTGCTGTTGATCAATGGACTGACCAATGACCTGAAATGGCAAGGAAGTACGCTGGCGGAAACTATCGTTATCAAACAAGTAGACATACCTAAAAATTGATAAGCTATGAAACAGCTATTGCATTATATTGTTTTCTGTTGCCTGGCAGCATGTTGTTTTACTGCATGCGACCATGAGGATATATTTCGTCAGACAGAGACGGAAGGTGACGGCAACAGTATCATTTTAAATCTTGCATCCGGTAAACTGCCTTTAACCCGTGCAAACGTGGAAGCTAACGGAGCTGAAATTGCTGTTAGTCATCTTGACGTGCTGATTTTCAACCAGGACGGAACAAAAGTCTGGCACGAACGTGTAGATGGAATAAAAGACGGTAAAGATAAGATAACCTTATCTGCTCAAAGAAGCACCTTTGATGAAAATGAATCGTATTGGGTATATCTTATCGCCAACAGTACTGCGGATGTGAGTATTTTCGAAGATGAAAATTTCACATTAACCAGCCTCAATGCACTAAAGCAGGAAGATAAGGACATACACATGACAGGCCTGGCATCTGCTACCGGTGTACCGCAGACTTTTCTGATGGATGGCGTAGCCTATCCGAAAGGTGAACAGGAACCGGCAACGGTCAAGATGGTGGTACTGAACAGTGGAGATAAAACGAACGATACGGAATTACAAACCGTGCTTCGCCGCGCAGCAGCCAAGATTGTAGTTAATATAAAAAGCGGTGAGCATGTACAGTTTGATAATGGTCCGCAGACATATCATGCCGGATATTATCTACGTAACATGCCTTATAGTACATCTGTTATCAAGCCGGCTATGATGGACAAGGATGACGCTGAGCTGATGACACCCGAATTGAACAATGGTGGATATTTCAAATGGACACCAAGTGTCATTACAGTGACAGCCTATGCCTATGCGCATGTTTGGGATAATGCAAGTACACTGGAAAAAGAAGTGCGGCTCATTGTAAATATTCCGATGAACTATCTCCCTGATAACGCAAAGGAGTGGAAATTTTTAGATAACAGTTACTATCAGATTCCGGTTAGTACAAAGAAAGAACTGAATCGAAACACTTGTTATGAAGTTAATGTGACTGTCGATGCGCCGGGTGGAAGTAACCCTTCAAAACCGGTTCTTTTAAAAGATATCAGTTATTCTGTACGTGATTGGGATGAAGAACGGATTAACGTCGGTGGTGATACTGACCGTCCGGCCTATCTCACGCTGAACGAGTATGAGATGGAGATGCACAACATGGCAGATGATAACACTACGCTGGAGTTTGCCTCTTCCTCGGAAGTGACAGCTACTATTGATAGAGTCTATTATATCGACAAGTTCGGACAGGAAAAGGAGTTAACCCAAATAACAAACGGCAGCGCGGATGAATGGGGAGAGAATATTGGTTCTGATTATCGACCGAATTGGAAAAACCGTTGCATTATTAAAATTACACCGGATGAAAACATCACTGGAAAAATTCAGGTACATGGGGATGTACCTGGTAACAATGCTGTGAGATATATCATATTTACGGTTGAAAACGAAGAAGGTATCAAGCGTGAAGTCAAAGTGGCGCAGTATCCGTTGGAGTATATCACCAATATTCAGGGGTGGTATTCTTACCGTTCTGATTTCGGAGGAACGACGTGGGAAAATTATCGTGATCCATCTCAAAAACGAGTTAGTGCGTACAATTATGATAGCAGAAATGATACTTGGAGCTATTCAGCTACGAGATATGGAAATGATTATATATTTACTTCAAAGGTGGCGGAAGAAATTGAAACCGGCAGCAATAGGGGAAAATCTTCTATATCATACTATTATTATAATAGGTGGCAAACTTCACTTAGTACCAATGAAATTTGGAATGCAGGTAATGCCCGAATGTATCATGTTCAGATCACGGCAAGTTCTGGGGATTATACTTTAGGCCAACCTCGTATTACAAATGGCAAGACTGATCCTGGAGAAGATAATGCAGAACTGGTATCTCCTTCTTTTATGATTGCTTCTCAGTTGGGAGCTGTTTTTTCTATCAGTGATGAGGAAATGGCAGCAAGTCACTGTCGAGAATATGTGGAAGTGGCTCAGGATGGAACAGTTTATGATGATTGGCGTCTTCCAACACGAGCAGAATTGGAAATTATCATGGAATTTCAATATAAAGAAAATGCTGCAATGGATGAGGTTTTGGCAGGACCATCTTATTGGAGTGCAAGCGGCTTAGTCTATAATAATAAAGGCTCAGGAACTGCTAAAACAATCCGCTGCATCCGCGATGCCTACGACAAGAAAACCGGTAAATAGAAAGGAGGACGTATATGAATAAGAATATGATACAAAGATTGATTCATAGGATTATGGCAATGGCTGCTATAGCGGTCCTGTTGGTCTCTTGCCGTCAGGACGAATGGTTCGAGCCGTCACCCGTTGCCCGCGAAGGCTACGTGGCACTGCGGTTCAGTGCGGATATTCCCGCTATGGAGAAAGTGACTACCCGTGCGGTGGACCCCGACGGTGGCGGTGTGCAAGACATGACGCTGTTCTGTTTCGACAGTTACGGACTTTTCATCACGACCGTAACGGCAGATGTCAGCCCATCATCAGTCAGCACAGGTGTCTTCCAGGCTGAAGTACCCGAGAATACCCGGACTGTGCATTTTGTGGCCAACCAGGTGATGACGGAGTTTCAACAGGACCATTTCCGCAACAAGTCCGAATCGGAAGTAATGGCTCTGCTCGAAGGTTCTTCCGGACGCATGATTTACTGGGCACGTTTTGCTTGTGACAATACCAACGAAGAAATGAAGAAGAAATCCATTGCAGACCAGATGACCTCTGCAGGAAACAGCATCAAGATGCTACGCAACCATGCCAAGGTGTCTGTCCTCAATCCTAAAGAAAACGGACATTTTATTGTAACCGGCTTTGCCGTTTACAATACTAGTGCGTTCGGTACGGTAGCACCGTTCCATCCGGAGAAAGGCTTTAATTTTACCGAGGACGACTGGACGGCTGATGACTTTGTTACGCTTCCGTCGAATAATGCCAAATTGAGCGACATTACAGATGTGACCATAAATACGGAACAATATATATTTGAGTGTGAAAACAGAGCGGATGATCCTGTCAGCATCATTCTTCGTGGACACAACAACGGAGAATCAGAAGACCTCTATTACCGCGTCATGCTGGTAAACGATAACGGAGATCAAATCCTAATTCGCCGGAACCATCAGTATCAGCTGAACATTACCGGGAAACTCTCTTTCGGACAGGCAACCTTTGCCGAAGCATTGGAAGCGGCTGCTACAAATAATGTGTGGATTTCCATTTCCGACAAGGTGAACGAGGTCGAGGATGACAAATATGTACTCTCTGTATCTCAGACTGACCATGTATTGGGAGCAGAACACGCAAACGATATCTACACGATTTCCTATACAATCAAAGGAAAGGGCGAAGCATCCATTACATCCACTGACAAGGCAGAAGTAACCTGGATAAATAACGATGTGGCCCGACAGGATATAGTAAATAATTTCGTAGTGAAAAACGGTGTCGGTGAAGGTTCGGTTACTATTTCCCTACTTCCGATGGGTAACAACCAGAAACTGGAAGGCACCTTGCTGGTGAAGCACGGACGGCTGCAACGTAAGGTCAAGGTCATTTTGGTGAAGGAACAGTCATTCGCTCCTTCGTGGGTAGGTACACAGATTTATGGTGGTATGAACCAACAAGACCCTACCAAAGACCGCTCGCACGTGACCGTGATGTTTACCGTTCCTGAAACCACCCCTGCAGAGCTCTTCCCGATGAAAGTGTATATCTCTGTCGGTGGTCTGGATATCCGTCCGGAATCCGGTATGAAACTAACTGTAGTACGTGAAGGGGACAATGACTGGCATAGCAGTGGAGACATCACACCGGAACCCGATTACAAATACCTCTATGTGGTGGAACAGCCCGGTGTACAGCGTGTCTATTTCGAGAATATCCTGTCTCAGCAGGAAGGCTATACGGGAACGCTTCATATTGAGGCAAAACATTTCGAAACCATGCAGAGAACTTTTACGTACTCAGCATCACGTAAGTCCATTACTGTAGAAGGTCTGAAAGCTTATAATGCTATAGGTGGTGGCATAGAAGGATATCCCGATGACGAACTCATTCTCTATCGTCTGGTACCTCAGAAAAAAAATGCCCATGTCCAGTTTGACCTGCAGCTTCGTGATAAGGTAGGTGATGACGTGTCGGAAGATAAGAAGGGAGACCCGTTCAATGCAGAAAGTCAAGATGAATTCATGCTTTATTCTCGGTATCTGGATTTCTATACTGACGAGGAAATTGGTCAGGCAGGAGTAGACCGGTTTGATTGCCTCTTCTATACGGATGCATCAGATGCCTGGTGGAGGAAGAACAATCCAAATGGAGGTCGTATGTTGATGTTCAAACCCCGGAAAGATATAATCAACAAGCCTGATGGCCAAACCGGAAAATATTCCGTCTACATGAAATCCAACCGGCCTAAGAGTGCCGAGGTGATTCGTATAGCATCAAACCGCAGCGGTATTGAGGCTGTGCTGAAGGAAGATGCTTTATCCGATGGAACGTATGCTGGAAATACATACAGAAGTGTCACCTTCGAGCTGGCCAATTACAACCCGTTCCGTTTCGGAGCCAGACTGAATCATGACAATACGGATTGGAAGGGTGAGGAACCGGATAGAGAAAGCAATCCTGTTGCAGATGTCCCTGAACTCCTTACATCGTTGGAATGGCCTTACGAACCTGGAAAACAAGTGGATATTGCCATTGACATAACCAGTTTTGCCGGAACAGACGGCAAGTCGGTAGATCCGTTTGGAGAAGCCTTCGAAGTGTACATTGACGCTCCGATGCTAGAATTGGGCAGTAACCCTAATCTGAACGGCAAACTCTCCGAAGTAAGTCCGGGACGCTTTGTCTATAAGGTAGATGCTGACCGTGAAAAGGAACGTACTTATTTCCGGAATTCTGAGGTCATCAACAAGGACAATACCCCCGGTACAACCGTGAATCAGTCGGGAGAGCGCAAGACCCTGCACTTCACCACAAAGAGCATCGTGAGTGCGGGCGATATCACGATCTCTTCCAACAAAGAACAGGTGGTGTTCTATTCCAAGACGTTCCGCATCATAAACAGTCCGATAAGCGGAAACATCTATTACACCGATGGTTCTGGCAATCAGCAGCCGATTCCGGCCAGTGCATTCGTTGCATTTGAGCGTGTCAGCAACAGTAGCCGTATCGGTTCTGTAACCATTGCAGCGAATGGCCGGTACGAATTGCGTTTGCGCAAAGAGTATTCTTTCAACTGGAATACCAACCCCGTGAAGTTCCATTACGAGGTGAACGGTGCGGTTTACAGTTGTACCTACAACAGCCTTGCGGAATTGTTTGACAGGCAAGGAAATGTGGTTCTCACTTTGGAAAAACAATAAATTGAATAATACAAACGGAAACTCCGGGCGCTTTCACGTTCGGAGTTTTTTATAATTCACGAGAAGCATGAATAAACAGCATCTTGCCATTTTTGTTTGTCTTTTCTGCATAGGATTGGCATCCTGCTCGTATGCACAGGAGCAGCAGAAGAAGACAAAAGAATTTCATCTACCCGACGTGCCTGTTACATTGACGGCACCGGAAGATCGTGCCGACTACCTGTCCCTTCATTACTGGGACCATTTCGATTTTGCGGATACGTCACTTATATCCCGTCCGGAAATTACCGAACAGGTATTTGTGGATTTCATCAGCGTCTTGCCTTATTCCTCCAAAGCACAGACGGCCGTTGATACGCTCTTTTGCCGTGCTTTGGTCAGCAATGAAATGATAGAGCATTTCATTGCCCTGACTGATAAATACTTGTACGAACCCAATTCGCCCATGCACAACGAAGAACTGCATATTCTCTTCCTGCGTGCGCTGGTGAACAATCCTGATTTGGGAGAGTTGGACAAGATGCGCCCACGTCATCAATTGGAAATGGCGTTGAAAAACCGTCCGGGAGACGTGGCGGCGGATTTTACCGTTGTCTGTCGGGACGGAAAGCAAAAACGGTTGTCTGATATACAGGCAGATTATGTGCTTATCTATTTCAATGACCCCGATTGCGAGGACTGCCACCGTGTGAAGGAATTGCTATCCCTGTCACCTGCTGTGAACGGGCTGCTGAAGTCCGGGCGCTTGAAACTGCTTTCCGTGTGTGTAGAAGGGAAAACTCCCGGATGGGAGAAAACTGAATTTCCTTCCGGCTGGATTGATGGTTATGATGCCGGCCAGCGGCTGACCCGCGAACAGGTGTACGACCTCAAGGCGATGCCCACCCTTTACCTGCTTGATGCAGAAAAACGGGTCATACTCAAAGATGCTTTATTCGAGCAGGTAGAGGAAAGATTAATGTGGATGACGACTCCTAAAAAAGGCCTATGAACATATCCGAAAAAGGCAGTAAGAAATGCAACCGCTTCCGAGGTGTCAGACCCGAAACGGAAGCAAAGTATCGTCAAGCGATAGAACTTTATCGTTCGACGGATTTGTCTGTTGCGGAAATCAGCCGAATTTGCGGTCTGACAAATAACGGATTGAGGGGTTATATATTCAAATATCACCGTGATCTGATGCTGGCACGCAACAATATCTTGTGTGATAAGGAAGCAGCTTATAAAATCAAATTAAACCAGCTCCGAGGACAACAGCCTGTTTCCCGGATCAAATACAAGGATGCAATCGAAGCTTGTAGAAGCATGGAATATATCGAATTGAACGTATCACAGATTGCCCGACAATTTAGTTTGGAAGGCTCTAATTGGGGACGGCAGTTACGCACCCATTGTTTCGAAAAAAGGCTTTTACGAACATCTGCAAAGATGGCACCTCGACTTGATATGCAAACGGAAGAATATTTCCTATGAAGAAGGGCAGCCGGTGGATTGGTTCCAAGTTAGGAAATACAATCCGGCCCAAGGGAAAATACGCCGAAGCTATCCGTCGGCTGAAAGAAAGCGGACTGCCTACAGACCAGGTTGCCGCTGAGTTTGGCTTACATCCCGAAACTTTCCGTTTCTGCTTGAAAGGACATGAGCCGGAACTGTGTGGCCAAGCAGGGAATGGTCAAGTTGGATAGTGGAAAAACAGTCTCACAACGCAGCATGGAGAAATACAGTGAAGCCATGTATCTTTACGGTACAACTACCGAAAGCGTAAAGTCTTTGGCAAGACGATTCGGGTTCAACGACTGTTCGTTCAGTCAATTCATTAAGAGGCACTTTCCGGAACTGGTAACAGCTTTTATATAATTTCTGATTATGTTTATGCGATTATTTGTTAGTTAGTCGTCCATTAAAATAATAATACGAGGAAATAATTTTCTATACTCAAAAAAGGGATTGTGTCCAAATGTTGATAATACTGTCATTTTGTTAGTAGGGGCGAGGTTTGCTCGCCCGAAAACAGTTTGCTTTGTGTATTCTTCCCAAGGTCGTTACCGTCGGTTCGGGCAGGTAAACCCTGTCTCTACAGTTAATGATTTGATAGACCGGTTTAGTTTTGACACACCTTTTTGTCTTAGTCGTCAAAGAGTTTGGCTTTTCTGGAAACCAGTCTCAATGTAATTTTCCCTTCATTGATTATCCTTAAGATATCCTCTCCTCCTTTATTAACCTTGCATAGAGAAATTTTCGGTCCCATGATTTTATCAATGCGCACTTCTCCTACTTTATCTTCCATATAATTACCGTCAATCATACCATCTTCCATTACATCAAACCGTTGACCTTCCTTTATGGGATCATCATATCCCAGGTTGATATAAACCGTTTTGGCTTTTTTTCCATTATCACCGGCAAGTTTCAAGATACTGCCATAAACCTTAAAGTAATTCTCTATAAAATTTCTCATTTCATATGACATACCCAACAGTGAATGTTCCAGTGCTGCAAACTGACTTGCATCTTTGCCCGAAGACGAACCGGTTTCTTCGTAAATCCTTGTACCGATAGTGGTTCCGTCACTGGTACGAATCAAGTCCAACTGTAGTTTAAACTTCTCTTTAAAACTGTTCTCGCGGCTGTGGTAACGAGGATGTGAACTTCCGTCGTCAGTAGCTTCGCGTGACACTATATTTCCGCGTAGCAGATAGTCTGCCCGAAAACGGCGTGCATCTTCCAATGGGCTCAAATTAAGGTTGGCACCTACGGAAACAGCATCAATGATATTCACACGATTCGTTTGTTGTATACCGTCCAGTACAACATTCCGAATGGTGCTGAGAACTTTATTGGGAATTTTGATCTCGCTATTGAAATCATCGATATAAATCGTGTATTTCTGTGCGGATACCCCTAAGGATATCAGTAATGACAGGCAAATTAACAGGACTTTGTTTTTCATTACGTCATGGATTTGTAGGGTTTGTAATGCAGTTGTATGACGAAATTAAAAATATTGTTGCTTATTTGCAAACGAATAGGGTTAAAATTACCCATCAAGGGAGTTATTTTTGAGATAAGATGATTGAGTGACTGATATAATGTTTATCTTGTATCTGTAAAAGCATAGTGGAGCAGATAGGAGTAAAGGCGTAGATTCTAAAAAGGGAGAGAGGGCTTGTTTCTGGATTGTTATCCCCAAGGGTCAAGAGAAATAATGGCATTGTGATTACCTGACTGAAAATATGAGTATAAATAAATTCTTAAAAATGATTTATGATTAGACGAATAGTATTATCTATCTTTTGTTGTTTATTGGCCTATCCTTTTTTAGTTGCCCGGCAGAGGGATTGGTCGCTTCCTACCCCCGAAGCAGACTTGCCGGTGGCCTTAATTCC
>OIEA01000970.1_pt1 | contig 11008 bp, 10 predicted proteins | sample 1581631 | NCBI WGS metagenome assembly OIEA01 (sample SAMEA3882526, study PRJEB24775) | human gut metagenome | biome: human-associated habitat; feature: intestine environment; material: feces | place: Netherlands | collected 2009/2010
TAGTATGTAGATTGTTATAGTAAAGTTGTATACGCTGCTTAATGAGGATTGTAATATATTGATAATCAGTGTGTATGTAAAATAAGCTCTGTTGTGATATTGCAATAGTGTAATACCCTGATAACATAATAACACAACAACATGATGCCCTAATAACATAACATTACAATAACATAGTAACACAACAACATAATACCCTAATAACATAACATTGCAATAACATAGTAACATAACAACATAATACCCTAACAACATAATATTGCAATAACATAGTAACATAGCAACATAATACCCTAATAACATAACATTGCAATAACATGATAACACAACAACATAATATTGCAATAACATAGTACCCCCATATTATAATATTGTCAGGACATAGTATTATGCCAATATAATGCCCTGACAAGACAATATCCTAATGCTCCAAATAGTATGATGTAAAAATCCAAACAACATAGCCCGGAAAAATCCATCACCATTATCTGATAATGGATCTTTCTGAGCCATCTTCTTGCTATTTGAAAATCGGATTGGAAAGCAGAATCTTGTAATATACTGTACCTCCCACCTCTATGGGAGCTTTGGCAATCATAAACTGTACGGTCTTCCTTTCCACTTTTGCCTGAAGCATGATTCTTCTGACGATGAATCCGGCAGAGAATCTGGCACACCTTTTATCTTTCCATACAGTGAACCCGTCCTTGTCTGTCGTATGGCAGATATACCATTCTCCCGTATCCTCATCGTGTGCGAAATTAACCCGTCCTCCACCGAGAATCCCCAGTTCAATAGACATTGTCTTTGACAGGTAAACCGTTCCCTTGCTGTCCATGTTGATTGTCCGCTTCTCCTGATAAACCACCTGCTGCGGACGTGAGTTCTCCTTGTTATATACTATCAGTGCCATAAGTTTCTGTTTTAAGGGTGATACAATAAACTAACGGATTAGGATATGAATCCTTCTACTGCCAGCATCTGGCTTCTCCATGAGAATCCCCGGTTTGACCGTACTGTATCCATGATCGTGTTTACTTTTCCTGAAATGGCACTTGCCGATATACCCATACATTCACCCAACGCCTTGAATGAAAAGTCTGATTCATAAAAACGCAACGTAAACATCCTGTATTCCTGATAGGAGAACTTTCTTCTGATAAAGTTAAGAATGTCCTTCACCAGTTTTTCACAGCTGTTCAGGTCATCCGGAGAAAGGAAATCCGCATCTTCCCCACATCGAAGAAAGAAATATTCATCCGGATGGGCATATTTGCTTTCCAGCCTGAACTTGGCCATGAACGCTTTCCTGTAACATCCGATAAAGTATGCTTCATAATCCGTTATTTCCCTTTCCGGATTCAGCACCTGCTTTCTTACAAACAGATAAGTGTCATGAAAATTGTCCTCATCCAGTGCCCCGTATCTGCCAACGAGATTTCTTAACCTGTCATAAGACACCGTAAACCAGTCATTGAACCTTTTTTCCACATTGTTCGCTTCCATAATCTTCCATTTATTGAGTTATACATGGCCTGCCCGTGGGTAGGCATTCTTATTTCTTGTGCGTTCCCCAGTTTGTTTTCCGATGATTGCTGCAAGGCTTGCCGTGAAAAAATACGCTCTTGCGTCAGCAAGAGGAAGATTTTTTCACAGGCAACCAAGCCTCTTCAGGGGCCGCCTTGCGCGATCATTCGGAAAAACAACTATCTTTGCTGCAAGAAATGAGGATGACTTCATCTTGAAAGTGCCTGGTCTCTGTATATTATTACAGACGGTTATGCGAGGTATAAGATAGGTTTATCTCTATAACCCCATCTTGCTCCTTACTATATTCATGTTGTCCTTCAGGTTCCTGTCCATGACTCTTGCATAATGTTGTGTCATTCTTGTGGATGCATGTCCGAGCATGGCAGACACCTCCTGTAATGGAACGTTGTTGGCCAGCGTGACGGTCGTAGCAAACGTATGTCGGGCTGCATGTGTGGTCAGATTCTTTTTGATGCCGCAGAAGTCCGCAATCTCCTTCAGGTAGCTGTTTGCCTTCTGATTGCAGACAACAGGAAGGCAAGTCCCTTGTTTAAGACATATCGGGTGTGATTCGTATTTCTTCAGTATTGCCAATGGAACAGGAAGAAGCGGAACATTTGCTATGGAACTTGACTTTCTTATTCTCTCCAGTTTTACACGTCCTTTTCTTATCCACCAGTCACCGTTATTGTCCTGCTCCAGATGTTCCGGTCTCAATGTGGATACATCAGCGAACGCCAGACCGGTGAAGCGATAGAAAACTATCAATGCGACCAATAGAGGAATCCGGCAAAAGAACTGCAATTCGTTGTAAAGCAGCAAAATTGCGTTGGTTTGCGCAGTTGGGTAAATAGCAAAAACAGGTAGAATAACGAACCTGTTCAGCTACCAAGTCATTACCTGTTTTCATTTCATTTAGATGCAGTCAATCAGGGGATAAACTGTCAGTTGAAAGGTATTTCCATTCGGGAATCCCCCTTCATCCGGCAGATTTTGTCCGTCCGGTTTTGATTGCGCCGTTCTGCCTGATTCTCATATCATTCGATTGGCGAAGTATGAGTAAAATTGCAATCAAAAAAAGTAACGCATGAAAACAGAAATGAAAGTGCTGCTCTACATCAAGCGCGGCGTACAGGACAAGGACGGCTTTTCTCCGCTCATGGGCAGAATATCCGTCAGGGGAAAGGTGAACTCCATCGCGCAATTCGCGTGCAAGTTCAAAATCGAAGTGCGGTTGTGGAACGCCACCGCCCAACGCTGCACCGGCAAAAGCAAAGCGGCGACAATGGCAAACAGGGAGATTGAACAGGTACTGCTATTGTTGCAAAAGCGGTTCAACGAACTTTCCGACATCCGGGATGTCGTGAAGGCGGAGGAAGTCAGAAACGTGTTTCAAGGTCTGGCTGAGACTCAGGACACCATCATGAAGCTCTATGCGGAGCATAACAGCGACTATGCCCTGCGTGTAGGGGTGAACAGGGCGGCAAGCACGTTCTACCAGTACCGGAATACCTGCCGGATACTCGGTGAGTTCCTGAAAGAGAGATACCATGTGTCGGATATGCCTGTCAAGCAGCTGGATGAAAACTTTATCGAGGCGTTTGATATGTATATGCGCACGACAAGGCGTTTCATGCCCAGGACCATACTCGGACATGTCAACCGCCTGAAAAGCGTGATGATGCTTGCCGTGTTCCGCGGCATCGTCCCTTTCAGCCCGTTCAAGGGTTATGCGCCGCAGAAACCTGTTTTCAAACAGATGTATCTGACAGAAGACGAGCTTGACAGGTTTGCGAACACTACCTATGACACCCCCAACCGTAATTTCACGAGGGACATGTTCCTGTTCTCGTGCTGGACGGGTATCTGTTACTGCGACATGAGGAGCCTGACAGCCGCCAATCTGGTGAGGGCGGATGACGGCAGTCTGTGGATTCATACGGAAAGACAAAAAACAGGGACACCCGAATGTATCCGGTTGATGGAGATACCGCTGAATATCATTGGAAAATACAAGGATATGGACAGCGACGGGAAACTCCTTCCTATGCTGACCAAAGAGAGCATGAACAGACACCTGAAAAAGATGTCCGTGATGTGCGGCATCAACCGTCCAATCTCATTCCATCAGGCAAGGCACACCTTCGGAAGCATCATCTGTCTGTCACAGGGGATTCCGATAGAGACCGTCAGTAAAATCATGGGGCATCGGCATATCACCACCACACAGCGGTATGCGAAAGTCACGCAGGATAAAATAGACAAGGACATGGACTGCCTGAACGGTGTTATTGGAAGCAAGTTCTCCTTGTCCGGCATCGACACCGCCCCGTCACCCATTCTGAAAGACTACAGCCAACGGAAAGTCAATCCGAGCATGAAGCAAAGAGAGTACATAACCAAAATGATGGAGGGGTAAGCCATGCGAAGCACATTCAAACTGTTGTTCTATATCAACCGCCGGAAAATAAAGAAAAACGGCAGATGTCCGATTATGGGACGGGTCACCCTTGACGGGAAGATAAGCCAGTATTCCACAGGGTTGGAAATAGAGCCTGACTTATGGGATGCAAAAGTGGGCAAGGCATTCACGGACGGCCGTAAGACCGGAAACATCACCGGCGAAAAAAGAAATGAGTTGAACAGGCTGAACTCATTATTGGAGGCTTTGGAGGAGAAAGCGAAGGCCGCCTACAAAAGAAACGTGGACTCTTATGGCTTCGTCTCGGCGGAAATCATCAAGAATGCCGTCACCGGGAAATCCGATGTCAAAGAGACATTGCTGTCCCTGTTTGACGAACATAACGGGGAATACGCCAAACGTGTGGGCATTGACCGGACAAGGCATTCCTACGTCCGTTATCTTACCACCCGCAAGCATATATTTAACTTTTTGAAATTCAAGTATGATTTGGAGGATATTCCGTTACGCTCACTGACGATGAAGTTCATGACCGACTTCACGTTCTATTTCTCTACCGTACTGCGGTTAAAGGTGTCTGCCTACAATGACTACCTTATCCTGCTACACAAGATGACACGGCTGGCGTTGAAGAAGCACATACTCAAGCGCGACCCGTTTGCAGGGCATAAGATTGAGAAAGTGCCTGTCAACCATCGCCACCTGAACAGGGAACAGTTTGAAAAGCTGCTCGATGCCAAACTGCCCACCTACCGCCTGTGCCACACGCGCGACCTGTTTGTCTTTTCGGTGTTCACTGGCATCGGAAGGGCAGATTTGGCAAACCTGACGGAAGACAACATCGTCACAAAGGAAGACGGTTCCAAATGGATTCACATCGCACGGCAGAAGACCAAGGCGGAGTGCCATATCAAACTTCTTGACATACCTCTCCGCATTATCGAAAAATACAAAGGGGAAGGCGAGGACGGAAGATTGTTTTACGTCCCGCAGACCTGTAACCTGTGCCGCAGCCTTAAAATCATAGCCGAACAGTGCGGTCTGGGATGTCACCTGACATTCTATCAGGCGAGGCACAGTTTTGCGACCCTTATCTGCCTGAGCAACGGGGTTCCGATAGAAACCATCAGCAAGATGATGGGACATTATTCCATACGCACCACCCAGATATATGCCGAGATAACCAACCACAAAGTGAGCAGGGATTTGGAAACCCTGTCAGAAAATACCAAAGGCAAATATGCGTTGCCCGATGACGGTATGCCGTCACGGGTGTTCAAATGCGGAAATTACAGCGGTTGGAAAAAGGAGTGTGCATCAAATGATGAAACTAAAATCAAGTGACAATGAATAGAGGAATAATAACAATCAGTGAAACGGGTGCGGTCACGATGCCGACCGTATCCGTATGGATGACGCAACAAGAGATAGCCGACCTGTTCGGGGTGTTCTCATGCGATGTCCGCAAGGCGATTCATGCCATCTACAAGCACAAGGAACTGAATGAACTTGATACAATGAAGTATCTCAGGCAAGCGGATGGAATCAGTTATGATGTTTACAGCCTTGAAATGATTATCGCCATTGCATTCAGAATATGCAGTAAAGAGAGTGTCTTGTTCAGACGGTTTATAATAAATGAAATTAGCACCATTAAGAAGGCTACACCGATTACACTGTTTGTTGCCAGCGTCAGAGGTAATAACCGATGGTATAGTTGAGGTTCATTCCGCCAGTCTCTCGTTCCCGATGCACGGATGCAAAGGTAGCGTATGGCTTGATGGCAGCGGCAAGGTCGGGCGGCAAAGCCGTTTCGAACAGAATCTTCCTCCTTTGGAGTGTATTCAGCCCGAAAACCTTGCCACTGCCTGCCATACGCTTGAAAAGCATCCGGCAACGGAAATAAGCGACTGATGGGAAATCAGAAGAAAGAAGAGAGGAACGGCTTACAGACGAAGCGGAATTTTGATGCTTCGTCCGTAAGCCGTTCCTTTCTCTTTTTGCCGAAAGTCCGTTGCTGATGCAACCATAGGGCAGACGGCAAACTGCGCTCTTTCAAGAAAATCATGTGCCTGTCAGCCGATAGGCGGAGCGGTAGCCGTCAGCAAGCATCCTTTCGATGTCGGATTCACGGTAGAGGATTTTACCGCCTAACTGGATATAGGCTATGCGTCCTTTGTTTCGATAGTCCTGAAGTGTTCGGCGGCTCACTTTCAACCGTGCCGACACCTCCTTGTCGGTGAAGAAACGTTCACCGTTCAGTGTCGGGCGGTAATTGGCGGTCAAATGTTCGAAGCTGTCCAAAAGACGGTCGAGACTGCCCATGAAGTGGATTATCCACTCGCTGTCCTTGTTAATCAGTTCATTCATATTACTTTGGATTTAGTGGGTATTGTTAGTTTACTTCGTTCATTTCATCAAGTTTATATAGTTCTTCCTTTGAACTTCGCCTCTTTCCGCCTGTCCTCCACAACGGAAACAATGCGCTGTACGTCATCGGGACGGTAGTAGGTCTTGTGGTTTATCTGCGAGTAAGCCAGCGTCCCATTGTCCCGAAGCGTCTGCAATGTGCGTGGGCTGATGTTGAGCATCCGGCACACATCCTGATTGTCCATCCACTCGCCCATTGTCTTCTCTCCGTGCCGCCGACAGATGGCATCCATGCGACTGACGAAACGGTCGAACTTGGCGACCATTGCCTCAAAGGTCTTTCTTTCAATTGATACGATTTCCATATACAAACTTTTATTGTTACTATTTCTTTTGCCACAAAGGAATATATAATCTACTGCCTTGCAATGGATTTCCAGAAAGTGGAAGCGTGTTGCGCCGATACGGTAATCATTGTCCGGTATGCCGTCAGTCGGTTATCTGCGAGTAAGCCTATGACCGGAATTTCCATACTCTCTTTCTTTTCGTTATGTATTCCTTCTTTTGCCGCAAAGGAATACATAATCTGTTATCCGGCAATGGATTTCCCGGAAGTGGAAGCATGTGGCACAGGTTGGTAGAGGTTGGCACAGATTTGGTGTATATTCTTAATTCCGGAAATCAGGAATGTGTCAAGATTGAAAACAAGGGCTTAATTCAAACTTGACTGTAATCGCACCTTTGTTCTTCCGGCTATTCACGTCCGGCAAATCTGTGAAGTCCTCACCGATGTTTCTGTCACCATAAAGCAAAATCGCACAAAATGGCCCAATCGGCTCCAAACGATTGACTGACTGCACTAAAATATCTTACTTTACTTGCGATAATCGGTCGAGGTACAGACCAAGACCACAGTAATAACTTAATCAATCTGTTTTATGACAATGAAAAGAGAACCAAGTATCAGTGAGCAGCAGGCTCGTGAAATCGTGGAAAGGATGGGACGCAGGGAATCCCGTAGTGAGAAGTCTATGGACGACTTCTACAAGAACATCGGTCTGGATTCGGGACAGCTGGCACAACCCGACAAGACCGTCACGAGAAAAGCGGAAACAGCTACGGTGGATGAACCGTCAGGCGGAACGCCCGAAGAAGTGGCAGTGCCGCAGAAGCGTGTCAGCAGCAAACAACGCAGGCTGTCGCTGGACGAGTACCGTACCGCTTACCTGCGAGTACCCAAGATAACCGACCGCAAGCCTGTGTTCGTCAGCGGTGAGGTGCGTGACCGGCTGGACGGGATTGTCCGCCGTCTCGGCGGGCGTGGCATGAGCGCATCGGGGATGGTAGAGAACATCGTACGCCTGCACCTTGAAACCTACCGGGAAGACATCGAGCAGTGGCGCAAGCTCTGAGCGGATTTCAGTGGAACCGGTCAAGCCGGTGAATACACTCCATCGGCTTGACCGATATTCCAAATGAGTTATTATACTCACAAACCAATCCGACAGGCGGAGGATTCTTGTGTCCTCAAAGACACAGCAAGATATATTTTCAGTTACCCGAATAATTCTAAGTAACTGAAAACACCTTCACTGCCGTGGGCAGAATTATCCTCCGCAGTCGGATAATTTCGGGGTTCCTTAATCAAAGATTAGACAATGGACAAGCTATAAAATTAAAAGAATAAGAAGAATGAAAAAGAAGAGCAAGTACGGGAGAAATCCCAAGTTGAATCCGAAGACACACTGCGTGATGGTGCGCTTCGATGATGTGGAATGGAACAGGTTCCTGACGATGTACGAGGAATCACAGGTGTATGCGAAAGCCGTCTTTCTCAAAGCGCATTTCTTCGGACAGAAGTTCAGGGTACATAAAGTGGACAAAGCAATGTTGGAATACTGTACCAAGCTGTCCGACTTTCATGCCCAGTTCCGCGGCATAGGCACCAATTACAACCACGTCGTGAAGGAATTGCGCATCCATTTTTCGGAGAAGAAGGCGATGGCGTTGCTCTACAAGCTGGAGAAACATACCATCGACCTTGTGAAGTTGAGCCGGGAGATTGTGGAACTTTCAAGGGAGATGTATGTCAAGTGGGAACAACAGAAGGAATAATTCCATACCACACTAAGCGCCCGCAGATTCGCAGTCCGGTGAATGAGCGTAGTCCGTCAGGCAATTTCATTGCCGACCATGTCATCATCGGACGACCGGGTTTTCAGATCAAGGATGATAACCGTCCGAAAGGGATAAAAATATAACTTTTATTGTGGGCAGTAACGTCATTGTTTTCGTTACTGCCCACAATAACAAATAATCCTTATCGCTTTTGGATATTGGCTGATAGAAGTTGGTACAGACAAATTTAACAAAATAGAACAAAAAAAGTAACTACTCAGCTATGCAAAGTCGTTGAGTATCAACTCTATTGCACGAGGTCAATCTTGCGTAATGCCCGATTTTCATCGAAATATAGTAAATCAACAAGTTTGCTACTGTTGATAATCAAGCATTTGGGCACATTTAGATACCTGAGTAGTTACACAAAAAAGCAATGCAATTTTTTTATACGTTGCACACTGATTTCTTATTTTGCAGAATTACAGCGAACAAGTTTCTCTTTCGTTTTGCAAATCTACTTGCAGTGTAATCTGTTTGCTTCTTAATATTATAGATGAAATTATAGCAACAATCAAAGCAAACACGGCAATACCTATAAATGACACATGCAAACCGTAGCGTTTTCCTATGAATCCGATTATAACCGGACCAAGAAGTATACCGGAATATCCAAGAGCATTAATAAAACTAATGATGTTGTGTACAGCCATCCCTTTTATGTGGGCCGCAAAAGATACTAATTGAGGAACTACATTGGCCGCACCACAACCGACCATAGCAAAACCAGCTACAGAAGCGATCGCACTATCAATTGATACCACAATCAGGAAACCAGCGGAAATAAGTAATGCCCCTCCGCTAATCACAGCCCTTCGTCCAAATCGATCGACGATCTTGTCGCCGCAAAGTCTCATAATAGTCATTGCTATGGCAAAAGCGGTATAGAAAAATCCGGCCACGGACATGTCAATGCCACGCTCTTGACTAACAAAAATTGCTGACCACCCCATTACAGCACCTTCCGACGCATACATGATAAAACATAACAAACCGACCACTATCACCATAGGTGGAATATAAAATTTCTTATTCACATCCTGTTTCGGATGGTCGTTGCTTTTAAGTACCTTTGAGGATAGAAGGTCACGGCATCCGGCCATCATCGCAGCCAATACCAATATCATAAATATTACGACCGACCACATAGGGATTATTCCGAATGCGAAAAGAGAACTCATCACACCGGCACCGATGAGCGTACCAAGTGAATAACCCCCATGAAATCCTGACATCAGATGTTTTCCTGTCTGACCTTCAACTGCAACACCATTCACATTAGCAGCAACATCGATGGTGATAGTACAACCGCCGAATACCAATAACATTATAGCCGTCAGGGTGAAGTTAGCCAATAGGCTTATCGTCAATAGAGAAAAAGCCATTAAAAATCCGGAGAAATAAACTACTCGTTTTGCGCCAAATCTCACACATAGCCAACTTGATAAAGGAAGTGCTATTATTGAACCCAACCCGGTACAAAGCATCAGAAGTCCTAAGGAAGCTTCGTCCAAACTAAATGCACGTTTAACATACGGTACAAGAGGTGCCCATGCAGCCTCAAGACAACCTATGACGAGAAAAGCGGTGCGATTTGCGATAATTGGATGTTTACTCATCGTTTAAAGGTATAAGAAAAGCGCACATTTTGAATATGTGTGCGCCTTTGAAAATGATTAGATTGTTTTATTATTCTGCTATATTACCCTTTCTAAAGTCAGCGACAGGTTTATCTGTCAGAGATACTTCGGTGAATAGGCAGGTGTGTTCATTATCCTTAGGACTCTGTGAACTGATGCCTATAAGCAATTTTTCAGGAAAGTCATTCTTATAGAGTCGGGCCATACGCCATATTTTACCATCTTCTGAGAAATAGCTACCAAGGGTTGTGCCATCGGAGGATAATCTCATATAAACGTATGGAGCCGTGATTGCCTGATGGTTATTGTCATCAGAGGTGCCTAATGTGCGAACCGACACCACTCGGTGATCGCCATACTCATCCTGCTCGAAACATAGTTTTTGACAATGTGTGTCGTTTTCATAAGCATATATCACCCCTGCCGAATAAGTTCCGGTTTCAGTGAATTCAGGCTGCACTTTAACCGTGAAAGTGAAAGGTTTGGTGTTGTCAACCTCTGTGAAGATGACCGCAGAGTTATTGACTACGCTTCCATCCGGGGAACGGAAATAATCAGTTTGAGGACCGGCCACAAATTTGAGCGTGTCGCCAAGAAGTGTGATGCCATTCTCTCCGCCGTTTTTCGACTTTGTAAAACGAATTCCTCCTACATTGATGTCGCATGTGGCGAGTTCAACGTTTTCTGTTGTAGCTTTCTTGTCAGAATTTCCCGCTTTTTTCTCTGGTTCTTTCTGGGTGCATCCAACCATTACAAGACTTGCAATGATTGCGATAAATACTAATTTTTTCATTATGATATTGATTTGATTATTGGAAAAGCCACTCAACTTTGACCCTTTTGGCCACGCAGAATTATCCCTTTTGGC
>OIEA01000978.1_pt1 | contig 10920 bp, 7 predicted proteins | sample 1581631 | NCBI WGS metagenome assembly OIEA01 (sample SAMEA3882526, study PRJEB24775) | human gut metagenome | biome: human-associated habitat; feature: intestine environment; material: feces | place: Netherlands | collected 2009/2010
AAAAAGTTGAAAGTGATTATAAATCCAGATATGATGGACGTATGCATGCATGCGGACATGACGGACATGCGACATGGCTGATCGGTGCGGCAAAGATTCTGGCACAGTTGACAGATGAATTCGGCGGATGTATAAGATTTGCATTTCAGCCGGGGGAAGAAGTCGGACTTGGTGCGGATACAATGATAGAAGAAGATAAAGTACTGGAAGATCCGAAGATGGATATGGCATTTGCCGCACATGGCTGGCCATCTGTGGAGAGTGGAAAGATCGGAATCGTGAGACGCTATGCATTTGGTTGTGTGGGGGATTTTAAAGTCAGAATTATCGGAAAGAAGGGGCATGCATCATGGCCGGAGCAGACGGTTGATCCGATTGCGGCGGCAAATGAGATCTACCAGCATATCCCGGCAATACTGACACGTACAGTCAGCGGAACAGAGCCTAAGATCATGTCAGTTACTTATATGCAGGCAGGGGATGTGAATGTCAGAAATATCATTCCACAGGACTGCGTATTTGGCGGAACGATGAGGGCCGTAAAACGAGAAGTTCTGGAAAAAATGAAAGCAGAACTGGAAAAAGAGATCAAAGGAATCTGCCAGGTATACGGAACTTCTTATCAGGCAGATATCAGGATTCACGGGGGAAGTGTAAAGAATGCTCCGGAATTATTAAACGGAGTGAAAAAGTCAGTAGCCGATGTACTTGGAAAGGAAAATGTTTATATTATAGAAGAAGATAATCTTGGCGGAGAAAATTTTGCAGAATATAGCTGTCGTGTTCCGGCGGTGTATATGTTTATTGGAATTAAACCGGAAGAGAAAGAAGCGATTCCGGGTCTGCACAGTCCGGAATATCAGTTTGATGATACGGTACTGGCAGGAGCAGCCGCTGCATTTGCCAATATTGCGATTCACGGCTGTATGGGGGAACTGAAAGAAAATTAAAAAGAACAGGAGAGGTATCAGAATGGAAAAGCTGGTTTATGTAGACCGAAGAAATACAAACTGCAATAAATGGGACGGACAGCAGAAAATGTTCGGAGAAGAAGGACTTCATGCAATGTGGGTGGCAGATATGGACTTCCGTGTACCGGAGTGTGTAGTCAGTGCACTGAGGGAATATGTGGAATCCGGAGTGTATGGGTATTATAAGATTCCGGATGCTTATTATCAGGCATTCATTGACTGGGAGAGGGAGCATCACGGATATGAAGTGAAAAAAGAATGGATCCGGTTTTCACCGGGAGTTGTAGCAGGATTCCACTGGCTGTTGCAGATTCTGACAGAAGAAAATGATGCGGTAATTGTAAATACACCGGTATACTATCCGTTTTTAGACGCAGTAAAGAACAATCACAGAAATTTAATCTGTTCCGATCTTAAGAACGAGAATGGAGAATACTCGATTGATTTCGATGATTTTGAGAAAAAGATTACAGATCATCAGGTGAAATTATTTATTTTGTGTTCACCACATAATCCGGCGGGAAGAGTATGGAAAAAAGAAGAGTTAAAGCGGCTTTTTGAAATCTGCAGAGCGCATCAGGTGTATATTATATCAGATGAGATCCATCAGGATCTGGTATTTGGAGAGAATAAGCATATCCCATCTTTGTCAACCGGAGAGTATGATGATATTATGGTATCGATCGTGGCTGCATCGAAGACATTCAATATTGCGGGTGCACATAATTCTATGGTGATCATTCCGGATGAAAAACTTAAGGAAAAGTGGGATGCTTATGTAAAAGGCAACAGAGTACTGGGAGGAAATGCTTTTGGTTATGTTGCAGCTCAGGCTGCATATGCAGGAGGCAATGAATGGCTGACACTGGTACTGGATCAGATCGAAGAGAATTATCAATATCTGAAAGCAGAACTTGCGGAAAAACTTCCGGAGGCGGTTGTGACTCCGCTGGAAGGAACGTATCTTTGCTGGATCAATCTGGAAGCATATGTAAGTGCAGATGAGATGAAAGAAGTGATCCAGAAGAAGTGCCGTCTGGCCGTTGATTTCGGTGACTGGTTCGGTGGAGAACGCTTTGGTACGTTTATAAGAATGAATCTTGCGACATCAAAAGAGAATGTAGAGATTGGTGTCAATGCGTTGATCATGAACTTAATGAGAAAATAGCTATAGAAATTATCAATAAGATTGAATCACTGGCATATGATTTTCTATTTGACAGATAGAATTTTCTACGAGAAAATATCTGTATATGGAGTGAAAAAGATATGTATGAGATTGATGTCTGTTATAAAATAATTTTTGAAGCAATGCTGGAAAAGCCGGAATTGAAGAGTATTGCTGAAAAGATAAATAAATATACGGGTGCGAAGATAATATTTGTGTCAGGGTCTGGAAAGATCCTGGCATATTCGTATGCATGCGAGCAGGATAACAGCGAATCTGTCAAATGGAACCATGTAACATTTTCTGAATATGAGAAGTTCCGTCGGGGAGAGGCTGCAGGAGCGTATCAGATTGCTTTGAAACCGGTTGAAATACCGGGAAGGCCAGACGGATATGTAGTCATTTTGTATTCGGAAGAAGAGTTCCGGCAGTTTTTTGAAGAGCTGGCAGGTGTGCTCGGACAGGCAGTAAAGCATTATTTCGCGGAAGCAGAGAAAGAGCTGGTGGTTTTACAGCCGATGCGTGAAGCACTGCTTGCTTGGAGTCTGTTCCATGGAAAGACAGAAGGAATACGGCAGATAGAAGAGATATGGGCCGGACAGTATATAGAAGTGATGGTATTAAAAAAAGATCTTAAGGAAAAACAGGTTTTGTGGGTAAAAGGAATATGGGACAGTTATTGTATCTGCGAAGAAACGGACAGAATCCTAATATTATTTTATGAATTAAGAACAAGAAATACGGAAGAAGTTTACCGGAAGATCACGGAAAAAGGGATAAGATGCAGCATCAGTGAACCATATGGAAAATTAGACAGATGCGAGGCAAAGTATAAGTTGTTAAATCGTATGGCGATGGTGAGCGGACTGGAAAATGATCCGGTTATGAAACGGGAAAAGGAATGGTCGGTACAGGGACTTTATACATATACAACACCGCTCTTTAAAGAAGCGGGATTAAGTGATTACCGGTTGTTACGGCTGCTTCAGGAAGACAGAGAGAATAATACGGATCTCTACTATACATTAAAGGTATATCTGCTGAATGAAAATAATGTAACAATGGCGGCAGACAGCCTTCATATTCACAGAAATACACTGGTCTACCGGTTAAAGCAGATCAGGGAATGTATAGAGGCTGATATCAATGATAACGAGACAGCAAGGGAACTGCTGGCATTTATGATGATGTATGACGTGTCGAGACAAGATCAGAAAAGGCAAAAGTAAGGAGAGCATATATGAAACTGGTGCAGAATTTACCAGAGATATTTGAAGAGTTTGGAGAAAAAAAGAGAGAAGCATTTCTGGAAATAAAAGAATATAAGGATAAGGGAATTCCGGTTATAGGGATGTATTGTGCCTATTTCCCGACAGAACTTGCAATGGCAGCGGGAGCAATCCCGGTAGGTCTTTGCTCTTTTTCAAATGAGACGATCACGGCTGCGGAACGCGATCTGCCGAAAAGTATGTGTCCGCTGGTAAAATCCAGTTATGGATTTGCGATCAGTGACAGATGTCCGTTTTTTCATTTTGCGGATCTCGTGATCGGAGAGACGACATGTGACGGAAAAAAGAAGATGTACGAGCTGATGTCGGAATTCAAGCCAGTTCATGTAATGGAACTTCCGAACAGTCAATCCGAAAGAGGACTTGCTTTCTGGAAAAGTGAGATTATTCGTACAAAAGAATATCTGGAAGAATTCTTTCATATAGTGATTACGGAAGAGATGATCCGTGATGCAGTACATTTAAATAATGAGATCCGTATGTCGTTGAAGAACCTTTGCGAATTGATGAAAATGGATCCGGCTCCTGTAAAGGGGGAAGATATCCAGAAGATGGTGCAGGGGAGTAAATATCGATTCGATTTTGCAACAACTCCGGGAGTGGTGAAAGAAGTGATCGATAAGATCATGACAGAATACAGACAGGGAAAGCATCTGGAAAAACGCCCGAGAATACTGGTGACAGGATGCCCGATTGGCGGCGACAGCCTGAAAGTGATCCGTGCGATAGAAGATAATGGCGGAGTTGTTGTGGCGATTGAAAACTGCAGCGGTGTGCGGACACTGGGAAATCCGGTGGAGGAAGACTGCGAAGACATCTACGAAGCCATTGCAAGAAAATATCTGTCAACGGGATGTTCGATCATGACACCGAACGATAACCGGATCGATCTGATTGGTGAGATCATTGATGAATATCATGTAGATGGAGTTGTCGAGATGATATTGACCGGATGTCATGCGACAGGGGCAGAGTCTGTCTATATAAGAAAATTTGTGACAGAAGAGAAACACTTACCGTATATTGCGGTCGATACGGATTATTCTACTGCAGATCAGGGACAGATCGCCACCAGACTGACAGCGTTTCTGGAAATGATCCAGCCAGGGACAGATGAAGATCTGGATATCAATTATTGCTATAAGATTGTGCTGGCAGGGATGACGGAACAAAGGTCAAGAGCAGAAATTTTGGAAGAAATATGGAAATATACGCATATTCCGGTATGTATAAAGAGCGGGGAACAAGAAACAGAAGAATGGGTTGGAATCAGCAGGGAAGAAGCAGAACAGGAATGTGGAAAGAGAATGGAATATAAACTGTCAGAAAAGAATGGAGTTGTGATGGCAGTTGTTCCAGAGGGCGTCAATAAGGAAAGTGTGGAAGAACTCTTAGAATTGTTGGCAAAAAGCTATCACATGAGAACGCATACCCGTGAGACAGAAGAAAGAGAAATTCCGGATTATATGTGGATTATAACGGAAGAACCAAAAAATCTTATACATATCGGACGGGATCTGACAAAACAGGCCAGAGTGAACAAAATGCTCACCGGATTGAAGCTAAGGCAGATACAGGATAATGAATTATTTATATCGGGAATGGATGGCAAAGAAGCCAGAAACGGTATAATTGATGTGTGTCGCAAATCTATGGAAGATGAAGATGGAAAAATAATGATCGGAAATGGATTTTCGGACTGGGGGAAAAAAGAAGAGAACAGACAGTTGCAGTGGCAAGTATTGAATATGGCTGTAAGACAGAAACAGAAAGAACAGGTACTGCTTGTGGAAAATTATTACCATGAACTTGCAATTAGTTGTATCAGTGAGAATCTGGGACAGGAAAACATATATCTGGAAGAATTAGAGATTTTGAAAGAGGAGGATAGGAAAACGGGAAAAGAACTTTATAAGACTTTGTACTGGTACCTTCGGATGAAACGGAACGTTGCACAGACGGCCGCAAGACTTAGGATCCACAGAAATACATTACTGCCAAGAATTGCACGGATCAATGAGCTTTTAGATCTGGATGAAAAAGACGGAATGGAATGTGAAAGAATTCTGATGGGAATGGAAATAGAAAAGTTAAAAAATGACTGATACGCAGGGTATCGGTCATTTTTTTAATTATGTTTAAATTCTTCAGACATTCGATACCCACGGAATAAAAGTTAGGATTCCTAACTTTTATGTAGGTCCAGGTAGCCAGTCTGATGCATTAAATACCAATTTTATTATGTATATTACTGTTTCTGCTTCAAATATTGCTTCGTATAAGTACAGACCGCAAAGCACTTCCCGCACAGATCCGTATCAATCCCAGTACTCTTTCGCATAATTTCCCGCTGCTTCTTATAACATGCAGAAACAGATACGATATCTTCGCGTGGCATACCCGAACGCCACAATGTATTTTTCAGTGCATGTGCCGGGCAATACCGGACGCAGGCATGACAGGCACCGCACTGAGAGCGTGTAACCGGAGCATCGCAGGTCAGCGGGGCATCGGTCAGAAGAGAAGAAATCCTTACAGCAGAGCCATATTGTGGTGTTACAAGCAGACAGTTTTTGCCGATCCAGCCGAGGCCGGCTCTGGTGGCAACAGTTTTGTGAGGTAAAGGACTGCGGTTGTCCGAGTCTACTGTTATCCGGTCTGTTGTCTGGGCATAAGCCTGGTATCCTCTGCCTGTCAGATATTTTTCACCGGCAGTTACAATGGCATTCAGTTTGTCGTTCAAAGTAGTATACAGTTTGTAGTATTCTCTGGTTGGAGCAAGTTGAAGATCTTTGATGACATGTTTCGGCAAGGGAATTGCGACTGCAATTCCAACCGGATAGTCAGAAGATGGAACTGCGGTCAGATCCCCAATTCCGACCAAAGCAGCACCCTGTGAGATCATATAATCTCTGAATTCTTTTGTGGGATTCATAAAAATCCCTCCTTTCAGAACATTTCCGTTCATTGACTTATTGTACATTCAATTTTACAATAGAATGCAGAAGAAAGATAGTGGGAAGGGAAACTATTATGGAAAGTAGAATGATGGAATTAATGGAAGCGATTCAGGAAAGTGAAGGACAGGCAGAACGCAGGGTGCTTACTTTGCTGGGCGGCAGATACATTTCTGAAAAGGCACTGGTCATAGATGGAAAAATTGTCTGGGAAAGCAGGAAAAATGGTTATTTTCATGGATATACAGATGAGATAAAGAATATTACAGAAAGTGGAATCACCTATATTGGAAATGAGAAAGTATTCTGCGATACATTGGGACAGGAAAAACAGATTGTGATCTGTGGTGCCGGTCATGTGTCGATTCCGGTGATTAAAATGGCAGTGATGATGGACTGTGAGGTAATTGTACTGGAAGATCGTCCGATGTATGCGGATCATGCAAGAATGGCCGGGGCGTCACAGGTTATCTGTGAACCATTCGAAGAAGCACTGGACAAGATACAGGGAAGTGCGGATACGTATTTTGTGATCCTGACGAGAGGACACCGGTATGACCAGATCTGTCTGGAGAAAATAGCTGCAAAAGAGCATGCCTATATCGGTATGATCGGAAGCCGCAGAAGAACAGCACTGGTAAAACAAAGTCTGGCGGAAAAAGGCGTGGATCAGGAGGTGCTGGATGCAGTGTATACACCGATCGGTCTGGATATCGGAGCGCAGACACCGGCAGAGATCGGAGTGGCAATTATTGCAGAGATTATTGAAGTAAAGAACAGGAAGAAACGGACTTATGGATATTCCAAAGAAATTATGCGTGCGCTGACTGCTCAGGAACCGTATCCGGAAAAGAAGATAATGGCAACGATCATTACCAGACATGGTTCCGCACCACAGGGGCTGGGAACCAAAATGCTGATATACAGAGATGGCCGCTGCGTTGGGACGATCGGCGGTGGATGTATGGAAGCAAGAGTCATCCAGATTGCCAGACTTATGGCAGCAGGAGAGGGAGAACAGGCAAGGATCTGCCATGTAGACATGACCGGAAATGAAGCCGAAGAAGAAGGTATGGTCTGTGGCGGGGAAGTGGATGTATTTCTGGAAATCGTCTAAGCGCGGAAAACAGAATCATCGGAGGCATTAAAAAGATGATAGAAGTAGAGGTTAAAATACCCATTGAAAATATAGAAAAGATAAAGCAAAAATTGCTTGAAACAGGGTTCATATATCAGAAAACCGTTGTGGAGACGGATACTTATTTTACCAGTGATCACTATGATATGCGGAAGAAGGACAAGGCACTGCGCATCCGTAAGACGGAGAATCTGGATACGGGAGAAGTAAAAGCACAGCTTAACTGCAAAGGACCGAAATTAGACCAGGTATCCATGACCAGGAAAGAAACAGAGATTGATATCTATGAGCCGGAAAAGATGGAAGACATTCTTAAAGAACTTGAATTTTATCCAGCGTCTTGCAGAGTGAAGAAGACAAGATGTTATTATATAAAAGATCATATGACAGCGGCTGCAGATAAGGTAGAGAATCTGGGCAACTTTCTGGAATTGGAGATAATTGTTGCAAAAGAAGAAGAACGAGCAGGTGGATTGGATATGATATATGAACTAATGAGAATGTTGGGATGCGAAAAGACAGAGACAGTAAGGGATTCATATCTGTCAATGTTAGAAAAACGAGGTGTCTAACATCAGAAAGAGCCATAAGGGACAGATAAAGAGCCAAAATTCCCCGTCCCCGTGGTTAGCTGTTGACAAAAATTATCGATAAGCCTATACTAACCTTACGAGTTGAGAAATATTATAAGTAACAGTGGAAATAATACCACTGCCTGTAGATAAATTTGGAAGGAAGTACAGACGATGACATTAAAAGAATTACCGATCGGCAAAAGTGCAACCTTGACAGTTGTAGGTGGAGAAGGTGCATTGAGACAGCATTTTCTGGATATGGGACTTATTCCGGGGGCAGACGTTACCATGGTAAAATACGCGCCAATGGGTGATCCGGTGGAACTTCGTATCCATAGTTATGAACTGACACTCAGGCTTGCAGATGCGGAAAAGATAGAGATTACAGATGTCCGTGATGAGATTAAGATTAAGAATCAGATTCCGAAAGAGAAGATTGATCATCCGGGACTTGGAGAAGGTGGAAAATATCATGAAAAAGCAGATGAAAATCCACTGCCGGATGGAACAACACTGACATTTGCACTGGCAGGAAATCAGAATTGCGGAAAGACGACACTGTTCAACCAGCTGACCGGCTCTAATCAGCATGTGGGAAATTTCCCGGGAGTGACAGTTGACCGTAAAGATGGAGTGATCAAGGAACACAGTGATACCCTGGTGACAGATCTGCCGGGAATCTACTCTATGTCGCCGTATTCCAGTGAAGAGATCGTGACCAGGAACTTTGTGTTAAATGAGCATCCAAAGGGAATCATCAATATCGTGGATGCAACCAATATTGAGCGGAACCTGTATCTGACCATGCAGCTGATGGAGCTGGATATTCCTATGGTTCTGGCACTGAATATGATGGATGAGGTGCGGGACAACGGCGGTTCGATCCTGGTAAATGAGATGGAGCAGGAACTTGGAATACCGGTTATTCCAATCTCGGCTGCGAAGAATGAAGGAATTGGCGAACTGATTGAGCATGCCGTGCATGTGGCAAAATATCAGGAAAGTCCGGGGAGACAGGATTTCTGTGATGCAGATGACCATGGCGGGGCAGTACACAGATGCCTGCACGGGATCATGCATCTGATCGAGGATCATGCGAAGAAGGCAGACATTCCGGTAAGATTTGCGGCATGCAAACTGGCAGAAGGGGATGAACTGATCCTGGAACAGCTCAAGCTGGATGAGAATGAAAAACAGCTCCTGGAGCATATTGTAAAGCAGATGGAACAGGAACGTGGACTTGATCGGTCCGCAGCAATTGCAGATATGCGTTTTACATTTATTGAGAAGATCTGTGATGCTACGGTTGTGAAGCCGAAAGAAAGCAAGGAACATCTGCGAAGTGCGAAGATGGATAAGATCCTGACGGGAAAATATACAGCTATTCCATGCTTTGTTGCAATTATGGCGGCTGTATTCTGGCTGACATTTAATGTGATCGGAGCTGCGTTGTCGAATCTGCTGGATATGGGAATCTCTGCACTTACGAATCTGGTAGATGGTGCGTTGACATCCTGGAATGTCAATTCCGTTATTCATTCGCTGGTAATCGATGGAATCTTTAATGGTGTGGGAAGTGTGTTAAGTTTCCTTCCGGTTATCGTTACCTTATTCTTTTTCCTGTCCATTCTGGAAGACAGCGGATATATGGCAAGAGTTGCATTTGTGATGGATAAATTACTCCGTAAGATCGGACTTTCCGGACGGAGTATCGTACCGATGCTGGTAGGATTCGGATGTACGGTTCCCGGTGTTATGGCGAGCAGGACACTGCCTTCGGAGAGAGACCGTAAGATGACGATTTTGCTGACTCCGTTTATGAGCTGTTCGGCAAAACTTCCGATTTATGCATTTTTTACCAGCGCATTTTTCCCGGAGTATAGAGCACTCGTGATGTGTGCTTTGTATCTGACCGGAATTGTGATTGGAATCCTGGTTGCGTTGTTGTATCGGAAAACACTGTTCCGTGGAGATGCGGTTCCGTTTGTCATGGAGCTGCCAAATTATCGTCTGCCGGGGCTGAAAAATGTTATGCAGCTTTTGTGGGAGAAAGCAAAAGATTTCCTGCAGAAAGCATTTACCGTTATTTTTGTAGCAACGATCTGTATCTGGTTCTTACAGAAATTTGATTTGCATTTTAATCTGGTGGCGGATTCTAAAGACAGTATTCTTGCGATGATTTCAAACTGCCTGGTTCCAATTTTTGCACCGCTTGGACTGGGAGACTGGAGGATCTGTACTTCATTGATCAGCGGCGTTATGGCAAAGGAGAGCGTGATCTCAACTCTGGAAATTTTATTTGGAGGAGCAGTAAAGGATGCATTGACACCGGTAGCGGCAGCTTCACTTCTGGTATTTAGTCTGTTGTACACGCCGTGTATTGCAGCAATTGCTTCCATTCGCCGGGAACTTGGACGAAAATGGGCAGTTGGCATGGTGATCTGGCAGTGTATGATCGCCTGGGTGGCAGCATTTGCGGTAAGGTGGCTGATGGTTTTATTTATGAGATAATGAAAATAGAGCAGAAAGTACTTGAAGGAATCGGAAAGATAGAATAAAATAATAACAAAAAAGGATTATTTATTTATGCTCAGACAAATGTGGAAAAAGAGGGTTTGTTTTGTTCTGGCTGTGATTCTGGCAGTAATTGCTGTGACACCAATGGAAATGGAGCACACAGATGCAGCAATGGTACATTCGGTAACAGCATTGATGACGGGAAATCTGGTAAACAAGTCCAATGCGGACAAGCTGACTTACAGACAGCTGGAGACAAGCGCCTATGAGAGAAAACTGATTTCAAAAAGTGTGTATAATTACAC
>OIEA01000979.1_pt1 | contig 10909 bp, 2 predicted proteins | sample 1581631 | NCBI WGS metagenome assembly OIEA01 (sample SAMEA3882526, study PRJEB24775) | human gut metagenome | biome: human-associated habitat; feature: intestine environment; material: feces | place: Netherlands | collected 2009/2010
GACCACGTCCTCGTATGAGGGGGCTTGGATGACGGCGGCCTGTTCCGGACTGTCGGTGAATTTCGGCGTGGCGGCCGGCACAGTGCCCATCGCATCGCCCTTTGCTGTGGCCCCGTTCGTTGACATGCTTCCGTTCATACCGTTACTCCCGTTCATGCCACGGTCCTTTCGAATACGGTGTTCTGCTCGCCTTGGCAGGCCGGGCAGACCCCACTGCCGTACGTTCTGCAGTATCCGACGTGTTCCACGGTCGGACGCGCGGTGATGCGGGTGGCCCGGCTCGCCGCGGCCGCATAGAAGACGCGGGAGATCATGGTCAGCGACCATACCGTCATCTTCGACCGCGATTCCAGAAGTTGCTTCCAATGTTCTTCGCTGACCTGCGCCGGCCGTTCGACGTCGTCGAGGCCGATGGTGAAGACGCTGGCCATTTTGGGCACGTATTTGCGGGGTATGAAATCGCCCGCGTTGATGCTTCCGCCGGCGAACAGCGCCTGCTGGTGGTACGCTTCGTCGCCTTGCCCTTTGCGTGGCGCGGGTGCCGCGTATTCCATGACGTGGAACAGGGCGCTTTGGGTGATGTCCGGCATGGCTGCGATCGCCTGCGCGCCGCGTTTTCCGCCGTGTTCCGGGAATGCGAGGCCCAGCTGGTAGCAGACGAGCTGCAGGTCGCTGAACAGGGAGCGTCCGTTCGGCACTTTGCCGGTTTTGTAGTCGATCAGCCGTACCTGTTCGCGGCCGTCGGCGGTACGGCGGTGTTCAAGACGGTCGATTCTGCCCGACAGGCGTACGGTGAGCCGGTCGCTCATGCCGGTTTCCGGCCAGCCGTCGACGAGCGCGCCCATGATGGCGATGAGTTCGTCGCGGGAGATCGGAGCGTTGCCGTCGATGGCGTTGTAGGCGTCGAGGATGTCGTCGAAGTCGAATCGCGCGGCGAACTGCCGTTCCGCTTCGGCATGGTCCAATGTTCCCACGGTGATGGTTTCGGTGTTGTTCGACGGGTATCCCGTACGGTTCGACTTGACGAAATATGTGGCGATGTTGCGCAATGCGACCGACGCCTTCGCGTCCTTGCCGAGCGCCTTGTACCGTTCCTCGGGGTCGTCGATGGCGTTGAGGTCGCCACGTAGGGTCTTGTATCGGCTGATCATCCATTGGGCGATTTCGTCGATGTTGTCCTCGTCGCTTACCGCGGTGTGGTTTTGGGGCAGGTCGAGGCCGGCTTCGGTGGCCTGTTGCGCGACGGCGTGGATGAGCGAGCCGAAGCTGGTGGCCGCGCTGCCCATGCGTGGGCCGGCGAAACGGTTCTCCAGCATCCAGCACACCGGGCACGCCCACAAACTGTCCACGGCGGATGGAGAAAGGGTGACCACGTCGGATTGGCCGTCCGTTTTTTCGATGGATTCCGGTTGTTCGATAAGCTTCGCCTTGTCGGCATGCTCCGTTTTTCCGTCAGATTCCATCTTGCCGTCGATTCCCGTCATATCGTCGGCTCCCGCATGTTCCGTAAGGAACGCCCAATTGTCGGGATTCGCGGCGGCGATGCCATGCGATGCCAACAACGCCAAGGCTTGCGCGGCATCGCGCGCTTGGGGGGAATCGGCCGGCGCATGGGCCAGCACGCTTCGCGCGGCGGCGACCAGGCCACGCGGGTCGGCCTCCAGTCCCGCGTATTCGCCGGCCTCGCCGACCGCCGTGTACACGCGTGTTTCCGCATCGGCATCCCGGTCGCGGTCGAACCATTCCGGCAGGTAGCCGTAGAGGAAGTCGGACGGCACATGGTCTTCGTTGAGGACCGCGCTTACCGTCACGCGCTCATCGGCGCGGGTGAGCGCCACAAGGAGGCTTTTCTGTTCGGAGGCGAGCACCGCGGCGAGCTGCGCGTTTTCGCGGCCTGCGGAGGTGACGATGTCGTCGGACAGTCGTCCATGCAGCATGATGTCGGCGAGCTCCTCCCCGCCGAACAGGGTGTTGCGCGGCGCGAGGTTCGGCCATTGGCCTTGTTGGAACGCAGGCATGAATACTAGTTTCCAATGTTTTCCGGCAGCTCCGGCGGGCGTGGCGAGCGTCACGGCCTGATCGATCGGCGCGGTGTGCGCCAGGGAGTCGGCTTCGATGGCGAGCGCGCGGACCTGTTCGATGAACGCGTCGATGGTGTGCGCTGCCGTCACGCCGTTCGATTCGCCGCCGGACGCGTAGCTGAACAGGCGCATCGCGGTGTCGAGCCGGTCGTTGGCCGCGCGGCCTTCGGCGTTGTTGCGCAACGCCGTTTTCTGCCAGATTTCGGCTTTGCCGAACGCCTGCCATGCACAGTCGAGCATGTATTGCGGTTCGTGGGATGTCAGGCGTGCCTCCGACCGCAGGGTATCGTCAAGCGTTTTCCACAGGCGTGCGAAGGCTTGCGCTTGGGGGTCTTTGCGGCCCAGTACGGAGGCGATCGCGTCGAGCACGCGGTCAGTGTCGCCTTCCAATAGCAGGATGTACAGCGCGTTCATGCCGAAGGATGGTTCGTCCGCGTCCTCAGCGGCACGCTCTCCCGTCATCAGCCGGTCGTCGGTGTCGATTGCCGGCAGGCCCATGTCGGCAGCGTTTTCCGCGTCCGACGCCGATGCCGCCACGCGTGCGGTGTGGAAGGTTTCGACGTAATCGTTCCAATCGTCGATCAGCTGTGGCAGCAGCGCGCGTCCGGACGTGTCGGACGTGGTCGGATCGGCTGTATCGTCATGCAAAACCGTGGCCAGCGAGCCGAGCGCGTTCATCGCCGATTCGACCACGCACAGCCGAGCCGGACGTTCGCCGGGGGTGGTGATCAGCGGCGAGTTCATGATTGATGCGACGCGTGAGCGCACGTATGCGCCGGCCGTGTCGAGGTTCATGGACGAGGTGGCGATGCCTTGCCGTTTCAGTTCGGCCAGTTCGATCATGGAGAACAGGCCCTGCACGAACGGTTCGTCCTTGAGGGGGCGGGTCACGCTCGAATAGCGTACGGGCACGCCGTCGGCGCGTAGCCGTTCACCGAACGTGCGCACGGTGGCGTTGTCGTGGGCGATCACGGCCATGTCGTTCCAGTCGCGGCCGTGTTCGAGATGTTCGGTTTTGATTTTCCACACCACGTCGTCGAGTTCTTCGACGGTGGAACGGTACATCGCGGCTTCAAGACTGCCGTCGTGCGTCTCCGGTATGGCGATGGCCGGCATTTTGCCGGGGCGGTTCGCCAGCGCGTCGTCGGTCGATTCCGTGCTGGCGATGGTCAGGCTCACGCGGCTCGTCACCGCAGCCAGGTCCGTGCCTTCGGCCATATGGGACGGTTCCAGCCGTACCAGTCGCGCGCCCAATCGCGATTGCGCCATGTTGAACAAATATTCAGGGTACGATCCGCGGAACGTCTGCACCGCCTCGTCGGGGTTGCCGACGAGCAACAGTCGCACGCCACGGTTGCGCAATGCGGTGAGAAAGTCGAAGCCGGCGAGTGTGGCGTCCTGGAAATCGTCGACGATGACGAGTTTCGGCAGGTCGGACGTTTCGGCTTCGTTCACGGCGGCCGCGGCGTCGATCATGAGCTGCGAGGCGTCGAGACGGTATTGGTCCGGATATGCCTCGTTGATGGCCTGGTTGTATTCGGCGCGCAGCGCGAAGGCGAGCCGCCATTGCACGCGCAGTCGTTCGCGTCGTTCGTCAAGCGTGCCGTGTTCGTCGGCAGCGCGGGAAATCAGCGCGTCTTCGAGTTCCGGTTTCGCGCCGATCTCGTTCATGCGGGCAAGCATGTCGCGCAGCTGGTTGGCGAAGGCGTCGGTGGCGTCGTCCACCACCATGCCCGACCAGTCGGCGACCACGAAGTAGGTGCGCAATAGCGCGCAGGTGGAGCATTCGTCGCCGTGCTCGGCATGTTCGGCATGCTTGGCGAGCACGCGGCGGATGACCACGTCCTGTTCGGCCCCGTTGAGCAGTTTCGGCAGGGGTTGTCCGGCATGCGATCGCACGGCGGTCATGATGCGGAACGCGACGGCTGGCAGGGTGGTGACGGGGCGTGCCTGCGAGATCGCGGACAGTTCGCGGATCACGGTGCCGAGCCGGTCGGCCACCTGTCTGCCGGAGACCGTCATCACGGCGTACGCGTCGCCATGCCGCTTCATCGCGGCGACCAGCATGTCCAGCGCGAACCGGGTCTTGCCGCTGCGGGGTGCCCCCGCAACCAATGTCGCGCCATCGAGATCGTCCACATCCATCATGTCTCCCCAGCTTAGCCGAACGGTCCGGCCACGAATCGCATATCATCGTCCGAAGCCGTCCTGAAAACGTCATCGTGGACACCGCCATCTTTATATATGGACATCGATACCCTCTACAAAGTTTTTCGGACACCGCCACCAATAAGATTGACTAGCGGCGCAGCCCGGGAAGGTTCAACAGCGAACAGACGGCCTGCCCATGACGACGAGTACAGTCGAAGCATAGACGCAACGCACGGAACCGGGCAGGAACTACAAGAAAGAGGAAGCATGGAAGCCTCAAGGAGCATTCCCCCTCAGATTCCCGGCTACACACTGATCAAACGGCTGGGCTCCGGTTCCGAAGCCGACGTGTACCTGTACCAGCAGCTTTCCCCGGCCCGTCAGGTGGCCATCAAAATCAGCAAGAACACGCTCGACCCACGTGCCGCGGTCCGCTTCCGTTCCGAAGCGAATTTCATGGGGCAGATCTCCACACACCCCTACATTCTTTCCGTCTATGAGAACGGCGTGACCGTCAACGGGCGCGGCTACACCGTGTTCGAATACGCTCCGGGCGGCAATTACAAGACGTTCCTCGAGCATGGCCGTCTCACCGCCGACCAGATGCTCACCGTCGGTATCGATCTGGCGAGCGCGCTGTTCACCGCGCATCGCAAAGGCATCATCCATCGAGACATCAAGCCCAGCAATATTCTCATCAACGCGCACAATATGCCCATGCTCGCCGATTTCGGCATCGCCGGGTCCGTCTATGGGCGTCCGGGCGTCGGCTTCACCATCGCGTGGGCCGCGCCGGAGGTGCTTGCCCAAGGCGGTGGCGGCAATGAATCGTCCGATATCTATTCGCTTGGCGCCACGCTGTTCGCCATGCTGATCGGCCAATCGCCGTACGAGTATTTCTACGCCGATGTGCTGGGCGATTCCCAACGGCAGGTGCGGGCCGAACGGCTCAAGTCCGTCATTCTCAACAATCCGCTGCCCAAGCTCAACCGTCCCGACGTGCCGGCCGAAGTGGAACGGGTGTTGCGTAAGGCCTTGAGCCGTACGCCCGAGGATCGTTACTATTCCGCGTTGGAGTTCGCGCGCGACATGCAGCGCGTGCAACAGGCCTTGTATGGCCGTGCCGTGCAGACCACCGTCGAGGGTGTGCCGGATTATCCGCAGAACATGTACGCGCAGACTTCCGCATTCGACCAGTCCGCCCCGATTGCGAAACAGCATGCCCGGTGGGCGAAGCCGTTGGCCGTCACGGTTGCTGCGGCGGCCGCCGTGGTCGTGATGGCGTTGGCGTTCGTCACCGTCGTCATGCCGAATATGGATGCGTCCTCCGACAACAGCAAGGTGCAGGTGCAGAACCATGGCGCCCAGAACCATGCCGAGGACGATCCCGATTCGGCGATCACGTCGGGCAGTGTGCCGAGCGTGCAGGATCTTACGGGCGAATACACCGCCGACGGCAAAGTGCGGTTCACATGGGTCAATCCTTCGCCGAAGGATGGCGATTCGTACGCGTGGTCGCTGGTCGGCGATTCGGGAACCGACCCGAACGCGCAGGGCACCACCACGGAGTCGACGAGTATCGAAATCGATCCGGCCGACGGCGCGCAGACGTGCGTGCAGGTGAGTCTGGTTCGCGCGGACCGGCAGATGTCCGAGAATCCCATGATCGCGTGCGCGGCCAAGCCGTGAGTTTGCGGCCGGATGCGGGTGACATGAACCGATACGAACCAATACAGCCCGGCATGCATGCGGGCAAACAGGTAGGCGCATGCGGTTGGATGCGCGGTCAAGCAAAGTTTGGGCACAATCAGGGAAGAGCCAGTCGATGAGCAAGCATAGGAACGCCGAGAACCAGTCGGCGCAATCGTACGAACGGCAGTTGCGATTCGGGTCGATGCTGCGCAAGCTGCTGCCTTCCGGCAGTCGCCGGTGGATCACGCCGATCGTCATGCTGCTGCTGTTGCTGGGCATCGTCGCCGGGGCCGTCATCGTCAGTTCGGTGACGCAACGTCACGTGCAGCTCGACGATGGCACCGTGTGGGTCACTTCGCTCAAGGACCGCAAGGCCGCCCGTTTCAACGTGCGCAACCGGGACGCCGATGCGGGCGTCGCCTCCACTGCGGCCCGGTTCGACGTGGCCCAGCATGATGGCTCCACCGTGATCTCCGAAGGTACGAAGGCCAGCAACATCGAGGCCTCCACCGTCAGCGAAAGCGGCAACACCACCATCAAATCGGATATGCGGACCGTCGTCGGAGGCAACACCGCGGCGTTCATCAACGTCAAGACGGGCAATGTGTGGGTCGGGTCCGCCGATGATGTGAAATCCATGAATCCGACCACCGATTCGCCGAAGATGAAGCTGGGGTCGGGTGGCCGTATCGCGGTGACGCATGACGGTGTCGTCTACGGCTATCGCGCGTCCGACGGCGCGGTGCTCAGTGTCGACGGACCTCAGGGAACGCCCGGCAAGGATGCGACGATCAAGGGCGCCACGAATGTCGAATCGTTCACCGTGGTCGGCAAGACGCCGGTCGTAGCCGGTGCCGGCAAGGTGTTCTGGCCGAAGGGCAGCGCGGATATCGGCCTGCAGGGTCAGGCGACGTTGCAGGCGCCGTCCACGGATGGCAGGCAGACTGGCTGGGTGGCGGTTTCCACGCCGCGGGGCATCGCCATGGTCGATTTGGGTAGTAAAAAGGTCACGCAGCTGCCGAATGCCGGCAAGGGCGATGCCGCGCAGCCGGTGTCCACCAATGGCTGCGTGTTCGCCGCGTGGGCGCAGAAGGCCAACAATTACATCAGGGTGTGCGCGGCGAACGACAAGGACGCACAGTTTTCCTCGTTGGAAGATGTCAATCCCACCTCGCAGCTCGTGTTCCGCACCAACCATCGTCTGGTGGTGCTCAACGACGTGGTCAACGGCAATGTGTGGAATCCGCAGGAGTCCACCAAGGTCATCAAAATCCAGTGGAACAAGGTGGAGACCAAGCAGTCGAAGCAACAGCAGCAGAACAACGACAGCGCCAACAACCAGCACAATTTCAGCAAGAACTGTTCGGCGCAGTCGGGGCAGATCAAGGCCGTGGACGATTCGTTCGGCGCGCGCGTGGGATCGCAGCAGATTCTCGACGTGTTGCGCAACGACGAGCAGACCGACTGTTCCGTGCTGCGCATCACGTCGGTGAGCGCTCCGGATGGCGCGAACATCACCGTCTCCCCCGTCTATGACGGCCGGTATCTGCAGCTCGACGCCTCCGGTGCCGCCGCGGGCAACGTGTCCTTCAGCTATGAGATTTCCGACGGGCGCGGGCAGACGTCCAGCGCCACCGTGTCGCTCACGCTGGCCGGCGGCGACGACCATGCGCCGCTGCAGAGCGACACTCCGCCGGAAATCGACGTGGAGCAGGGTGCTTCGTACACCGCGAACGCGTTGGGCAGCTTCTCCGACCCCGACGGCGATCCGCTGACCTTGGTGTCGGCATCGCCGCAGAACACCGATCAGGTGACGGTGTCCACGCGAGCCGACGGACAATTGGTCTTCAACGCCGGTTCGATGTCGTCCGGCAGGGCGGGCATCGAGGTCACGGTGTCCGACGGCCAGCAGACCGGCACCGGCATGATCTACTTCTCCGTGAAGCCGGCGAACACGCTGGGCGCGGTCATCGACCCCGTGGTCAAACAGACCACGCCCGACACCCGCACCACCATCGCGCTCAAGCCGTACGTGCACGGCACGTCCGTCGAACCGGCCGAATTGACCGCGGTGGAGACGCCGTCCGGCGCGGCCACCACCATGAACGCCACCGACATGTCGATCACGTTCACCGCCTCCAATCCCGGCACCTACTATGTGCCGTACACCATCACGCAGGGTTCCATTCCGTCGACCGGTCTGGCTCGTGTGGAGGTGCAGGCGGTGGCCGGAGACGCCGCCAAGCCGATCGCGGCGAACGATGTGGCGCTGCTCGGCGCGGACAATACCGCGATCGTGGAGCCGCTTGCCAACGACGTCGACCCGATGGGCGGCGTGCTGTCGGTGACCAGCGTCACCGCGGACGCGCAAAGCGGCATCAAAACCGGTGTGGTGAGCAACAAGCGCGTCTATATCACCGCGCGTCAGGTGCCTACCGAGCCGGTGCGGATCTCCTACACCGTGGCCAACGCGGCCGGATCGTCGACCGGCGTCATCGTCCTGCAGCCGCCGGCGCTGACCACGTCGAATTCCGTGCCGAAGGCCGAGAACATCACCACACAGGTGCGCACCGAAGGCATCGTGTCCGTGGACGTGCTCGACCATGTCACGTATTCCGACGGCACCACGGTGAGCCTGCAGAACGATTTGCAGTATGACAAGAACACGTTCAAGGGTCTGGTGTTCGTGTCCGGCGACACCGTGCGCTATCAGGCCACCAGACAAACCGGCTCCTTCCCCGTCACCTACACGGTGAAGGACAATCTCGGCAACGCGGCCTCGGCCACCATCACCATCAACGTGCATCAGAAGGACGCGTCCAACAAGGCGGCTCCGACACCGTCCGACGTCGAGGCGCAGGTGGCGGCCGGTCAGAAGGTGCAGATTCCGATCACGCTCACCGGCATCGACGCTGACGGCGATGACGTGCAGCTGCTCGGCTTGGGCAACAAAGCGCCGAAACTGGGCCGTATCAGCGAGGTGGGCGCCACGTATCTGGTGTATGAGGCGTATGCCGATTCGTCCGGAACGGACACGTTCTCCTACGCCGTGGAGGATTGGACCGGTCAGAGGGCCACCGCGCAGGTGCGTGTGGGCGTGTTCAAATCCGGAGCCGATTCGGGTGTGTACGCGCGCGACGACGAGATCACGCTGCGTCCGAACACCGCGTCCACCGTGCCGGTGGCGCAGAACGACATTTCCGGGGACAATACTGATCTGACCGTGTCCAAGGACGTGGAACCGCAAGGCATCGGCGGCATTCAGGTCGTTGACAACATGCTGTCGTTCACCACGCCGAAGCAGGCGGGCACGTATTACGTGGTCTACACCGTCAAGGACAAGGCCGGCCTGTCCGATTCGGCGACGTTGACGGTGAATGTCGACGAGAACGCCGCCATCGACCCGCCGACCGCGTACGATTACCGTGTTCCGGCCGCCGCCACGATCGACAAGAAATCCGTGGACGTGGACGTTTCGCAGTGGATCGCCAATCCGTCCGGCACCGCCGACGAGCTTCAGGTGGGCGTGGATCCTTCCGCGACCGACCATGCGCATGTCAAGGGCGGCAAGGATTCCACCATCATCACCGTTGATCTGACCGACGAGGCGCGCGCGGTGCCGTACACCGTCACGAACACGACGTACGGCATCACGTCCACCGCGTTCATCCAAGTGCCCGCATATGGCGTGTTTCCGCCGGTTCTACGTCCGAAGGCGCCGGCGTTGAAGGTCAATGCGCGTGAGACCATCACCATCAACATCGCCGACTACGTGCGTGTGGGCGCGGGCAAGACCGCGTATGTGGACGGCGCCGATTCGGTGAGCGCCACGAAGGCCGCGGACGGCGACCTGTACGTCAACGACCAGACGTTGAGGTTCACCGCGCCGAAGGATTACGCGGGTCCCGCGTCCATCACCTTCACCGCGGTGGACGGCAAGCGAGACAAGAACGACAAGGTGAAGATCGTCAATTCGGCGGTGCTCACGCTTCCGATCACGGTGATCGGACGTGAGGTTCCGCCGCCGACGTTCTCATCCTCCACCGTCGATGTGGTGGCCGGCGAGAAGGCCACTACCATCGATCTGACGGCGCTGACCCATTCGGCGTCGGGCCTGTACGAGGATGAGAAGCAGTACTCGTATTCCGGCGGCGTGAATTCCGGCAGTGTGGATGCCAGAGTGTCTCCCTCCGGCACGTTGACCGTGTCCGCGGACAAGACGGCCACGCCGGACACCACAGTGAGCGTGCCCGTCTCGATCAAATATGCGAAGGGTACGGTGAGCGCCGGTATGACCGTGCGCGTCACCGCGTCCAACAGGCCGCTCGCCCGTGTCACCGAGAAGACCGTGAAAATCAAGGCCGGTTCCAGCGAGCAGGTGAATCTGCTGTCCGACGCGTACAATCCGTTCCCCGACACTCCGCTGACGGTGACCGGATGCACGTCCGATGGCGCGTCGAAGCTGACGGTGGATTGCCCGTCCAACGGCGTGGTGTCCATCAGGGCGGCTTCCGACATCGGCGCGAACACCAACAAGGTGGTCGTCACCGTGCGCGACGCCACCAAAACAAAGGAACGTGAGGTGACCGGCACCATCAGCGTTTCGGTGATGGACAAGCCTGATGCGCCGCTGCTTTCCGCGGTGTCCGGCGACCCGCAGGATGGCGCCGTGAATCTGAGCTGGACGGCCGGTTCGGCCAACGGCAGCCCGATCACCGAATACAAGGTGATGTGGGGCGGAGACGCGTCCGGCGAGCGCTCGTGCGGGCAGAAAACCTCCTGTCTCATCGACGGGTTGAAGAACGGCAAGACCTACTCGTTCAAGGTGCAGGCCAGGAACGAGGTCGGCTGGTCCAAGGATTCCAACGCCGTCGAGGGCACGCCGGACAAGCTGCCTGATGCGCCGACGGATGTGACGGCCAGTGTGAAGGGCAACACGGTGAGCGTCACGTGGAAGGCTCCGGACGGCAATTTCTCGTCAGTGA
>OIEA01000993.1_pt1 | contig 10819 bp, 7 predicted proteins | sample 1581631 | NCBI WGS metagenome assembly OIEA01 (sample SAMEA3882526, study PRJEB24775) | human gut metagenome | biome: human-associated habitat; feature: intestine environment; material: feces | place: Netherlands | collected 2009/2010
AGATGCAGTCATCCGGCTGGAAGAAATACACACATTTTTCTCCAACGAATGTTTCATATGCAGTTCCAGCCGAAATCTGTATCAAGTGCTTCCTGTAATATAACTTATCGCCCCAAAGTCAACTGCCCGCCTGATGGGACAGCTTCTTTGCTAACGGCAGGGTAAAGATAAATTCCGTTCCCACGCCTTCCGTGCTGATACAGTTGATGTTTTCGCCGTGTGCCTGGACAATCTCCTTTACGATGGAGAGACCAAGCCCGGTTCCTTTTTTGTCCTTGCCGCGGGAGAGATCCGTCTTGTAGAAGCGCTCCCAGATCTTTTTGATGCTGTCGCCCGGGATGCCGATGCCAGTGTCCTTGACGGAGACGAAGATCTTGTCGTTCTTCTCTGTGGTCTCGATTGTGATTGCGGAGTCCGTGTGGCTGAATTTGATTGCATTGTCGATCAAGTTGTAGAGCACCTGCTCGATCTTACTCATATCGGCGGAGACAAAAAGCTTCTCGCCGGTTAAGATCAGGTTGAAAGTAATGCGCTTTTCCATGCAGCGCCCCTCGAACGTCTGGACTGTCATGCGGATCGTATGATTGATGTCGAAATCCGTGATGTCCAGCATCGTGCCGTGTGAGCCGAATTTGTTTAACTCAAGAAGGCTCTTGGTCAGCTTGTTCAGCCGCTCGGTCTCAAAGAGGATGATGTTTAAATATTTGTCCTGCATCTCTACGGGAATGGTGCCGTCGAGCATCGCTTCCACATAACCTTTGATGGAAGTGAGGGGCGAACGGAAATCATGCGAGACGTTAGAGACGAACTTTTTCTGGTCGTCCTCCAGGGTATTCAGTTCGTTCGCCATGTAGTTGAGCGAGGCGGCGAGATAGCCGATCTCATCATTGGAGTGAACATCAATCTTTTTTTCAAAGTTGCCGGCGGCATATTCGTCCGCCGCTTTCGTAATCTTGCGGATCGGTATGTACACCACATAGGTAAACAGAATCAGTACCACAAAGGCTGCCAGAAACAGAAGCCCAAGCGTCTCATAAGCGATGGCGACAAGTCCGTTCGCGTAGGACACGAGACTGCTGGTCGGCTTGTGGATGACCACATAGCCGCGCACTTTGTAGTTGACGGTGATCGGCGAGAAAACACTTAACATCTCTGACGTAAACTGGTTATAAAACGTGCCGGTCTGATAATAGCGGCTTCCGAAGTCGGTAATGTTGAAGCCGGGAACCGGTGTGGGATCACAGCCCGGCGCCGCTGTGTTCAGAATGATGCTGCCGTGCGTGTCCACAATCCAGATTTCACTGGAGAGATAGGTGCTTAAGGTGGAAAGCTGTGTCTGTATCTCGTCCAGCGTCATGGTCTTGGAAAAATAATTCCCGGCATAGTTGGAGGAGATCAGGGCGGATTCCCGGTAGAGGCTGGCAGCCTCCTTTTTTTCCACAAAGGCGAACGTAATGTGGTAGGTAAAGGTTGTGATGATGAGAAAACCGATCAGACCGTACATCAGATAGCCGGCGAGCAGTTTGGGGTAAAGGGTACGTTTCATAGGTCACGAACCTCGAATTTGTAGCCGATGCCCCAGACCGTTGCGAGGCTCCAGTTGGCATGATCCTTGATCTTCTCGCGGAGACGCTTCACGTGAACATCCACAGTACGCGTGTCGCCGATGTATTCATAACCCCAGATGTGGTCTAATAGCTGCTCTCTTGTAAAAACCTGATTCGGCGAAGCCGCAAGAAAATATAAAAGCTCCAGTTCCTTTGGCGGCATATCGACGGCCTGCCCCATGTAGATGACGGAGTAGTTCGAGAGATTGACCACCAGATCCGTGTACTTGACGCATTTTAACTCTGCGGCAGGTTCCTCCGGCTTTGCCGGCTGATAGCGGCGCAGCACTGCCTTGACGCGCGCGACAAGCTCCTTGGAGTCGAACGGCTTCATCATGTAATCGTCCGCGCCGAGCTCCAGACCGAGTACCTTGTCAAAAATCTCGCCTTTGGCTGACAGCATAATGATCGGAACATTTGCCTTCGCACGGATCTCACGGCAGACCTGATAGCCGTCCATGCCGGGAAGCATCAGATCGAGCAGGATCAGATTCGGATTGTACTGATCAAAAGCGATCATGGCTTCCTCGCCGTCATTGACGATCCGGGTATCGAAACATTCCTTTGTGAGATACAGGGAAATCAGTTCTGCGATATTATTGTCATCATCTACGATGAGAATTTTCTGTTTTGCTGCCATATCATCATCTCCTCATTTTTATTTTAAATATCAGTCCTTAAACTCGGCAATCGTGACACCGGCATCGCCCTCGCCGAACTCGCCGAGGTGGAATGATTTGACATATTTTAAGCGCTTTAAATGAGCCTGCACCGCGTTGCGGAGTGCGCCCGTGCCTTTTCCGTGAACGATGCGCACGGACGGCAGATGTGCCAGATAAGCGTCGTCCAGATATTTGTCGAGAAGCGGAATGGCCTCGTCGGTCGTCTTACCGATGAGATTGATCTCTGTGGAGACGGAGGCGGATTTGCTCATCTTGATCTTGCCGGCACTGGTCTTCTGGAACTTCTTGGTGCCCGGTGCGGCATCCTCTTCCAGAAGGATCAGGTCGTTGATGTTGACCAGAGAGCGCAGAATTCCCATCTGCACATACAGGTCGCCCCTGGCATTCGGAAGGGAATGAACGGTGCCTTTTAAGTTCATGCTGATGACTTTGACGCTGTCGCCGATGCGCAGCTTCTTCGGAACGTTGTGGTTCGGTACGGAAGCTTTTTTCTGCTCGGACATCTTCTGTGCGGCTTTGTCCATCTTGCCGCGCAGCTTGGTACGTTCTTTTTCCATCTCGCTGACCGGTGCGCCCGCCTTGCCGTATTTGTTAAAATTGCGGATCGTCTCATCGGCGACGTCCTTGGCTTCTTTTAAGATATTGTATGCCTGCTCGTTTGCCTCGCGCAGAATCTTGTCGCGGCTGGAATCCAGACGCTCCTGCTTCTGCTCCAGCTTTTCCTTTAAGGACTCGATCTCGGCTTTGTACTGGTTGATCTCTAACTGCTCCCGCTCGATCGTGCTGCGGCTCTTCTCAAGATCTGCGATCAGGTCTTCAAAATCGCCCTCACTCTTGCTGATGCGCCCCTTGGCGTCGGTAATGAGATCCGACGGAAGACCGAGCTTTTCAGAGATGGCAAACGCGTTGCTCTTGCCCGGAATACCGATTAAGAGGCGGTAGGTCGGACTTAACGTCGCCACGTCGAACTCACAGCAGGCATTTTCCACGCCTGGTGTGGAGAGGGCATAGACCTTGAGCTCGCTGTAATGCGTCGTAGCCATAATGCGTGCTCCGTAAAGGTGGAGCTTCGAGAGAATGGAGATCGCAAGCGCAGCACCCTCGGTCGGATCGGTTCCGGCACAGAGCTCATCGAAAAGTACCAGAGAACGGTCATTGACCTGCTCTAAGATACGGATGATGTTGACCATGTGGGAGGAGAACGTACTGAGCGACTGCTCGATACTCTGCTCGTCCCCGATGTCGGCGAACACTTCGTCGAAAATACCGAGTTCCGAGCGCTCGGACGCCGGAATATGCAGGCCGGACTGTCCCATCAGCGTCAGCAGTCCGACGGTTTTTAAGGATACCGTCTTACCGCCGGTGTTCGGACCGGTCACGATCAGCAGGCGGAAATCCTCGCCGAGCCGTACGTCGATCGGAACAACCTTTTTCGGATCGAGTAGTGGGTGGCGTCCCTTGCGGATGTGAATCCGCCCGTCATCATTAAAAAGCGGGGCGACCCCGTTGTATGTCTGAGCGAAAGCCGCTCTGGCAAAGATAAAGTCCAGCTCGGTCAGAAGTTCATAGTCGGCGAGCAGCTGTGTGGCGTAGGAGGCGGTCAGATTGCTTAAGCCGGCAAGGATAACCTCGATCTCCTCCTGCTCACGGAGCTGCAGCTCTTTGTATTCGTTGTTCAGATTGACGACAGCCATCGGCTCGATGAAAAGTGTGGAGCCGGTGGAGGACTGGTCATGGATCATGCCGGGAACGAGAGACTTTGCCTCCGCTTTGACCGGGAGACAGTAGCGCCCGTCGCGCATGGTAATGACGGTGTCCTGCAGATAGCTTCTGGTCGTGGTGTTGTTGATCATGGAGTTCATCTGTGCGCGGATCTTATCGTTCATTCCGCGCATGGAGCGCCGGATCGAGTGCAGCGTGCTGCTGGCGTCGTCGGCAATCTCATCCTCGGAGAGAATACAGCGCCGGATCTCGTCACACAGCGGCGTGAGAGGCTCGATGCCGGCAAAAAGACTGGTCAGGGAATCGTCCGGCTGATCGCTGTCGTCCTGTGATCTGGCAAAAGCCTTCGCGCGTTTCGCGGACTCTAAGAGGGAGCAGACGCGCAGCAGTTCGATGGCGCTTAAGGCGCCGCCGATCTCTAAGCGCTTTAGCGAATCGCGGATGTCCGTAACTCCAGAAAAGGACAGGGAGCCGTATTTGAACAGCCGGCTTAAGGCATCCGATGTCTGCTGCTGCAGCTGTTCGATCTGCGCGCGGTCGGTGATCGGGCGCAGCTTCTGACAGCGCGACTTGGCGTCAGCGCTGAAAGCATATTCGGTCAGTTGATCGAGAATCTTGTTATATTCTAAGGTGTGTAATACTTTTTCGTTCATAGCAGTTCCTTTGATTTGATTGTCACATGGTTATGTCCTTCTTATTATATATGATTCCGGGAGTCTTGGAAAGCGGAACCTGAAAAGAATTGTAGAATCCTATTGCAAGCGTATGTGATTCATTTTATAATGATTACTGGTACGGTTTTCAGAAATTCGTGTGTAAATACATGCAGAAAAGAGGAAATCATGCAGCAAAAGGATAACGATCAGTTTTCTTTTATTAACGAAAAAATCAAAGAAAAGCCGGTCAATAAGAAGCGATTGCTGATGCAGGCAGGTTTTATCGCTCTGATGGCAGTCGTTTTTGGAATCATAGCAAGTCTGGTTTTTGCATATTTTCAGCCTAAGTTTGAATCACTGTTTTGCCCAGAGGAGGAACCGGTGGTCACCATTCCGCAGGATTCGGTTACGGAGACGGAGCAGACCGAGGAGACAGAGACATCCGAGGAGACGGAGGCATCCGAGGAACCGCAGGCGCCTTCCGAGGAACCGCCGGTACAGCAGCCCGAGGAGCTTGAGATTGCGGATGTACAGAACGTGCAGAACAAGCTGTATGCGGTGGGAAGAGAAGCCAACCGCTTTGTCGTGACAGTGACGGGGGTCAAGAGTGATACGGACTGGTTCAACAATTCCTACGAGAGCAGAGGACAGGCATCCGGTATCATCATAGCGGATAACGGTCAGGAACTGCTGATCTTAACGGAGCGCAAGGTCATCTCGGATGCACAGGAAGTCTACGTTACATTTATCAATGACGTGACGGTGGAGGCATCCATGAAGCACTACGATGGCAATACGGGGATTGCGGTGCTCTCGGTACCGAAGGAGCAGGTGGATACGGATACCATGAATGCGATCTCGGTGGCGAAGCTTGGGAATTCATTGACGACGATGCAGGGAACCATGGTTATTGCGGTGGGAAGTCCGCTTGGAACGAACTACTCGATCCTCACGGGCAACATCACATCTACCAATAATGTGATTTCCACGATTGACAATAATTATACCGTCTTTACGACGGATATTGTTGGCAGCAGCAGCGGCAGCGGCGTCATCATCAACGTGAACGGCGAAGTGATTGGTCTGGTCATGCAGGATTATGGAAATGAGGAGGATCAGACGACACTGACAGCGATTTCGATCTCCGAGTTAAAGCAGCTGATCGAAAAACTGTCCAACAATCAGGATATTCCGTATATTGGTCTGGAGTTGACGACGGTATCAGCGGCAACCGCCAAGGAATACGATATTCCAAAGGGCGCATATATCAAGGATGTCAAGATGGATTCACCGGCACTGGCGGCGGGGCTGCAGAGCGGTGATGTCATTACAGAGATGGGCGGAGAGGCTGTCTACACGGTGGACAGTTATGAGAGCAAGCTTCTGGCATTGGAACCGGGCGACGAGGTGGAGATCGTTGTACAGCGGCAGGGCGCTGAAAAGTATGAGGAGATCACCTGCACGGTACAGGTCGGAGTGTTAAAGTAGAGGATAGTAACAGAAGGCGGTGCCTTGCGGCACCGCCATATTATGGAAATGAGGTCAGAAATGAAGTATATTGAGAGCCTGCGTGAGGGCGAGAGAATCAACGAAATCTATTTATGCAAGGTAAAGCAGTCAGCGCTGACAAAGGCGGGAAAGCCTTATGATAATCTGATCCTGCAGGATAAGACCGGTACGCTGGACGCCAAGATCTGGGAGCCGGGCTCGGTTGGAATCGATGAGTTTGATTCGTTAGACTATATTGCAGTCATGGGAGACATCACAAGTTTTCAGGGAAATCTCCAGCTCAACGTAAAGCGTGTGCGCAAGGTGCAGGAAGGGGAATACGATCCGAAGGATTATCTGCCGGTATCCAAAAAGGACATCGACGAGATGTATACAGAGCTTCTGGGACTGATTGCTTCCGTGAAGCATCCGTATTTAAAAAAGCTTCTGGAGAGCTTTTTTGTCGAAGATAAGGATTTTGAAAAACGGTTCAAGTTCCATTCCGCAGCAAAGAGCGTGCATCACGGATTTGTGGGCGGACTGCTGGAGCATACGCTCTCTGTGACAAAGAACTGTGATTATTTTGCGGAAACTTATCCGATCTTAAACCGCGATCTGATCGTGTCTGCGGCAATTTTCCATGATATCGGAAAGCTGGAGGAACTCTCGACGTTCCCGGAGAACGATTACACGGATGAGGGACAGCTTTTAGGGCATATCATGATCGGCGCCGAGATGGTCGGAGAGCGGATCCGCACGATTCCGGGATTCCCGAAGGGAACCACCAATGAGTTGAAACACTGCATTTTGGCACACCACGGAGAACTGGAATACGGTTCGCCGAAGAAACCGGCACTTGCGGAGGCACTGGCACTCAGTTTTGCGGACAATATTGACGCCAAGATGGAGACAATACGGGAGATTTTTGCAAGTGTTCCGGAGAACAATCTGGAGTGGCAGGGATATAACCGCCTGCTGGAGAGCAATATCCGCAGATCAGGAAGAGAGTCATAGGTATATCACAGGATATGAAGAAAAACGACAGTATTGAGTTAAAGATCGAAGATATGGGCGTTGACGGAGAGGGCATCGGAAAATACGAGGGGATGACCTTTTTCGTGAAAGATGCCGTTATTGGGGACACGATCCGCGCCGGCATCACGAAGCTTAAGAAGAACTACGGCTATGCCAGAGTGCAGGAGATTTTAGAACCGTCGCCTTACCGTGTGAAGCCGGAATGTCCGCTGTATGCGCGCTGCGGCGGCTGCCAGATCCAGGCGATGGACTATAGGCAGCAGCTTTGCTATAAGCAGAAAAAGGTGCGCGGCAATCTGATCCGCATCGGAGGATTTGCGCCGGAACTCATTGATTCCGTGATGGAGGAGATTGTGGGGATGGAGCAGCCGTATCGTTACCGCAATAAGGCACAGTTCCCGATCGGCGCGGACAGGGACGGGATGCTGGTGGCGGGATTTTACGCAGCGCGCACGCACAGCATTATCCCGGTGGAGGATTGTAAACTGGGCGTTACGCAGAATGAACAGATCCTTGGAACGGTGCTTTCCTATATGCGTGAGAATGAGGTCCGCCCTTATGATGAGACGACCGGGAAGGGACTGGTGCGCCATGTGCTGATCCGTTACGGATTCACCTCAAAGGAACTGATGGTCTGCCTGGTCATTAACGGAGAGACACTTCCACAGGAGAAGAAACTGGTGGATGTGTTGCGTAAAATAGAAGGTATGACCAGCATTTCCGTGAACATCAACCGGAAGAATACGAATGTGATTTTGGGGGAGGAGACCCGGACCGTCTGGGGATCGGATTATATCACGGATCAGATTCATCTGCGCGATTGTGACCATGATTTTGCACTGACAGATACGGCAATCGCCTATCACATTTCCCCGCAGTCTTTTTACCAGGTAAACCCGGTGCAGACGGAGAAGTTGTACAGTCTGGCACTTTCCTACGCGGGTCTGACTGGCAGGGAGACCGTCTGGGATCTATACTGTGGAATCGGGACGATCTCGCTGTTTCTGGCACAGAAGGCGGGGAAGGTCTACGGCGTGGAGATCGTGCCGCAGGCAATCGAAGACGCTAAGAGCAATGCGGCATTAAACGGTATTACCAACGCCTCCTTTTTCGTGGGAAAAGCGGAGGAGGTTCTTCCTGAGTTCTATGAAAAGGAGAGCCGGAAGCCAGATGCGGACATGCTTCATCCGGATGTGATCGTTGTCGATCCGCCCCGGAAGGGATGCGATGAGAAGTGCCTGGAGACGATGCTTCGTATGGAACCGGACCGCATCGTGTATGTCAGCTGCGATCCGGCAACACTTGCAAGAGATCTGAAGATCCTGTGCGGGGGCGGCTATGCACTTCGGAAAGTGCGTCCGGTGGATCAGTTTGGGCACACGACACATGTGGAGACGGTATGCCTTTTGTCTAATTGAATGACCGACAGCCGGAGAGTGAAAGTTGACTTCTCATTGTTAAAAATACAGTTAATTAGAGGAAAAAGGACATTCCAGACCTGTTAGTTTTACGGGGCATGGGATGTCTTTTTTTCGGTTATGGAAGTGTCAAAAGGACAAGGTAATGATACTGAGGGTATTAAGACGGATATGAATAATATCTATCTTATCTAGAGATAAGGATGGATGGGATGATTGTATAAGGATGGATGGGATGATTGTATAAGGATGGATGGGATGATTGTACAGATTGAAAAAATCACGTTTTCGTGATAAACTTTTCTTAAATCTGTTGGAAAAATGAGGGAGGATGACATGGCAGTCAGTTACAAAAAATTATTCCATTTACTGATAGAAAAAAATATGACAAATGCACAGTTGCAGCAGGAGGCTGGCTTCTCCGCAAATATCATCACACGGCTGAAACGTAATAGGTATATTTCCCTCGAAAGCGTAGAGAGTATATGTCATGTCCTGAACTGTGGCGTTGACGATATTCTGGAATTTGTACCAGAGAATAACGGAGGAAAAGAGAATGGTTGATACCAAAAAAGAACAGGAACGTGACGAACTGCACCGTGCAATATGGGCGATTGCAGATGAACTGCGTGGAGCAGTCGATGGTTGGGACTTCAAAAATTATGTTCTTGGCACGATGTTCTATCGCTACATTTCCGAAAATCTGTGCAATTACATAAACAGCGGTGAGATTGATGCAGGCAATACTGATTTTGATTATGCAAAAATGCCGGATGAGGATGCGGAAGAGGCAAGAGAGGGATTGGTAGAGGAAAAAGGATTTTTTATCCTTCCGAGCGAACTTTTCTGTAATGTCCGAACCAACGCCGCAAATGATGAAAATCTGAATGAGACGCTGGAGCGTGTGTTTCGTCATATCGAGGAATCAGCAAAGGGCAGTGAGGCTGAGAGTGACTTTGCCGGATTGTTCGATGACTATGATGTAAACAGCAATAAACTGGGGTCTACAGTTGCAAAGCGCAATGAAAAACTTGTGAAACTGCTGAATGGCGTAGGTGAAATGAATCTGGGAGATGTGAAAGACCATTCTATTGATGCCTTTGGTGATGCGTATGAGTACCTTATGACCATGTATGCATCAAATGCCGGAAAATCTGGTGGAGAGTTCTTTACTCCGGCAGATGTGTCAGAATTGCTCACACGCCTTGGAACTGTAGGAAAAACGGAAATCAACAAAGTATATGATCCGGCTTGTGGTTCAGGTTCATTGCTTCTGAAGGCTGAGAAAATTCTTGGAAAGGATGCTATCCGTAATGGGTTTTATGGACAGGAGATTAATATCACAACCTATAACCTGTGTCGTATCAATATGTTTTTGCATGATGTGGGTTTTGATAAATTTGATATAGCCTGTGAAGACACATTGCTCAGTCCACAGCACTGGGATGATGAACCGTTTGAACTGATTGTGTCTAATCCGCCATATTCTATCAAGTGGGCGGGAGACGAAAATCCTCTGCTCATCAATGATCCTCGTTTTGCTCCGGCTGGAGTTCTGGCACCTAAGAGCAAAGCGGATATGGCATTTATCATGCACAGCTTGTCATGGCTTGCGTCTAACGGAACTGCTGCCATTGTATGTTTTCCGGGAATTATGTATCGTGGCGGTGCAGAACAGAAAATTCGTAAATATCTGGTAGACAATAACTATGTGGATTGCATCATTCAGTTACCGAGTAACCTGTTCTTCGGCACTTCTATCGCAACCTGCATTATGGTGATGAAGAAGAATAAGACGGACAATAAGACGCTGTTTATTGATGCCACAAGCGAGTGTGTAAAGGTGACCAACAATAATAAGCTGACACAAGAGAATATCGACCGTATTGTGGATGTGTTTGCTAAGCGTGAAGAAATCGAACATTTTTCCCATCTGGCAAGTTATGAGGAAGTATCCGAGAACGATTATAAGCTGTCGGTCTCCACTTATGTAGAGGCAGAGGATACCAGAGAAAAAATTGACATTGTGAAGCTGAATGCGGAAATTAAAGAAATTGTTGCCCGTGAACAAGTGCTTCGTGATGAGATTGATAAGATTATCGCAGAAATCGAGGTGTGATTTATGGGAGAATTTTTTCCGAATCAATACTGGGGAACGGATATATGGAAACATCAGGAATTACCAATAATAGAATCCGATAGTTTCAATT
>OIEA01001015.1_pt1 | contig 10575 bp, 7 predicted proteins | sample 1581631 | NCBI WGS metagenome assembly OIEA01 (sample SAMEA3882526, study PRJEB24775) | human gut metagenome | biome: human-associated habitat; feature: intestine environment; material: feces | place: Netherlands | collected 2009/2010
AAGAAAACTTCGATAAACTAGAGGCATAGTACCTGCCTCCCTATCAGAAAGGGTCGCTATCAGTGGGGCGCACGCATTTGCCACCATGCTGGCAGAGGCGTGCCACAACAATGTCACAGTTCTGCCAATGGAAAGACACTACATGATACTTAACGGGGAGATTGCTGACCCATCAGCGGAGACAGTACGAATTGCTCGAAAGAAGAGGGGAAAGCCTCGCCATACATCTCTTGGTATAAAGCGCAAAAGCGGTCGTACACATAACGGGCCAATTTAAAGTTGTTCTGGTAAATCAAGGCTTTGATCTTATAGAGCAAAGCCTCCTCGTTGCAAGGATCGTTCAGAAGGATCTGATCGGCTATCTGGATCACCCGATCCGCCTCCTCCTCGATCGAGTACGTGTCGATAAAGCGAGACAGGACATCCACCGTACTATTACAGATATAACTTTTAAAATCATCCATCCAATCAAACGATTCCCCTTTGAACACTTCTCCTTTGCTGATAATATCATAGAAATATTCCTGTGCCTTATCTGTATTCTTATTTAAGTACTTATAGCACATCGCAATATGATACTCTGTATTGTAGCTCTTATCATACTTATAGGACTGCTCAAGGTCATCTAATGCATCCTGATATTTATATGCATCAAAGGAAGCCTTTCCACTGTTATATAACTGTGCTGCAGCATTCTGGAAAGCTTTATCCTTCATGGATGTATATAAATTCTTGGCTGTTGTGGATGGCAGAGAGTCTTTGTCTACTTTTAAGAGATGCTTTGCACATTCCACATAATTTCCACTGGAGTATGCCTGACTGGCCTTTAAGATGCTATCATACATGCTGTCTTCGCCTTTGGAGCCTTCGTAAACTTTAAGACGCTTAGTAAGCTTCTTATTCTTTTTCTGGAGACTCTTCTTGTCATCTTTTAATGTGCTGATTTCTGCATCTTTTTTATTCGTAGTCTGGCTGTACTCTTTCTTTAAGTTATTATAGTCAACGCTTACGCTTGCCTTTACACTAGGAATAACAAGAACAAACATCGCAACTACACCGATAGCAAGACCAATCAGCATGTAAACAAACTGTTTCCATGTTTCCTTGTTCGGATCTTCATAATGGTCTACCGGACGTACATTTCTAAGGTTTTCATTATCCGGTTTTAAGGCATCTGCCGGACGCTTCTCCGGTACAGTGTCCGGGTTCTCGCCCATCTCATTCAGATATCTGCGCGCTGTTGTGTTATAGCGGTCAATTGCCAGTGCGTTATTCAAATCAATCTGTGCAGAAGCATTATCTCCTGCACGCATATGAAGAAGGGCAAATAACAGATGTGCATTCACAAAGTTTGGTGTGATGCTAAGTACCTTCTTTACCTGAATCATTGCAAGGTCATCGCTTCCCTGCTTCGCATAGGAAAGGGCGGTGTTATATTTCTTTGCTGTCTCGTTGATCTCCTCAAATACTGCAGGATGTTCTTCCATCTGACGGATGTAAAGATTCGCAACGTTCTCTTCTACAGAAGAAAGCTTTGCGCTGATCTTCCATTGGATATAGGCCTTTCCGCCTTCTCCCATCTCATTGTAGACAAGACCTAAAAGATTTCTCGCATTCTTGTGGGACTTATTATAGTTGAGAGCTTTCTTTAAATAAATCTCTGCGCCGCTTAAATCATGCATCTGCGCCTTTTCAAGGCCGATATTATAATAATAATCTGCGGTATTTAATGCTTTTGCTATGTGTTTATTGTCAAAACCACAGGCGTTGCAGTATCTGCTCGCGCCGACTGGCCGACCACATTTAATACACTTCATTATATTCCTCCTACTAAACTTACTTAGAAGCTTTCTTTCCCTCACGCTCTGCTACCAGTTCTTCTACAAGATCTGTTATATCCTTAATGTCATCACTAAACAGCTCATCCTCACCGATTTCTACGCCTACTGCTGGTTTAAACTTCTTTAACTCTAAATCATAATCAAACATGATATATCCTCACTTTCAAAACATTGTTGCTGCAAGTTCCTTTATCTCTCCCACTAAATACAGGGAGCCAAGACATAAAAGATTCTCTTCTTTTTCATCTCCTCTATCTCGTAAAGCTGCCTTAAATGCCTCACCGGCACTCTCAAATTCGCATATCGGACATCCTGCCGCTTCTTCAAAGCACTGTCTGACCGCAGCAGTATCCGCTCCTCTTGCACTGTCTATCTTTGTAATGTATATTCTCTTCCACGGAATCTTTCCAAGTATACGAATCATCTCGGTATAATCTTTATCCGAGCAGACTGCAAACAATAAGAGCCACTCTTTATCAGAATCAGCTAAACTGTTATAAATCTGACGAACCGCTCCCGGATTATGTGCTCCATCTACATAAACATTCTCTGCAATCTCTTCCATCCTTCCAGCCCAGAACATCTCTAAAATGCCATTTCTGATAACATTCTCCGCCAAATCTGGCAAAAGGACATGTGCGGCAAGTGCGGCAAGCGCTGCATTCTGTACCTGATAGGAAGCATAACTCTTTACCTTTAAGTTACTTATCTTATAATAACGGCTATTGATAGAAAAATCAATCTTATTCTCGTATTTTTTTAAAATTGTAAGGTCTTGCGATTTCAGCCCGTAAACTGGGGATTTTTTTTCTTTCGCAGTTCTTTCGATAACAGGAAATGCCCCGTTTTCTTCATCAACAGCAACAACTGGTATCCCATTTTTTATAATTCCTGCTTTTTCTGCTGCAATCTTTTCAATCGTATCGCCGAGAATCTCCATATGGTCATAACTGATGGAAGTAATTATGGAAAGTACTGGATCTGAAAGTACTGTTGCATCAAGACGTCCGCCAAGTCCGGTCTCTAAAATACAGTAGTCAATTTCTTTTTGTGAAAAAATAATCATTCCCATCAGAAAAAGAATCTCAAAAAATGTAAGAGGCTGCAATCCCTGCTTCTCACCCTTTTCCATAAAAGACTTCACCTGACACCACGCTAAAATCAATTCTTCATCAGAACACTCTTTAAAATTAATACGAAATCTCTCGTTAATCTTTACCAGATGAGGAGAGGTAAATAATGCTGTCGTATACCCTGCTTGTCTTAAAATCGAGTCAATATATGCGCTGACCGAACCTTTTCCATTTGTCCCTGCAATATGAATCACCCGGAGATTCCTTTCCGGGTGATTCGCTAATTCCAGATAATCGGAGAGATTGGACAGACTTGCTTTGGCACCGAACTTGGGTATCTCATTAATTTCCCGTTCCATTTCGCTGTAGGTCATCATTCCTCTATCCCTCTTATCTCTATTTATTTTTTAAGCTGAGAAAGACGCTCTGCAACCTGTGCTGCCATAGAAGTGTATTTCTCTAATTTTTCTTTTTCTGCCTCTACCTTTGCTGCTGGCGCTTTGCTTATGAACTTCTCGTTAGAGAGCATTCCTTTGGCACGTTTAATCTCGCCCTCAAGACGTTTTGCTTCTTTTTCAAGACGGGCGATTTCTTTTTCTACATCTACAAGCTCTGCAAATGGCATATAGATTACTGCGTCAGGGATAACTGTAGATACTGCATCGTCTGCAATACCAGCTTTATCTGCCTGTACATGTACTTCGCTTGCATAACCAAGTGTTGCAAAGAATACTCTGGAGTCCTCAAATACTTTACGAACTTCCTCTTTTTCAGATACTACATATACACTTGCTTTCTTGCTTGGTGGTACGTTCATATCTGCACGAAGGTTACGGATATTTCTTACTGCATTCTTAATGATTTCTACTTCATTCTCCTCTGCCTTAAAGTCAAATGCTTCCTCGAATACAGGCCAGTCAGATACCATGATGGACTCTTCTTCATCCTGTAAGCTGCAGAAGATTTCTTCTGTGATAAATGGCATATATGGGTGTAATAACTTTAAGGAAATTGTCAATACTTTCTTTAATGTAAAGAGTGCTGCTGCCTTTGTTGTATCCTCTTCGTTATAAAGTCTTGGTTTTACCATCTCGATGTACCAGTCACAGAATTCTTCCCAGATAAAATCATTTAACTTGGAAACAGCAACACCGAAGTCGTAATTCTCCATGTTATCTGTCACTTCTTTTACAAGAGAGTTTGCCTTAGATAAGATCCACTTATCTGCTGGTGTTAAATCATCAAGAGATACGTTGCTGAGGTCTGCTTTTTCAATATTCATTAACATGAATCTGGAAGCATTCCATACTTTGTTGGCAAAGTTTCTGCTTGCAATAATCTTCTTCTCAGAGTAACGCATATCGTTACCAGGTGCGTTACCAGTTACTAAAGTAAGACGAAGGGCATCTGCACCATACTGGTCGATAATCTCTAATGGGTCAATACCATTACCAAGAGACTTACTCATCTTACGTCCCTGCTCATCACGAACAAGACCATGAATCAATACGTCACTGAATGGACATTTGCCAGTCTGCTCGTATCCGGAGAATACCATACGGATTACCCAGAAGAAAATGATATCGTATCCTGTTACAAGAACATTGGTAGGATAGAAGTAATCAAGGTCTTCTGTTTTATCTGGCCAGCCTAATGTAGAAAATGGCCATAATGCAGAACTAAACCATGTATCTAAGGTATCCTCATCCTGTGTGAAATGAGTACATCCACACTTAGGGCATACAGAAGGAGTCTCTTTTGCTACAACGATCTCACCGCAGTCATCACAGTAGTATGCTGGAATTCTGTGTCCCCACCATAACTGTCTGGAAATACACCAGTCACGGATGTTCTCTAACCAGTGAAGGTAAGTACGGTCAAAATGACCTGGTACGAAACGAAGGTCACCGTTCTTTACTGCCTCGATCGCTGGTTTTGCCATCTCATTCATCTTTACGAACCACTGCTTTTTAATCATTGGCTCTACCGTAGTGTGACAGCGGTCATGCGTTCCTACGTTATGCTCATGGTTCTCGATACGTACAAGGTAACCGCCTTCTTCTAACTCTTTTACGATAGCCTTTCTTGCCTCGTAACGGTCCATTCCCTCGAACTTGCCACCGTTCTCATTGATTGTTCCATCATCATTTAAAATGTTGATTTCTTCTAAGTTATGACGCTTTCCAACTTCGAAGTCGTTAGGGTCATGAGCTGGTGTGATCTTTACGGCACCAGTTCCAAATTCTTTATCTACATAAGAATCTGCAACAATTGGAATCTCTTTATTTACGATTGGAAGAAGAACCATCTTTCCAACTAAATCTTTATATCTCTCGTCATCTGGATGTACAGCGATTGCTGTATCTCCAAGCATGGTCTCAGGACGGGTTGTAGCGATTTCGATGCACTTATCTGTTCCAACAATCGGATAGTTGATGTGCCAGAAATGTCCTGCCTGATCCTCATATTCTACCTCTGCATCAGAAATAGATGTCTGGCACACTGGACACCAGTTGATAATACGGGATCCCTGGTAAATGTAGCCTTTTTCGTAAAGACGGATAAATACTTCCTGTACTGCCTTAGAACATCCTTCATCCATTGTAAAACGTTCTCTGTCCCAGTCAGCGGAAGAACCGAGTTTCTTTAACTGGCTGACAATACGTCCGCCGTACTCTTCTCTCCACTCCCATGTACGCTTTAAGAATCCCTCACGTCCAAGTTCTTCTTTATCAATACCTTCTTCTCTTAACTTATTAGTAACCTTTACCTCTGTTGCAATGCTGGCGTGGTCTGTTCCTGGCTGCCATAACGCATTGTAACCCTGCATTCTCTTAAAACGGATAAGAATATCCTGTAATGTGTTATCTAACGCATGTCCCATGTGAAGCTGTCCTGTGATATTTGGCGGTGGCATCACGATAGTAAAAGGTTTCTTACTGCGGTCTACTTCAGCGTGGAAATACTTCTTATCCAGCCATTTTTTATAAAGTCTGTCCTCAATCTCGGAAGGATTGTAGGTCTTATTCATCTCTGTTGCCATGTTTCATTCCTCCTGGTTTTTATCCTGTAAATCATGCACTACAAAAAGCACATGATATTTTTACTGTTTTAACTTATTTTGCAAAAACAATACACCAGAGCAAAAAAAGCTCTGACTATCATAGTATAACTTATTTGCGAATTTGTCACTAATATTTTGCCCTAAATGTCAATTTCTTTTCGAAAATCTTTCTTTAAGGCACTTACCAGTCTCTGTTTTTTCGCCAGAGCCTCTTCCGGCTTTCCATTTTCATCTAAAAATACTATTTTTCTATATTTTTCAGCCATTGCACTGTAAGCAAAATCTTCTTCAAAAGCAGCGAACTGTTCTTCAAAAGCATCCAGCAGAAAATCAGAGTCTTCAAAGGTCTTTAATTCTTCTCCGGCTGCCTCAATTCCATCAGCCAGTGCCATGATGCAATAATAATAAAATAAGGAACTTTCTTCTCCCGTATACTGATATGCCTTTATAAAATTAATCTTGGCATTCTCAAACCGAAACAGCTTTGCCTCTGCCACTCCCATATTATGATAGAGCCGTCCGACTTCTTCTTCCTTTATCTCTTTTTGCCCTAATGCTTCCTGATAATACCGTATCGCCCTTGAAGCCCGTCCTGAACTCGTAAGCAGATCTCCCATCCACTTTTTTTGTAAATAGACAGGGGCATTCATCAATCCTCTGTATTCATCAAGAATATCCCTGATTTCGTCCTCATTAAAATAATGACCTTCGCGGAACAATGCCGCAAAATACTTCATCTGATCTTTTTTCGGATCAAGCAGCTTAGATAACTGTTTCGACAGCTTATCTAAATCAAGTTCATCCCGTATATAGGCCAGCAAATCTTCTCCTGGAAGTGTATGAATATAGCAGATCATATGCTGACTCATATAATAGCAAAGTTCTTCATAGGAGAAAATCTGTATTCCTGTATCCTCAAAATAATATCCTTTTTCTCCAATCTTTCCAATACAGATTAGTGATTCTCTCATCTTCTCTACCTCTTTCTTTTTACGAAAATTCTCTGGAGCGTGTCAAAAAGTCACTCCAGATCACGAAATCAATGTAAACGGAAAGACGATAATCTTTCCTGTTGCCGGGAACATCTCCCCGAATCCCATATCTTTGAGAAGAATCACTCCCTCTGTCTGCGAAGTAAAGCTGACTTCGATGCGGATTCTTGTTGTCTTTGGCGGTCGTTTCGGAAGTCCTTTGATATCACAGGCGGCTCCCTCAATTTCATTCTCTTTCGTATTATGGTAAAAGAAATCCACCCTCTGACTTTTATCAAGAATAATATCCACACTTCCATGTGTATTATACCATTCTCTTCCAATTGAAGTAATCGGAACATACTGTGGCTTACCTGCTTCTGTTGTAACGACACCGACAGTATGGTAAACCATATCAGGCCCATCCATAAGAATCATTCCCTCATCCATCAGTTCAATCGAATGAATTCCCAAAAGACATGCTCCATTGGCATAAAGATTCTGTCCTAAAAATACTCTTCTTCCTGCACACAGATAGGTAAGTGTCTTTTTCATCCAGTTTCCCTCAAATCCACTTCCTGTAAGGAAAATGATATTCGCCGGATTCTTTACAAGGAACCGCTTCATCATCTGGCCAAAGTTCTGATCCTGCTCCGGTGTTCCTTCTGCTACGCGGTACTCATTTAAATCAATTCTTTGCTGCAATGCCCGGTATGCCTTCTGCTTTGAGCGTCTGATCTGGTCAATCAAAACATAACTAAGCTGATTATCATGATAATCTAACAAAAGCGTATTTCGGTCCCACATGATTCTTTCCTGATGAAATACATATTCTGCAAAGGCTCTGAAATGCGTGATAACCTTCACCCCATGCAGTTTCCGAAGCTCCTCACTTACTGCCGATTTGAGCTTACTCCGATTCTCCTCCGATGCATCCTCCATCGAAAAATGAACCGCCTGAAAATCAGGCCACCGAAGCCCTCCTGTCTCCATATATCTTTCAACCTGCCGCATCCCAGACTCTATATATTCTTTTTGTTCTTCTTCAGACAGGAGGAAACTTTCTTCTGTCATCTCCTCCTGTCCCTCACGGTATATGCTAAACTGTACAGAAGTACGGCCTAAGTCTATTCCGGCATATTTTTTTGTTTCCAGTTCTTCCATTGTAAACCTCTCATTCTGCTTTTTTAACTTATCTTTCTATTTACAGAAGCTTCATATACTGGTCTGCAAAAAAAGTTTTTAAAAGACAATCCTTTACCTCCGGCAAAGAAGATTCCTCAGAATCTAAATGATTCAATGTGAAGAAACGACTCTCTTCTCCGTCTCCATATTCAAAAGTTTCAAACTCTAAACCAGCCCCCTCATCTACCGGACTTCCATCCGATTCAAGACGGTATTTTACATGATCTTTCTGGAAGAAGTTCATGTGACACACATACATTCCCGGAAGTACTTCTTCTAAATGTAATTCTCTGAGAGAATATTCTTCTCCATCAATCTGGTAGCGGAGTATCACATTACTTCCCGCTCTTCCATGATAAGTAAGGAATGTCATCTCCTGATAATGAATCGGGAACGTAATCCACTGACTATATGCCTGATAAACTGGCAGATAAAATTCTTCCTGCAAAAATCCATTAATAATATAAACTGCCGTATCTTTTATCGTATCATACCAGTCTTCTCTTCCTGCAAAATAATACAGAAAATGAATTCTTGAATGTCTGTTTTCCATTCTGCCATTTACAATTTCCTGACCAATCGCCATGTGCATAAAATCATTCAGTTCCATTGAACTTTCCAGTTCTTTCATGGAAGCATATTCAAGATAACGATCAATCAGTTCGTCACCCTCATCGGTTGCATAAAATGATTCAAAGACAGGAAATACGCCCTCTGTATCATTACCAGTAAACATTACCTGCTCAAGTATTCTTCGTTCAAAGGCTGCTGTTTCAAGACCAAATCGCTTGCTTCTTTCCCAGATTTCCAACAAAGCTGCTGTCTCTCCCTTAAAATGCTTCATCAGATAGGTAAGCGTATCTTTATTGCATTTTTTACGGATAAATGCCGCATAAGCCAAAGAAAGGGTTGCTTCATCATCTTTTCCCTGATAGCACTGTGCTCCAAATGATGCCAGATGCAAAATCTTTGCCGCACCCATAATATCGCATCCATAAAGCTCGATTCCAAAGAAAGCATCTTCCATCATTCCTACTTCCATATAGTAATCCATCAATGTCTTTCTGAATTCTGTAGAAATATTCGAATAGTCAATCTTGCCAAGCCATCTTGCCAGATTCCGCTTATCCTGATGATTCTCATAATAGACAAGCATCTTTTCTACGGCTTCCACCTGCATCCACCGTGTAAAATCATCATTAAATACAATTCTCTGCAATACTGGAAGAGTCTGCTCTTTTATATTCTCTTCCATTTTGCCAGATTCCATAAGAAGAATCTTTCTATTGGATAAATTCCTGCGTATCCACTCTTCCTCAAACTGCTGTGGAGATAAAAACTCCCTTAACTGATAGTTAATATCCTTCACATAACGCTGCTCATTATTATCTACAAAATAAAGTACTGCCCTGTCGTTGTAAATCTCTACCCCGCCCGTTCCGCCGGAAAGTGGATAATACTTCTCCGTTCCAAGCTCTGGACAGGAAACATACACCCCAATAATATGTGGATTCGTGCAGATTAATTTATGGTAGAATAAAATATCACAGACAGCTTTCCAGTTATCTGGTTTCTCCAGTACTTCCTTTTGGAAACAGGTATATAAGTAAGCCAGGTGTTCATTAATTCTTCCTTTTAAAAGCTGTTCTTCTATAAACGGGAGCATCTTAGAATAGTAAGCTCCATATACTTCCTCATACTTTTCTTTATTGCGAAGCACGTTGCTATATAAATATGCCTTCTCTAAATAATCTAAACTGTTGCTGTATGTAAAATAGATCAAAACTCTCTGTGGAATAAGATCATACGTCTCAAAATCCATACTGCGGATAAAGAATTCATTCAAACCAATAATCTTTAAATTGGCCTCTACCGCAAGTCTGAAATATTCATGATATTCCTTACCTGTACTATTCCCCTTAATAAGAAGAGAACAAATCACCTGTAAAAACTGCTCATCCGGCTCTACTCCATACAGTTTCTCCGCAATATAATAAATAGACTTATTGTAGTATTTGGCCTTTAAGGCAAGACGCGCAAACTGGTAGGATAATGATAAGGAAATATATCCATACCGCACACCCCAGCGGAAAATACTTATCTCAAACTTCCCGAGTTCTTCCATATAATTCGGGTTCTCATTCAAAATATCACAGGCTTCAAAATATAAAAGACTGCTGTTATTCCCCTCTTCAAACAACTGACGGATCGTATCATATTGGAGACGCTTGTTATACACATACTCTCTATCAAGATAAATAAGCATCCACAAAGCTTCTGCCTTATATTCTGACAACTCATAAAACTCCCTTATCGTAGATACTGCTTTGCTGATTGCCTCCGGTGTTCTGTAATACATTGCCTTTAAATATAAAAAGTAATTCGCTTCTAATGGCGTAAATTCGTCTCTTTGAGAAACCTTTTCTAAGAGACGAATTTAC
>OIEA01001025.1_pt1 | contig 10489 bp, 9 predicted proteins | sample 1581631 | NCBI WGS metagenome assembly OIEA01 (sample SAMEA3882526, study PRJEB24775) | human gut metagenome | biome: human-associated habitat; feature: intestine environment; material: feces | place: Netherlands | collected 2009/2010
CTTTTGGTGGACGGCATCTTTGGAACGGACACCTGTCGGGCGCTCGCCGATTTTTTGCAGACCGACCGCACGCCTGACCGCATATGCGTGGTGGATCGATCTGCCTGGGAAAAGCTGCTGCCGTATCTGAGAGGATACACCACGGAGGAGGGAGAGAACCGGATCCTTTTTGAAGACCCGGTAACGTCGGTGGAGGTGCCTTATACATCGCTGCTCACAGCAGCAGTGATTGACGGGATTTTGGCGCGCTACCCGTTTTTGAAGAGCGGGGAGATCGGCAAAAGTGTGATGGGAAAGCCGATTTCGTATCTGGAGATCGGAAACGGGGAGAAAGAGGTATTCTACAACGCATCTTTTCATGCAAATGAGAGCATCACAACGCCGGTTCTGCTCAAATTTGCGGAGGAATATGCGCAGGCATACGAAAAAGGAACGGCGCTCTACGGCGTGCCGGCGGCGGAACTGTTTGAGGAGTACCGGCTTTTCCTTGTGCCGCTCGTCAATCCCGACGGGGTGGATCTGGTGAACGGGCTGCTTACGGACGGCGGGTATTACCGGCGGGCGCAGCAGATTGCATCGGATTATCCGGCAATTCCGTTTCCGTCCGGATGGAAGGCGAATATCGAGGGCATAGATTTGAATCTACAGTTTCCGGCAGGCTGGGAAAACGCAAAGAGAATTAAATATGCGCAGGGGTACACGAAGCCGGCACCCAGAGATTACGTGGGAGAGGCACCCCTGACGGCACCCGAGAGCGAGGCGGTGTACGCGTTTACCAGATCACATGATTTCAGGCTGATCCTTGCGTATCACACGCAGGGGGAGGTCATCTACTGGAAGTATCTGGACTATGAACCGGCGCACTCCTACGAGATTGCGCAGTATTTTGGGCGTGTCAGCGGCTATACCGTGGAGGAGACGCCCACGCAGTCGGGATATGCCGGGTATAAGGACTGGTTTATCCAGGAATACGACAGACCGGGCTACACGATCGAGGCCGGGATGGGAGAAAATCCGCTTCCCATGTCGGATTTCGCGGGTATCTACCGGGACAACGCCGGAATTCTGCTGGGCGGAATGACGCAGATTTGACAGAGAAAAACGCCTTTCGTATAATGGAGCGTAGAGTTTACATTAGGAGCAGAAGATGAACTATAAGTTATACTGGGAGCTGACAAATGAGGGAGACGCGCGGCTGCTTCGGGCGTTTGGCGAGACGCCGGAGCCACGTTTCCCGGCAGAGATAGAGGGAAGAGCGATTACGGAGATCGGGGACTACTGCTTTGCGGCGCAGGCGCATCTCCCGGCAGAATGCCGGTGCAGCTACGTGCAGGAGGAGACGGAGGCAGACGGCGCACCGGAGACAGCGCCGGGCGGGGAGATGCAGGCGGAGCCGGGAGCAGACGGCGCACCGGAGACAGCGCCGGACGGGGAGATGCAGGCGGAGCCGGAGACAGACGGCGCACCGGAGACAGACGATGCGCTTGCGGAACTGGCGGGGGCATACATAACGCGCGTGACGCTGCCGGAGGGCATAAAAAAGATCGGAAACTTTGCTTTTTATAATGCCACGGAGCTGGCGGAACTGGAGCTTGGAAGCGGGATAGACACGCTGGGGAGCGATGCATTTATGAACTGCCGGAGCCTGTCGCGGCTGTTACTGCATGCGGACCCCGGGCAAAAGACGGGGCTCAGGCTTTTGCTGGCACAGCTTTCGTCGGATCTGGAAGTGACCTTAAGCGGCGAAAACGGCGTGTGGGCGAAGCTGCTGTTTCCGGAATATTATGAGAGCTATGACGAGATCGCGCCGGCACATATTTTCGGCAGAAATATTGTGGGGGAGGGATTCCGGGCGAGACAGAGCTTCCGCGAGGACGTGCTCGATTTCGCACAGTACGATAAGATTTTCCCGCAGGCGTGTGTGGATGAATCGGAGGCAACGCTGGGACGGCTGGCACTCGACCGCGTGCGCTATGCGGCGGAACTTTCGGAGGCGCCGCGCGGACTTTACGAGGAGTATCTGAAGGCGCACAGCGGTTATCTCATCCGCCGCATCACGGATGACCGGGATCTGGAACTGGCGGAGGATTGCTGCAGCCGGAAGTTTCTGACGCGGGAGGACGTGGCGGCGTGTGCCATGCGCGCGGGGGAAGCGGACTGGGCGGAGGGAGCGGCGGCGCTGCTTCATCTGATGCAGCAGTATTTCGCGGAGAAAACGCCGGACGAGTGCTATTCGTTTGACGATTTTTAAGATTGTTTTTACACGGAAAAGTACGTGCGGATGCAGGGTATTTTGAAAAAGAAACCGGAAGAGGAGAGATGGCATGGGACATATACAGACACAGGAAGAATGGGAAGTGCAGATGGCGGAAAAGATACTTTCTTATGTGCGCAACGAACTGTACCTGGAATTGCGGTATCTGGACGTCGCATTCTCGGCGCTTGTGCCGCAGGCGGATGCGTCGTTGCAGAGCTTTGCCATGGACGGGGGACATCTGTTCTACTCCACAGAGCAGATACTGCGTGTGTTTGAGAAAAATGCACCGTACCTAAACCGTGCCTATCTTCACACAGTGCTGCACTGTATTTTCTCCCATCCGTGGATTGCGGGGAACCGCGACAGGCGGCTGTGGAATCTCGCCTGTGATGTTGCTGTGGAATATACGATTGACGGTCTGGGAAAAAAATGTACGAAACGGATCTTAAGCTGGACGCGCCAGAAGCTGTACGAAGAACTGCGGGAACAAAAAAAGGGCGTGTCGGCTGCCGTCGTCTACGATCTTTTGTGGGAGCGCTATTTTCCGCTGCCGGCGGAGGGAATGCCGGTCTGTGAGGAATGGCAGGCGTTAGCGCGCGAATTTAACACGGACAGTCACAAATATTGGCCGAAGCGGGAGGACGATGCGGCAAAGTGTGCGGCTGCGGCGGACAATCAGAAAAAGTGGAATCAGATCGCCAGGCAGACCCGCATGGAGCAGGAGCGGCGGGGAGAGAAGCCCAAGGACGGTGAAGACCTTCTGGCGGCGCAGCTTGCGGCGGGGAAAAGCAGACGAAGCTACCGGGATTTCCTGCAGAAATTTGCCGTGCTGCACGAGGAACTGCATGCCGACCCGGAGGAATTTGATCTGAGTTATTACACGTACGGACTTTCGGTATACGGGAATCTGCCGCTCATCGAGCCGCTTGAGAGCAGGGAGGTAAAGAAGATCCGCGAGTTTGTGATCGTGATTGACACCAGCTATTCCACCAGCGGTGAACTGGTCGAACAGTTTTTGCGCGAGACGGCAAACATCCTGCACCAGAGCGACAGTTTCTTTGCGCGTTCCGTGATCCGGGTTTTACAGTGCGACAATGTGGTACGAAGCGATGCAAAGATCACGGGTGAGCAGGAGATGGAGGCATTTCTTAGGGACTTTACACTCCTTGGCGGGGGCGGCACGGATTTTCGCCCGGCGTTTTCCTATGTCAATGATCTTCTGGAACAGGGAGAATTAAAAGAGCTGGCGGGACTGCTCTATTTTACGGACGGAAAGGGGCGGTATCCGGCAAAGCGCCCGGACTACCGGACTGCGTTTCTGTTTCTGGAGGACTATGACGAAGCGGCGGTGCCGCCGTGGGCCATGCGGCTTTTGCTCGAGAAAGAGGAATTTTTAAATTGAGGTTGTATTTTTCTGCGAAAGGACTATAATAGCAGATATGGAAGCATAGCTCAGCCGGGATGAGCGTTCGCCTCACACGCGAGAGGTCACGGGTTCGAGCCCCGTTGCTTCCACTGGAGAGTACCGAGAGATCGGTGCTTTTTTTGTTTCTTAAGATTTCCTTAAAACGATATGAATTTATCGAAAAACGATAAAAATATATTGCAAAATGGAAAAACATGGATATAATAAAGCTGTGAGAAAAATACAGCAGCAAAGATGCGGAAAAGAGGTAATTATGAGTCAGAAACAGGTGGCAGGTTGGTTAAAGGGGATCACACTTTCGATTGCAGGGATGGGACTGTTGTTCTTCGGGCTGGTGGTGCCGTATCTGGCATGGGACATGGCGGTGACATATCCGGACTACGCGGCGCTCCGCATTCCGGGGATTCTCTACGGGTGGGGCATTGCGGTGTTCTGCTACGCCATTCTCTATCAGTTCTGGAAGGTCTGCGTGCAGATCGGACGCGACAATTCTTTTTCCGGTGAGAATGCAAGGTCGTTTGTGGTAATCAGCAGGCTGGCGTTTGTGCTGGCGGTGGTCTGGTTTGCAGGAATTCTGTTCCTCGCGGCAAAGCGGGCGCTTGGACCGGCATTTCTGATTTTTATGATTCTGCTCATTTTTATCAATGTGGTGATCGCGGTGCTTGCGGCGGCGCTGTCCCATCTGATCTATAAGTCGTATGAGATGAAGCAGGATGCGGAGTTGACAATATAGGACGGCTGCGGATCGTCCGGAAATGAGGAAGAGAATGGCAATCAGGATCAATATAGATGTCATGCTGGCGAAGCGGAAAATGAGCGTGACCGAGTTATCGGAAAAAGTCGGCATTACAATGGCAAATATTTCGATTTTAAAGAATGGAAAGGCAAAGGCGATCCGGATGGATACGCTTGATAAGATCTGCCGGTCATTGGGCTGTCAGCCGGGAGATATTCTGGAGTATGTAGAGGAAGAAGGGGAGGAGAACGGCGATGGAAGAGATCATGATCGGTAGGAAAATGAATCCGAAGGAAATGATTCCGGAGGAAGAGAATCAGGAAGGGGCAAAGATTTTTGGGAAGCTGGCGGGCGCCAGCCTGCTCTATGCGCTTGTATACACGGGATGCCTGTTTGAAAATGTGATGGGACTGGCGTCGGTGCTTTGGGTGGCGTCGAGTGTGTGGTATGTACGTTTTGTGTTCCGGATGTTCGGGGAAAAGGAGAGACGGGACAATGGCATTGTGCTGGGGATGATTGTACTGCTTGGAATCTCTACCGTTCTGACGGGAAACGAATGGATCGGCTGGATGAATGATCTTATTATTTTCGTGCTGCTTGTGGGGATTCTTCTGCACAACTTCGCGCAGGATACCGGGTGGAATTTCGGAAAATATCTGGCGGAGATTGTGGCGGCGGTGTGCGGGGCGGTCTGCTTTATCGGGAAGCCGTTTGCGGATGGCGGAGCATTTTACCGCAGCAAAAAGACAAGGGAGAGCCATGCGGGCTGGTATGTTCTCATCGGGATCTGTGCGGCGGTGCCCTGTCTGATGGTTCTTGTGCTCCTTTTAATGTCTGCGGACATGGTATTTGCAGATCTACTTGTGCGGTTTGCGGGAGTGTTCCGGTTCCCGGTGAAGCTACTTCGGATTCTGCTCATGCTGGTGTTTGGATTCTTATCCTCCTACTGCGGTGTGCGGTATGTACAAAAGCACGCGGCAGACATTAAGCCTTCCGCCGGAAAAACGGCGGAACCGCTGATAGCGATTGCGTTTACCGCGCCGATTGCCGTGCTGTATCTTCTGTTTTCGGCAATCCAGATCGTGTATCTTTTTATCGGAAACATGCAGCTCCCGGCGGGGGTTACTTACGCGGAGTACGCCAGACGCGGGTTTTTCCAGCTTTTGTTCGTGCTGAATCTGGCGGCGGTGCTTTCCATTCAGAGCTATTTTAAGGAGAACAGAGTATTGAAGGCGCTGCTCCTTGCCATTTCAGGCTGCACGCTTATTATGACGGCGTCGAGCGCCTGCCGGATGCTTCTCTATATCCGGGCGTACCAACTGACGTTTCTGCGTGTGTCGGTGCTGGTGGCACTGGCGGTGATTGCACTTTTGATGGCTGGCGTGATCGCAAAGATTGTAAAACCGCAGTTCCCGCTGTTCCGGTATGGATTTGTGCTGGCGGGAGCGGTGTATCTCGTATTTGCCTTTTCCCATGTGGATTATTTTATCGCCGCCTACAATCTGACGCACACCTCGTGGGAAGCGTCCGGGGAGGAGACGGTGGACTACAGCTATCTTTACACCCTCTCGACGGATGCGGCGCCGGCGATTGAAAAATATGCGGGAAAAAGCGGCGCGGCGGACTACAGAAAGCAGGGCTGGTATCAGCTGTACTGCGAGGCGAATGAAGAGGCATTAAATGAGACGGGACTTCGGACATATAATGTTTCACATGCGGTTGCAAAACAGCTTCTGATGGAAGATAATAGAGAATAGAGAAAAAGCCGGGTGACAGCGGGCACCGGCAGAAGCGGAGGAGACTGGAATGGAAGAACAGATGGCGAGACGCCTTGTCGCAGCGGAGGGAAAAAAGCTGCAGCAGGCGGGACTGGTGGCGAGAACCTGGGGCAATATCAGCTGCCGTATCGACGAGAATCATTTTGTCATCACGCCGAGCGGGCTGGATTATGAGACGATGACGGCGGTGGATCTGGTGCTGATGGACATAAGAAACGGTGTGTGCTGCGGCGCGCATAAGCCCTCGAGCGAGAAGGGCGTGCATCTGGCGGCGTATCAGACATTCCCGGAGGTGGGGTATGTCATTCACACCCATCAGACCTATGCCACGGCGATCGGGCTCTGCGGCTTTGAGCAGCTTGCCATGACGGAGGAAGAGGCAGAGAAGCTCGGCGGGATCGCGAGAGCGGCATACGGGCTTTCCAGTACGGAGAAGCTTGCAGGGGCGGTCTACGATGCCATGCAGTCAGGAGCAAAGGTGGTCTTTATGGTGCACCACGGCGTGCTGATCTGCGGAAAGGACAGGGAGGAGGCGTTTTCCCGCGCCATGCTCTTAGAGGAGATCTGTAAGAGGAGCATTTTGGGACAGCCGAAAAAGAAGCCGAGAAAAGACCAGAAGCGCCAGGAAAAGCTGCTTCACGTCTTACAGAAGCATTTTCATTATGTGGGAATCTGCGATACGCCGGCAGTCCTTCTCTGCGCGGCGAGCGGACGGGGAATCCCGGCGCAGGTGGATGATATGGCACAGATGATCGGCAGGAAGATTCCGTGCTGTCTTCATGTGCGCAGAGATATGCTTGGACTTTTAAGAAAATACGGGGCGGTGCTTGTACCGCGTGTCGGCGTTGTGGTATCCGCGGGAACGGCGGATGATGTGGAGGCGTTAAGGGCGCTTGTGGCAAAGGCAGCAGTCTGCTGTCTTCATGTGCGCGCGACGGGTGCGTCGGCATCGCTCTCCCCGGTCAATGTGGCGATCCAGCATCATCATTATGTGAAAAAGTATGCCCTGCAGAAAGATGGAGAAGCATAAGGGCAGGGAGGAATGAGATGAACGGAAAGCATGCTATATACCGCGTCTATCAGGCGCTCTGCGCGGGAATGCTCCGCCTGTTTCCGGCGGGGAGGCAGACACTGGTGCAGGGGGACGGGTGTATCACCCGGATACCGGAAGTATTGAAGACACACGGGATAAAAGCGGTGCAGATCATCACCACGCCGGGAACGATCCGGCGCGGGACGATTGCGCCGCTTCTGGCGCAGTGTGAGGATGCAGGCATCCGGACGGTGTTATACACAGAGGTATCGCCTGATCCGACGGTGGCGGAGGTGGAGGCGGCAGCGGAATGTTTTTTTGTATCCGGCTGTGAGGCGATCCTTGCCATCGGAGGCGGCTCTGTCATGGATTGCGCCAAGGTCGCGGGAGCGCGCACAGTAAGGAGAGATCTTCCGGTCAGAAAAATGAGCGGGATGCTTAAGATCCACAAAAAGCTGCCGCTCCTTCTTGCGGTGCCGACGACGGCGGGAACCGGTTAGGAGGTGACGCTGGCAGCCGTCATCACGGATGAGACATGCCACTATAAGCATGCCATCATGGATTACTGTCTCATACCGCGCTACGCGTTTCTCGATCCGGGACTTAGTGGTTCCCTGCCACCGGATATGACTGCCTACAGCGGGATGGATGCGCTGACGCACGCGGTGGAGGCATACTGCAACCGGTTCTGTTCCCCGAAGATGAAGGTGCATTCCAAGAAGGCGGTGCGCCTGATTGGTGCCAATCTTCTGACTGCTTACCGCGAGCCTGCGAACAAAGCGGCGCGGATGAATATGCTGACCGGTTCCTACGAGGCAGGGATCGCGTTTACCAATGCCTATGTCGGGTACGTGCATGCGATTGCACACGGGATCGGCGGACTCTACCATGTCCCGCACGGCGAAGCGAATGCGATTCTGCTGCCAAAGGTGCTTGCGGCATACGGGAGTGCCGTGCATGAGCCGCTGGCACGGCTGGAGCGGGAAGTGCGCGCATCCGGGGGTAAGACGGAGCGGGAAGTGCGTGCAGCCGGAGTAGAGCTGGAGCGGGAAGTGCGTGCAGCCGGAGCAGAGCTGGAGCGGGAAGTGCGTGCAGCCGGAGCAGAGGATGGAAGCCGTGAGGAGACGGATGCCGTGCTGGCGGAGGCGTTTATCGAGAGAATCCGCCGGATGAACCGGAGCATGGGCATCCCGGAGCAGCTTGTCATGCTGCGCAAAGAGGATGTGCCGGAACTTTCGGCGCGCGCGCTCAAAGAGGGCAATCCGAACTATCCGGTTCCCGTGATCTGGGAGGAAGAACAGATGCGTGCGTTCCTGATGGAACAGGTACCAAAGTAACAGTACGGCGGGCTTTCCGGGAAAATATTGCACAAAACAGCGTTCGGATTTTTTACAATTTGACGGTATACATCATGTACGCAAAGAAATACATGCGTTTCTCTTGCAATTCCATACAGATAATATATAATGTCTAAGATGGTTAAAAAATTAACGAATAGAAAAGGGCGAGGTAAAACACGATGTATGCTGATGAAAATGTGATCAAAATCAAACACGACGTACTCTATGAAGTGGCAAAGCTGGCATTTGCCGGTGAGCTTGACGAGAAGAGAGACAATATCGCAATGAGCCTGATCCCAGGTCCGACACCGCAGTTTCGCTGCTGTATTTATAAAGAAAGAGAGATTATCAGACAGAGAGTCCGTCTGGCGGAGGGCAAAGCGCCTGGTTTGACCGATGACGGCAATGTGATCCAGGTCATCAGTTCTGCATGTGAGGACTGTCCGATTTCCAGTTATATTGTAACGGAGAACTGCCAGAACTGTCTTGGAAAGGCATGTATCAATGCCTGCAAATTCGGCGCGATTGAGCCGGGAAGAACCCGCTCCCACATCGATCCTGCAAAATGTAAAGAATGTGGAAGATGTGCGCAGGCCTGTCCGTACAATGCAATCGCACATCTGAAGAGACCGTGTAAGTTCAGCTGCCCGGTCAATGCGATTACATACGATGAGCACGGGATCTCCGTCATCGACAAGAAGAAATGTATCCGCTGCGGTAAATGTATCCACAGCTGTCCGTTCGGAGCGATCGGCTCTAAGAGCTTTATCGTAGATGTAATCAACGCACTGCGCGAGGGCAAGCATGTCTATGCGATGGCTGCACCGGCGACCGAAGGACAGTTCGGGGACGACATCACGATGGCAAGCTGGAAGAATGCGATGAAAGAACTCGGATTTACCGATTTCTTCGACGTAGGTCTCGGCGGTGATATGACGGCAGCCTACGAGTCCGAGGAGTGGGCGGAAGCTTACAAGGCGGGCGAGAAGAAAGTTACCTCCTGCTGTCCGGCATTCGTAAATATGGTGCGCCTGCACTATCCGGATCTGGCAGACTGTGTATCGACGACGGTATCTCCGATGTGCGCGGTTTCCCGCCTCATCAAGGCAAGAGATCCGGAAGCCGTCACGGTATTTATCGGACCGTGTATCGCAAAGAAGTCTGAGGTTGTGGATCAGCAGATTCCGGGCAATGCAGACTATGTGCTGACCTACAGTGAGATCCGTGCGATCATGAAAGCGAAGAGCGTCGTATTGCAGCCGGCTGCAAACGATGATCAGATCGCATCCACCTTTGGTAAGCGTTTTGCAAATTCCGGCGGTGTAACCGCAGCTGTTCTTCAGAGTCTGAAAGAGTCTGAGGATGAGATCGATGCAAAGGTATGTGTGGCAAACGGAGCTGCCGAGTGTAAGAAGGCACTGCTTCTTCTGAAAGCAGCCAGACTGCCGGAGGATTTCATCGAGGGTATGGCATGCGAGGGCGGCTGTGTCGGCGGACCGAGTGCGTTCAATGACCAGATCTCTTCCAAGAAGAACCGTGACACTCTGATTTCCCAGGCAGATGACCGTGGAATTCATGAGAACATTGAGCATTACGAGATGAACACCATCTCCATGCACAGAGAGTAACAGGATATATGAAATAGAAACCGCAAGTTGCCAGACACCACGCGGGCTGATATAATGAGTTCAGCCCGCGCGGTGTTTTTTACTTATATTAGGATGGAATGTGCACCATGCGGCGGGGAGAGAATGTTTTGTATATAGCAGAACTGACTTTTACGCGAGAGAATGGGATTGGAGAGAAAAGATGAAAAAAGCAGTTTTTTTTGATATAGACGGAACCTTGTGGAATGAGCACATGCAGGTGCCGGAAAGCACAACGAAGGCGATTCGCGAACTCCGCAACGCCGGAAATTA
>OIEA01001028.1_pt1 | contig 10449 bp, 9 predicted proteins | sample 1581631 | NCBI WGS metagenome assembly OIEA01 (sample SAMEA3882526, study PRJEB24775) | human gut metagenome | biome: human-associated habitat; feature: intestine environment; material: feces | place: Netherlands | collected 2009/2010
GCGGATTTTGTGTTCCCTGCTGGCGGCAAGTCGGACAGGCAGCTCGGGATGTGTTTCGACGGCTTGTGCCGGTAGGTCGTCTCCGTCAGTGCGGAACGCCTGTCCGACTTCTGTATCTGCCAGACATATGCCATTTCCGGATATGATACCGCGTATCGCAGGAAATGGAACGTCTCCCATTCATTCGGAAAGAAAGCCATCGGCCGCTATCTCCGCTCGGGAAAGGAACGCCGCTACCGGGAGGACCGGTGGCTGAAGAGTTTCGGGCTGTCACGGCATGATTTGGCGCGGGCAGTGGAAGACCGCCGCAGCCATCCGTTCGGGCGTTTTATTTATCCGGAATACGAGGAGACGACCAAGCGGCGACTGCTCTCCACCGAAGCGGGATATCTCGTCTGTGCGCTCTCCACGCTGATGTGGACGCCTTTCTCCCCGTCATGCTCAAAATGTGCGAAAGCGGAGCCATGCCGCAGAAGGACACAGGCGCGCTATCCGGAACTGTACCGTATCCGCTGTGAGGCGTGGCGGAAAAAGGAGGCGAAGCCATGAGTGCCGTCAATCCACTCAGTGCCGAGTTCCTGTATGAACTCTATGCCACGGCGCTCAGACAGGAACCGTTGTGTGCTGTCCTAGCCCGGCATATGCGCAAGGAATACCTGCCGGACCGTTCGTTCCAGCAGGTACAGGAGGCGATAGCCGTACACTTCAAGACATACAAGACACCGCCGTCGTATGCCGTGCTGGCACAGACCTTCCATGAGGATTACGACGCCATCGAGCTGATAGACACTTTCCGGGAGTATGACGAGGGACAGAGTGCCGAGGTGATGACCGACATGCTGGAGTCCTACATCAAGGGGGTCCGGTTGCAGTCGGTCTATGCGGAGGTCGGAAAACTGTATAACGAGAACAAACAGGACAAGGCGGAGAAGACTCTTCGGGAATATGCCGAGTGGCTGGCAGGGTTCACGCTGAAGAGTTCCTCGTTCGTCGATGTGGCCGCGACTTTCAAGGAGCGTTTCGAGAGGAACCGCCGGCGCGAGGAGGAAGAGGAACGCTCGGCCGCCCCTCGTGTGTCCCGCTTCTACATCCCGTATCTGGATGCGCTCAATGCCGGACGTAACCTGCGAGGTCAGCTGACCTGTTTCCTGGCCAGCACAGGCGTGGGAAAGTCGCACATCGCCAAATGGATCGGTGTCAGGGCGGACATCGATGACGGGCTGCATGTGCTGCATTTCCAGCTGGAAGGTTCGGAAGAAGAGGCGTTGAACGCCTATTCCGGCGGACTGATTTCCAGGAACGCCTACTATTACGAGCGGGGAAAGATTTCGGATACGGAGATGAGACATCTGGAAAAACTGGTCGCCTCGTATGCCGGAAGCATCACGGTGCGCAGTTACCCGCGTTTCAATGCCCAGGTCTCGACACTCGACATCAAGAACGGCATTTCGGAATACAGGAAGCTCAAAGGATATAATCCGGACATCGTGATTGTGGATTCGATGGACTTGCTGACGGATGCCAACCGCCGTTCATGGGGAGCCGACCATGAACGGGCGAAGCGTATCGCGGTGGCTAATGACCTGAAGGACCTGGCGGCGGACGAAAAGGTATGGATGGTGGTGACTTACCAGTCTACCATCGAAGACCGGGAGTGGCTGAATGACGAGCGGAACGTGCTGACCGAGTACAACTGTTCGGAGGCCAAAGGTCTGGCCCGCCCGTGCACGCACCTTGTTTCGCTCAACCAGTCATCGGCTGAAAGAAAGGAGAACGTTATGCGCCTGCACGTGGCCAAAAGCCGGTTCTTCAAGAAAGGAGACACTATCAGGATTGCCACCGACTACGACAATGAGGTGTTCTATGACGGGCAGAGGACACTGAATCTGAACAGGGAATAAAAAGCCATCGATCCGGATGCGGCGTGTCGGTGGCTTTTTGACTTGTAACGACTGGAATGTTGAGAATATATGGCAGCTTACATGCGTAAAACCAATTCCGGACAGATACGATTTTTATTGTATGCCCTTTGTATTCCGCCATATCGTCCGTTCCCCATGTTATCAACAGCAGGTTTTCACATTTCAATTCCTCTGCCGCCTCCAAGGCTTTCAGTTTCCGCTCACGGGTCTTGGCGTTCGAGATATCATACGACCTTTGTTCGAGGAAAGTTCGAATGACCTCGCAAATACAAATCCGTTATTTGTAGTAATTGGAAAACGATACTTTTCATTCAGTATGTTTATTGTACTGCACAAAAAATACGCTTTTTTTATGTAGAGAGTGATCATTTTAGAAAAGTACATCTCTACACCTGATAATCAGCCAATGCTGATTATCAATCTCCTTATTTATATATTGTTTTATCGATTAGACAAAAGCAGTCATTTTTTGTCCAGCCGGGAAGACAATTTCTCTTTTCCTTTGGGTGGAAAGACCTTCCATGATTCTGCCGGTCTATTTTTATTGGGCTAATCCGGATTCTTTTTCCAAACATTTCAAACCAACCTGTAGCGGTCACGACTATACCTTAATATGGAACTGTCGGTACAGGAATATCAATATCTGGTTTCGGAGATAACCCGCGAGACGGGTGCCAAACGGGACGGGAGCGGTAAGAACCTTATCGTTCCGCGCTGCCCGTTCTGCGGAAAGTCGGGCGGTAAGTTCGGTATCTACATCGGCAAGGCGACTGCCCACCGCCGGCCTTTCATGGCCCACTGCTTCTCCTGCGGGGCATCCACCCGTACATTGGAGCAACTTCTGGCGGCTATCGGTCGCATGGACCTGATGGTTTTGCAGACAGCTGACATTGCCGCACCGTTGAACCTGCACCTGCTGGAGAAGGACGAGGCGGAAGAAATAGACGACGAACTGGTGCCGGTCGAATTGCCGGACTTTTACAAGCGCACTTTCCGGCATCCGTATTTGCAGCGGCGCGGCTTCTGTTTCGACGATTACGAGTATTTCCCGGTCGGGATAACCGGCAGGCTCAATCCGCGCTACGCGGACTATGTCGTCTTTCCGGTCATCGATGACTGTACGGTTGTCGGCTATGTCTCCCGCCATACCTGGCCGAAAGAGGATATAGACGCCCACAACCGCAAGACCAGACATAGCGGCGGGTACAAGATCCTGCGTTACCGGAACTCCACGGAAAACGACTTTTCCAGACTCCTTTATAACTACGATGCCGTCCGTATGGATGAAACCGATACGGTCATCCTCGCGGAAGGTATTTTCGATGTCATCGCCCTGACCCGCAGACTCGAACTCTATGACAATTCCCATGTCGCAGCCGTGGCCACTTTCGGAAAGAAAATATCCGATGTACAGATCTACAAGCTGCAATCGAAAGGCGTCAGAACCGTAGTCATCGGTTACGATGGTGATGCCGTCGAGTCGGTAAAGCGGACGGCTGAACGGCTGAAACCCTATTTCGAGGTTTTCATCGCGGACATTGCTGATGCCGCCAAAGACTGGGACGAACTCACGGAAGCGGAAATCTACGGGATTTTCGCCTGCCGCCTGCTGTCCGTCCTTGAATACAAACTCAAAAAAGTACAGGAAAGATGATACAGGAACTTTTCTCATGGCTCGATGCACAACGGATAACCTATATCCCGGTCGATACGGAAGTGGTGGATATTCCCGGCTTCGGGCGGCTTTTCACGGCCGACCTGTCGGGAGTGGAATCCATCTTCCGCGGCGACGGGGACAAGCTCGTGTTCAACCTGATGGAAAGTCCGGATGTGCTGATGGAAGAAGGAATCTTCCATGTGGCCTTCCCGTTCGGCAGGAACTGGTACTACTATGACCTGCGGGAAGAATTCCGTTTCAACCTGCTGAAATATATCGGCCGGCCCAAGCCTCCGGTACATGATGTACCTTTCGTGAACCTCGGCATCCATACCTCCTACGAGCTGCTGAACGCCTGCTGCTCGCCGGAAGATTTGTGCCGCAAGGCGAAATGGCTCGGGCATACGGCTGTCGGCATCTGCGACCGCAATACAATGGCCGCCACGCTGAACCTTCAGAAGGAGTGCGCCAATACCGGGCTGAAACATATATTCGGCTACTCGCTGACAATGATGCACGAAGAAGAACGTGTCGGGCTGAAGATTTATGCCTTGGATAACGAGGGGCTGCATAATCTGCTGCGCATCCAACGGGCCGTCATGGTCGATTCGGAAGACAACACCCTCCGCTATGAACAGCTGCTGATGTATGCCGCAGGTTGTGTGGTGGTTTTCGCCATCCGTTCCGTCTACTGGATGGCCGGACACCCCAAACAGGTGAAGCGTATCCGGAAAGGTGCCGAAGCGGTCTATTACCAGGTCGACGCCAACGAATACAAGGCGGACCGCATCGACAGGGAGCAACTAGAAGCCCTGAAATATTATTTCGGCAACTGTTATGATGCCGACACGGATTCATTTACAGTAGAACCAGTCCTGATTCCGGACTGCTACTACATGGACAAGGACGATGCAGGGTACAGAATCGTGGTGAACAAGATTGCCACGGGAGCCGCCCATGAACAGAGCGATGACCAGTATTTCAAGACAGCGGATGAATTGTATGACACGCTCCGTCCTCTGTTCTCCGGGCAATGGGACTTCGATTCCCTGTTTAGGCGCATGTGCCGTCCCACGGTGGAGATTGCCGGACGTGCGGACGCCTCATTCGAGACCGGGCGAATGTTCATGCCGGAATACCGTATGCGACCGGAAGAGCGGGAACGGTATGGTGACCGCCGTACGATGTTCCTCCGACTGCTTGACGACGGGCTGGACCGGAAAGTGCCGGAACCGGAGCGGGAACGCTATCGGGAACGGCTGGACGAGGAAGTCTATATCATTGAATCGACCGACAATGTGGACTATTTCCTGGTGCAGTGGGATATGGTGCGGGAGGCGCACCGGAGAGGCATCGCAACTGGTATAGGTCGCGGTTCCGCCGGGGGCTCGCTGGTTTCCTACTTGCTTGGCATAACCTCCATCGACCCGCTGAAATACGACCTTATCTTCTCGCGCTTCCTCGTGCCGGAACGCTGCGGGCTCAGCTGGAAAGACGAACTGACGGTGCTTGCCCCGGACATCACACTCGGCAAGGGCGAACGCTATGTGGAGATGGAATCTGAAGGCAAGACTTACCGTCTGTGCACGGATGCCCGGATGCGGGTAATCCGTAACGGAGAAGAGCGGACGATATACGCAGATGAATTGATGTGTGGCGACGAAATCCTTTTTGACCGCCGAGATTGCTTGTGGAACCTAAAGGAACTCGAAACCCATGAATCCGACCTACGAACACCACCGTCCCTATGACGGTTGCGACCTTTACCGGGGCGATGCACTCGATGTGCTGCCCCTGCTGGCTGAAGAAGGCATCACCGCCGACATGGTATTGTCAGACCCTCCATACGGTACGACACACTGCCGGTGGGATGCCGTGATAGACATCCCCGGGATGTGGAATGCCGTACAGGGCATATCCAGGCCCGACACTCCCGTACTGCTGTTCTGCCAGCATCCTTTTACGAGCCTGCTGGGCAGTTCCAATCTCCGCAGGCTGCGGTATGCCTGGGTATGGGAGAAGACGCAGGCGACAGGCTTCCTGAATGCCGGGCGTATGCCGATGAAGGCGCACGAGGACATTCTGGTCTTCTACGACAGGTTGCCGAAGTATCATCCGATCAAGACGGACGGGCACAGGCGCAAGGTCGTGATGGCCGAACACCAGCGGAAATGCGATGCCGGCGAGATATACCGGAAGCACGACAATTTCCGGGATTACATATCCACGGAACGCTATCCGCGCAGCGTGCTGAAGTTCAAGACCGACAAGCAACGCTCCTGCCTGCACGCGACACAGAAACCTGTCGCCCTGCTGGAATACCTGATACGCACCTACACCGATGAAGGGGACATCGTCCTCGACTTTGCGATGGGCAGCGGCAGCACGGCCGTGGCCTGCCGGAATACGGGACGCCGGTTCATCGGCGTGGAGATAGACCTGGGAATTTTTCAGACAGCACTAAACCGTATAACCCATGGCTGACACCCGGGAAATCTGGGTGGATATCAAGAACTATGAAGGAAAGTACAAGATCAGCAACCTCGGGCGTGTCAAGAGTCTGGAACGGCAAGTTTCGCATGACGGTATCACCTGGACACAACCCGAACGTATCATGTGTCACAAGGGCGGTGTCGGAAAGAAGTTCTCCGTGCACCGTCTGGTAGCACAGCATTTCCTGCCCGACTGGAATCCGGGACTGGAGGTGAACCATATCGACGGGAACCGCGACAACAACCGTGCGGATAACCTGGAGATGTGTACGCACCAGCGGAATATGGAACATGCCATAGCGGGTGGCCTCAAACGGGATTACGGCGAAAAAAGCGTGAATGCCAAACTGACCAACGGGTGAGATATTCTTCCGGCCAGGCTTCCCAGAACAGCCTGGCAAAACAGTACGGCGTCAGCCGCCAGACGGTAAGCGCGATAATACGATACAAGAAATATATCAGATGAAAGTAACACATATAAGAATCAGGAAAGCAGACGGACCGCTGACGGTCATGGATGCCTTTGTGGACAAAGGACTGACAGAAGGCGGCCACGCTTCGCTGCCGGACATAGATGTCGACTATGCCTCCGACCGGCGGCAGGAGATCAAGGATTACCTGGAAGAACGGTACAACGCGGACGGCCGCCAGCGTGTCTTTTCCGCCGGCACCTTTACCACGATGAAACTGAAAGCCGCCTTGAAGGACGTGGCACGCGTACACCGCGTGCCTCACTCCATCGTGAACTATATTACCGCCATGATAGATGACGGCACGGACTGGACAGGACTGTTCAGACAGGCTGCCTTCAACAGAAAACTTCGGGACTTTATCCAGACCTATCCGCTGGTCATCGAGGACGTGCAAGGATTGCTCGGACAGCCCAAAGCGGCCTCCATACACGCCTCGGCCATCGTTGTCACACCGGACACGCGGGACGGCAGGCCCGCCGAATGCTTCGATTTCCTGCCGGTCCGTAAGATGGACGGGGCACTGGTATCGGAGTTCGACGGCTATTCGGTCGATGAGATCGGATTGTTGAAGGAGGATGTGCTGGCGACAAAGGAACTTGCCAAACTGAGTGCCGTCATCGCGTTGGTCAACCGGAATTTCGGGCAGGAACTCACCATCGGGCGTATCACGCAGGATATGCTGGAAGACGGGAAGACCTACCGGCTGCTCTCGGACGGTAACACGCAGAATGTGTTCCAGTTCTCTTCACCGGGCATTACCCGGTTTATCCAGGATGTACAGCCGGAGTGTATCGAGGACCTGATCGCCGTCAATGCCCTGTACCGCCCCGCCACGCTCGACATCGGCGCCACCGATGATTATGTCCGTTTCAGGCGTGGCGAGGTGGCCCCGGTCTATAACTACGGCTGTTATGAAGCGACGAAGAACACTTTCGGAATCATGGTCTACCAGGAGCAGTTCATGTCCGTCGCCCATACGCTCGGGGGATTCGACCTCGGGAAGACCGACCTCCTGCGCAAGGCCATAGGAAAGAAGAAAGCCGACCTGATGGCCACGCTGAAGGCGGATTTCATTGCCGGAGCCGTCGGGAACGGATGCCCGGACTATGAGGCGGAGGAAATCTGGCACAAGATAGAGGTGGCCGGGAAATATTCGTTCAACCGCTCCCATGCCGCGGCATACGCCCTTACAGCCTATTGCGGGGCATGGCTCAAGGCCAATTACCCGTCGGCGTTCTATACCGTGGCATTGCAATGGGCGGACGACAAGGAGATTCCTTCGCTGATGGCGGAGATGGAACGCTGCTCGCCGGCCAAGATCGTGCCGCCGGACATCAACCGCTCCGGGACGGAGTTCTTCACCGACTATGCCACCGATGAAATCTTCTGGTCGCTTACCCGAATCAAGCAGGTCGGCCTCAGGACAGTGGAATACATCGTCACGGAACGCGACCGGGGCGGGGCATATACCGGTATCGAGAACTTCATCCACCGCATATTCCGTTACAAGCTCAAGAAATACAGTTACTGGGACGATCCCGACAACGCGGAAGAGGCCGTGAAAGTCCCCGTGAACGCCCGGCATGTCAAGCACATGATCCTTGCCGGATGCTTCGACCGCATCGAAAAAGTCGGGGCGGTTACCGAACGCTGCGCGCTGCTCGAACGCGCCGCACGTGAACTGGGATTCTCCCTTTCCGAAAAGGACTTCCCGCAGGACATGCGCGGGCGGCATTTCTTCTGGTCGCAGCAGCAGATTGCCGTGTCGGGTATCGGCAGCATCGACTACCGCCGCATCTTCGACAATTCGGAAGCCAGCGGGCAGGTCAAGGGAAAAGCCTCCTACCTGACCCTGGACGAGGTGGCACGGGACGAGAATGACGGCAGGCGTGCGGCTGTCTGCGCCACGGTGGTGGATGTAGCCGAGCATACCTACAAGGACAGGGAGACGGGAAGCCGGAAGCGTTTCGCCAGGCTGACACTCTCCCAGAACAACCGCCTGGCGGAGTGCGTGTGCTGGAACGACTATTACATGGAGCACCGCACCGAGATCCAGTCGCTTAAGGACCGGGTGGTCATCCTCACGGCCGTCATCCGTTACAGCGACTACAACGGCTGCAATACATTGCAGACCTATAAGAACTCATTGTTATTCATCCAATCCTGAGAAGATATGGCACCACAGACTGAACAGAAAATATATGTAGGCATCGGGCTGGATTTCGAGACCGGAGGGCTGGACTGCCGTGAATGCGACTGCACGCAGATCGCCCTGCAGGCCGTCCGTTTCGACACATGGCAGGTATTCGACCGCTACCAGGCGTATATCGCCCCCTACGGGAAACAGGACGCGGGACTTCCCCGGCGCAAGGTGTTGCGTACCCGCCATGAGCAGGCGAAAGGACAGGAATATGTCCCGATGAAGTACGAACAGGCGGCATTGGACTATTCCGCCATTACCATGGAGATGCTGCGCACGCAGGGTATGGACATGAAGAAGGTGGCCGGAGAAGTCATCGCCTTCGCCAAACGCGCCACCCTCTCGAAGGGCAACCAGTGCAAGCCCGTGCTGGTCGGACAGAACATCGCTTTCGATATCGGATTCCTGCAACAGCTGATGAACTATGCCGGACTGGCCGCCGAGTTTGAAAAGACCTTTTCCGGTACCAAGGACTATTACGGCAACTTCCAGCCGCACTACATCGACACGCTTGTCATGGGACGGTTGGCTTTTGCCGCTGATCCGGAGGTTACTTCGTATAAACTGGAACTGGTAGCCTCAAGGTTGGGCGTGGAACTGGACGATGCCCACGATGCGGCTGCCGACGTGACGGCCACGCTCGACATCCTGGGGGTCTATACCTCCCGTCTGCGCCAGACGGAAGGGACGGCAACCGCCATGCAGAAGAAAGAGAAAACCCGTAAATATTTCAAGATATGAGTATGGACACGAATAAGGAAGCCCCAGGCATTGACCGGGAACGGATTCCCGAGACCATCACATTCCGCACGGCGGACCGGATGACCTACGGGGCGCTGGGCTATGACGGGAACGAACTGATGGCGTTCATATCGGGCTACGACCTGGAAATCAAGTTCAACCTGCGGCTCATCAACTCGCTGGCGGACGCGGAGGCGTGTGCCGATGCGTTGGCCCAGGTATTCTATGACGCATTAATGGAACAATTGTTATGCAACGAAAAGGCGGGTTTTGTAAAACCTCCGGGACACAAACCCGCTACTCTTTCAGAAAAGGAAGGAAGAAACGATGTCAGACAAGATAGCGAACACGCAGGATAGGCCGGAAGAGAAACCGCTCACGGAGCAGGAGCTGCAATTCTGCAACCTCTATGTGAACGGCGGGCTGGAGTATGCCGGACGGCCGAAAAAATGCTTTGTGGAGGTATTCGGTGAGGATACGGTGAAGAATCCGTACGCTTCGGCCAATTACCTGATGAACAAACCGCATGTGCTGGCGCATATCAAGGCGCTGCTCTCCTCGGAACGGTTCGAGATGGAGACGATGGCCGTGAAGCTGCAGGTGGCCGAGACCCTCAAGGCCGTCATGGACGAGACGGCCACTTCGGACTATACCGACCGTTTCGGAGTGCCGCTTTCCCCTGCGCCGCTCAGGGCCGTGTCGGTCAATGCCGCCAAGGCGCTGATGGATATCTTCCCCATCAGGCACAAGGAGGAGAACCGCCTGCGCATCGAGGGCAGTGACGGCAATGTCATCTTCAATGTGATCGTACCCCAAAACCCTATGACAGATGGTGAAAAGGAAACATAAAGTCACCAGGGAAGAAATTGCCTGGTGGATATATCTGGTGATAATGGTCGCGCTGGTCATCTACGGATTCCGGGACAGCGCGGCGGCTGAGGTTCTGATAAGGGCCATCAGGGAG
>OIEA01001061.1_pt1 | contig 10149 bp, 8 predicted proteins | sample 1581631 | NCBI WGS metagenome assembly OIEA01 (sample SAMEA3882526, study PRJEB24775) | human gut metagenome | biome: human-associated habitat; feature: intestine environment; material: feces | place: Netherlands | collected 2009/2010
GAGCTGGCGAAGACTGTCAGTGAATACAATCCCAATGTACAGGCAATGGATACGATTAAAGATGCAGTGGAGGAGGCTTTTTCACTTGCCGGGGAACAGGATGTGATCATTGCCTTTGGCTCTCTTTCCTTTATCGGAGAGATGACTGATATTGTAGAGAATTTGTGAAAGTAAAAAGGTACAACATAAATGATAGATTTACAGGAATGCCGCAAGGAGATCGATGTCATCGACAAAGAGATCTTACGGTTATTTGAAAAACGAATGAAAGTCTGCGAGGATGTTGCAGAATATAAGATACGTACAGGAAAGAAGGTTCTGGATCCGGAAAGAGAGAGACAGAAGCTGGAGGTCCTGAGAGGTAAGGCACATGGAGAATTTAATCAGCTTGGTGCGCAGGAGCTTTTTCAGCAGATCATGGCGATCAGCCGTAAGAGACAGTATCAGCTTCTCACAGAGCATGGAATCGAGGATGATGAGAAACTGGAAATGGTAGATGCACTTCCGTTGAAAGATGTAAGAGTTGTCTTTCAGGGTGTGGAAGGTGCATACAGCTATGCTGCAATGAGGGAATATTTCCAGGACGATATTGAGAGTTTTCATGTAAAAACCTGGCGCGATGCAATGGAAGCAGTTGTGGAGGGAAGAGCAGACTATGCGGTACTTCCCATTGAGAATACAACTGCCGGTATTGTTGCTGATATTTATGATCTTCTTACAGAGTATGAGCTTAGCATTGTAGGAGAACAGATCATCCGTCCGGAGCATGTACTTCTGGGACTGCCGGATGCTGAACTGGAGGATATCAGACAGGTATGTTCTCATCCTCAGGCACTTTCCCAGTGTGGAAAATATCTGGAATCTCATCCGGACTGGAAGAAGAAAGAGATGGAAAATACTGCCGGTTCTGCCAAGAAGATAAAAGAAGACAATGACAAGACGCAGGCAGCTATTGCCAGCAGACAGGCAGGAGAGCTTTACGGACTGAAGATCCTGGCTGAGAATATCTGCTATAACGGACAGAATGCCACACGTTTTGTGATCGTGAGTAAGAAACCGATCTATGTGAAGGATGCACATAAGATCAGTATTTTCTTTGAACTGCATCATGAGAGCGGAACTCTTTACAATATGCTGTCTCACATTATTTATAATGGACTGAATATGACGAAGATAGAATCCCGCCCGATCACAGGGAAGAACTGGCAGTACCGTTTTTTTGTTGATTTCGAGGGAAATTTAAAGGACAGTGCAGTGAAGAATGCCCTGAGAGGAATTGAGGCAGAAGCTGACAGAATGAGAATTTTGGGAAATTATTGAAGCATCCTACGCGATTGGCATAGTTATTTACTGGGAATGAAGCGGACGATGGTAAACAATCCACAGATATAGACAGCAATCAACAGAACAAGATAAAACAACAAGGTAAGAAGGAAGTAATAAAAATGGCTAGATTAAATGAATGCATCTTATACCGTAACTTTGAACATGGAGAAATCCTTGATAAAATGGCAGAACTGATGAATGCCTGGGAAAAGAAAGCACCTGATCTGAAAGAAAAGGAAGGGCTGTTTTTTGAGTGTGCCAACGGACTGGTGGAAACTGCCGGCGCTTATGGCTTTTCCGGAAATTTATGGCACTGTTATCTGACATTTCTTCTGGTAAATAATGAAAATGCATTCAGTACAGCCTGTGAGATCAGAGGGGCTGTCAACGGAAGTATTAATGAACTGGCACTGAATGATTTCGGTTTGTTTAAAGAACTGTATGATTTTGACCTGACTGTACTGGATGAGGCATTTGGAATTTCCTGCTGTAAGGTTCTCGGTGATTATACCAACACCGGAAGTAACAGCAAGATGTTTAATTCCCGTATCAGAGACCGTATCTGTGATCTGAGCAAAACGCTGGCAGCAGCGGAGTCCACAGAGGAATTCATGAAGGATATGGTACAGTTTTATAAGGATTTTGGTGTGGGTAAGCTGGGATTACATAAGGCTTTTCGTGTAGGCCATGATGAGAATGATAATGTGGAGATCCAGCCGATCACAAGGATCGCTCATGTGAAACTGGAAGACCTGGTCGGATATGAAATCCCGAAGCAGAAACTGATCGAGAATACAGAAGCTTTCGTAAGAGGCAGAAAAGCAAATAACTGTCTGCTTTTTGGTGATGCGGGTACAGGTAAATCCTCAAGTATCAAGGGAATCCTGAACCGTTATTATGATGAGGGACTTCGTATTATCGAGGTGTATAAGCATCAGTTTCAGGATCTGAATGATGTGATCGCCCAGATCAAGAACAGAAACTATAAATTCATTATCTATATGGATGATCTGTCATTCGAGGAATTTGAAATCGAATATAAATATCTGAAGGCAGTAATCGAGGGTGGTCTGGAGAAGAAGCCGGACAATATCCTGATCTATGCAACAAGTAACAGAAGACATCTGGTAAGAGAGAAATCCAGTGATAAGCTGGAGATCATGGATGATGACGATCTGCATTCCTCCGATACAGTGCAGGAGAAGCTTTCACTGGTTTATCGTTTTGGTGTCCGTATTTACTATGGCGCACCGAGCAAAAAAGAATTCCAGACAATTGTGAAAGCTCTCGCAGAGAGAAACGGAATTACTATGCCGGAGGACGAACTGCTTCTGGAAGCAAATAAGTGGGAGCTTTCCCATGGAGGACTTACAGGAAGAACTGCACAGCAGTTTATCGACCATCTGCTGGGTGTGGAGAAGGAATAAAAAAGCAAATAGATGAATGGTAAAGGGGGAACGCATATGGCGGTCATGACATTTGCAGCCATTGACATCGGATCTTATGAAGTCAGCATGAAGATCTTTGAGATGTCAAAAAGAATTGGTTTTCGTGAACTGAATGATGTCAGATACAGTCTGGAAATCGGAAAGGGTGTCTATTCTGACGGAAAGATCGATTCAGAAATGCTGAATGTTTTATGTGAGGTGCTGAACGACTTTAAGAGGCTGATGCAGGACTTTGGGGTGGAAGAGTATCGTGCCTGCGGCACCAGTGCATTCAGAGAACTTGTGAATCCGCTGCTGATCATTGAACAGATCTATCAGCGTACAGGAATGAAAATTGAAATATTAAGCAGTGCAGAACAGCATTTCCTTGGGTACAAATCAATTGCTGCTATAGAAAAGGGATTCAAAAAGATGATCCAGAAAGGCACCGCAATTCTGGATGTGGGCGGCGGAAGCCTTCAGGTTTCCCTCTTTGACAAGGATGCTCTGGTCACTACCCAGGGACTTAAAATGGGAAGTTTAAGAATTCGCCAGCGTCTGCAGGAACTGGAGAAAACAACCATTCATTATGACAAGCTGGTTGAGGAATTTATCCGAAATGACCTGATGAGCTTTCAGCGTCTGTATCTGAAGGATAAGGAGATCAGGAATGTGATCCTGATGGGAGATTTTATTACAGATATGATCTTCCAGGAGGAAATGGAAGACAGGATCATTACAAGGGAAGAATTTATGAAACGCTATGAGGATACAGTTGGAAAATCTGTTGACCTGCTGGCACAGGAGATGGAGATTGATCCGGAATATGCATCCCTTGTTGTGCCGACCATGGTAGTGTGCAGAAATTTTATTGATATTTTCAATGCAGAGTCTCTCTGGGCACCAGGTGTTTCCCTGCTGGATGGAATTGCCTATGATTTTGCAGAGAAGAAAAAATTTCTCAAAAGTGTCCACAATTTTGAGAATGACATTCTGGTTACATCAAAGAACATTGCGAAACGCTATTCCAGCAGTAAGAGCCATATCCAGGGAACTATGAATCTTTGCCTGAATATCTTTGACAGTATGAAGAAGGTTCATGGTATGGGAGCAAGAGAACGTCTGTTATTGCAGATCGCGGCACTACTTCATGACTGTGGCAAATATATCAGTATGGAAAAGGTTTCCGAGTGTTCCTATCAGATCATTATGTCTACAGATATTATTGGTCTGTCCTCTATGGAGCGCCAGATGATCGCATGTGCGGTCAGATTCAATAATTCTGCGTTTGTTTATTACGATGAACTTTACAGTATGGGAATCGCTATTGACAGAGAGAGCTATATCAAGGTGGCAAAGATGACTGCAATCCTTCGCCTGGCAAATGCCATGGACAGAAGTCATTATCAGAAAGTAAAAGGAATCAAAGCAGTGCTCAAAGACAGAGAACTGCAGATGATCGTGGATTCTGCACAGGACATTTCCCTGGAACTGGGACTGCTGAAAGATAAAGAGGCATTTTTTGAAGAAGTATTTGGCATTCGTCTGGTTCTCAGACGCAAGGGCAGAGCGTAAAGGAGGATGAACTTATGGACTTTGAAAAATTTGAAAAGAAAGAATATTTCGTGAATCGCGAGCTGAGCTGGCTCAAATTTGATGAGCGTGTTCTGAGTGAAGCAAGAGATAAAAATCTTCCTTTGTTTGACAGACTGAAGTTCTTAAGCATTACCGCATCCAATCTGGATGAATTCTTTATGGTGCGTGTGGCGTCTCTTAAGGATCAGGTACATGCAGGATATCATAAAACAGACATTGCAGGAATGACAGCCAAGGAGCAGTTAAAAGAAATCAGTGTCCGTACCCATGAACTGGTTCATGTACAGTATAATACACTGAACCGTTCTCTGATCCCTGCGCTTGAGAAAGCCGGAATGCACCTGGTGGCAGCCCATGAGAATCTTACAGAAGCACAGAGTGTATTTGTAGACAGATACTTTGAGGATAATGTATATCCGGTACTTACACCGATGGCGATGGATTCTTCCAGACCGTTTCCGCTGATCAGAAACAAGACATTAAATATTGGTGCTCTGATCTCCAAGAAGGAGAAGAGTGATAAACTCAGCAAAAAGGATAAAACAGGAGAACTTCTGTTTGCTACAGTGCAGGTTCCGTCTGTGCTTCCAAGGGTGGTGCAGATTCCGTCAAAGAAGGATGGAGATACCACAGTGATCCTGCTGGAAGAGATTATTGAAAGAAATATTGACAAACTTTTCCTGAGTTATGATGTGATATGTGCCCATCCTTACCGTATTATGCGTAATGCGGATCTTACCATCGATGAAGATGAGGCAGAGGATCTGCTGGTGGAGATCCAGCGCCAGTTAAAGAAACGTCAGTGGGGTGAGGTTATTCGTCTGGAAGTAGAGGATAACATGGATGAACGCCTGCTGAAGATTCTGAAAACGGAATTTGACATCAAAGAGGCAGATGTTTTTGAGATAAACGGACCTCTGGATCTTACCATGCTGATGAAAGTATATGGTGCGGAGGGCTTTGATGCTTACAAGACACCGAGATATCAGCCGGCACCTGTACCGGAATTTCAGAATGAGAAGGATATTTTCCAGGTGATACGTGAGGGCGATGTATTCCTGCATCATCCTTATATGAGCTTCGATCCTGTTGTAAATTTCGTGCGTCAGTCAGCGAAAGATCCGGATGTTCTGGCTATTAAACAGACTCTGTATCGCGTCAGCGGCAATTCACCGATTATTGCTGCCCTTGCGCAGGCAGCAGAAAACGGCAAACAGGTTTCCGTGCTGGTAGAGCTGAAAGCACGTTTTGATGAAGAAAATAATATTGTATGGGCGAAGAAGCTGGAGAAGGCAGGATGTCATGTAATTTATGGTCTGGTAGGCCTTAAGACACACAGCAAGATCACGCTGATTGTGCGCAGGGAAGAGACAGGAATCCGCCGTTATGTGCATCTGGCGACCGGAAACTACAATGATTCCACTGCAAAACTCTATACAGACTGCGGTATCTTTACCTGCGATGAACGTTTCGGTGAAGATGCAACAGCAGTATTTAACATGCTCTCCGGGTATTCAGAACCAAAAAGCTGGAATAAGCTGATCGTAGCACCAATCTGGATGAAAGACAGATTCTTAAGCCTGATCGAACGTGAGGCGGAGAATGCAAAGAAAGGACTTCCGGCGTTGATCCGCGCAAAGATGAATTCCCTCTGTGATCCGAAGATTATTGCAGGATTGTATTATGCATCTTCCTGCGGAGTTCAGGTGGAGCTTCTGGTAAGGGGGATCTGCTGTCTGAAAGTAGGAGTGCCGGGAATCAGTGAGAATATTCATGTCCGTTCTATTGTAGGGGAATTTCTGGAGCATAGCCGTATTTTCTATTTTGAAAACGGCGGAAACCCGGAAATCTATATGGGAAGTGCGGACTGGATGCCGCGTAACCTTGACCGCAGGGTAGAGATTGTTTTCCCTGTGGAAGATGAGAAGATTAGGAAAGAGCTGGAACACGTACTTGATCTGGAGTTTAAGGATAATGTAAAAGCTCATATCCTGCAGTCGGATGGAACTTATGTGAAGCCGGATAAACGAGGCAAAGCACAGATTAACTCTCAGATGGAATTCTGTATTGAGGCAACTGAGAAAGCAGCACTTCATAAACACGAAGAAAAGAAATCCCGCGTATTCATTCCAGCAGAGCCTGCGGAGGATATAGAGGAATAAGAAACAGTCAGAAACAGAAATAAATAACTGGGAAATGCCATGGAAAGCGGTAGAACTGTCATGGCATTTCTTCTCTGGGACAAAAAAATAAAAATTTTTTTTGTGGCAAAAACCGCATAAATACAGGGCTTTTTGAACGAAAAATTCGAGAAAAATAAAAAAATTGAAATTTTTTTAAAAAAGTACTTGCATTTTAGAAAAAGATGGTGTATATTAAACGAGTCGACAGCGAAGAGCAAACGACAAACAAACAAATGGCCAGTTGGTCAAGGGGTTAAGACGTCGCCCTCTCACGGCGAAAACACGGGTTCGATTCCCGTACTGGCTGCTACAAAATAGTGAGAATTTAACCAGAGCTTAGGCTCTGGTTATTTTTTTGTCAGGAATTTCTCCTGACATGTTGTATGTCTTCGCAGACAAAAATGATTCACGAACCTGGAGCTTTCATCTGACAATAGAGGAGTAATACTTGGAAAGGAAGAACGATATGGTCACTGATGAAGAACTTTATGGGCAATATCTGGGCGGTGATGAGACAGGACTTGAACTGTTGATAAAAAAATACGGTGACCCGCTGACCTTATATATTGATGGTTATCTGCATGATGTCCACGAAGCGGAGGATTTAATGATGGAAACCTTTTCCTGGCTGTTTACGAAAAAGCCCCGCATCCGGGATGGATGTTTTAAGGCTTACCTCTATAAAGCAGCGCGGCACATGGCTTTGCGCCACAAAAGCAGACGGCGGATTTTCTTCAGCCTTGACGACCTGGCCAGAGAACCGGAGGCACAAACGCTGGTGGAGGAGGTCATCCGCACAAAGGAACGAAACCAGATCCTGCATCTCTGCATGGACGAGTTAAATTCAGATTATCGGGAAGCTCTTTATCTGACCTATTTTGAGGGTATGAGCTATCAACAGGCAGCTGAGGTCATGGGAAAAAGTGTGAAGCAGATCACAAATATGGTGTACCGGGGAAAAGAGCGTTTACGCGGATTATTGCAACGGGAGGGTATTACAGATGTTGAAAAATGAGGAACGAATTGCTGAGGTAAAACGGCGTATTGGGGAAAAAGAACGACAGCAGAGACTGCGGCACAGACGGATTGTCTCCGCATTCTGCATAGCGGCATGCCTTGCAGTGATCGTTGGTGTTTCCTTTGTCATGCCAGGTATTGTCGGACAGATTACGCCCGGTACTTCTTTCGGATTTGAAACGGCGGCAACAATTTTAGGCGGCGGTACTGCGCTGGGATATATGGTAATCGGACTGCTCGCTTTTATTCTCGGCGTTTGCGTGACTATTCTGTGCTTCCGCATCCGCCAGCTGAACAAAGAGGAGCAGACGGAGGAACAAAAGGGGGACAATGGGGATGGAGCTGATCAGTAATCTTTTTCAATTCGCTGTCACCCTGCTGGGCTTTTGTCTGAGCGGTATCTGGTATCTGAAAGATCGAAAACAGACCTGTTTCCTGCTGACCTGTTTTTACGGCTGCTTTGCCCTTGGCTCTCTTTACTGGACGCTGTATCTGCTTCTGTTTTCTGAAACACCGCAGGTCTTTTATGTGTCAGAGTTCGGCTGGATAGCCAGCGTGATTTTCCTTTATCTTCTGCAATACACCCTTTCCTCTGCAGAGGAAAGAGACTTTTCGACACGGAAATCTCTGATAGCTCCTCTGATTGGCATTCCGCTTTGTGTGTTTTACTGTACCTTTGGGGATGTTCTCTCCAATCTGCTCTGGTGTGGCATGATGATTGTTGTTTCTTATCATTCCATCCGGGGTCTTGCTTATGCGCAGATACAGACGGGAACAGCGTGTAAGATGCGGTATTTTCACATTGAGGTGCTGTGCTATGTGGCGGTGGAGTATGCTCTTTGGATCTCTGGCTGTCTGTGGCCGGGTTATTCCATTTCCGCTCCCTATTGCTGGCTTGATCTTCTGCTTACAGGCTGCCTGTTTGCACTGCTGCCAGCCACAGGAAAGGCGGTGCAGACATGACCTATATTGAAAATGTATTTCTTTGCATGGCTTCGCCCCTGCTGATTGCCGCGCTGTGTATGGGAAAGCGGCAGAGAAAATTCTTTCTGTTCTGCTTTGCCGGGATGGGTGTCTGTCTACTTTCCGCATACATCAACACCTTTTTCGCTGCACTTTACAGAGCGGACACCTTTGCAGCTACCACAGAGATCGCCCCGGTGGTGGAGGAAGTGATGAAACTTCTGCCATTGCTCTTTTATCTGCTGATATTTGAGCCGAAAGCGGAGCAGATTAAAAATGCCGCCGTGATCACAGCCCTTTCCTTTGCCACATTTGAGAATGTCTGCTATCTGATCCAAAACGGAGCCGGTCATTTTTCTTTTATTTTCTTCCGGGGTATTGGAACAGGAGCCATGCACGTGATCTGTGGTGCCATTGTCGGCGGTGGTCTTGCATATGTGTGGCAGAGAACATGGCTGAAGATTGCCGGAACCTGCGGTCTGCTGGGAGCAGCAATCACTTTTCACGCAATTTATAATCTTCTGATCGCCTATGGCAGTGCAGCACAGTATATTGCTTATCTGCTGCCTGTACTGATCCTGGCAGCGGGAAAACTGATCTTCCGCAGTTCAATACAATAATATAACCTGATTTTCCGCTTTTGGGAGCTGTTTCGGCAGCTCTCAAATTTTTTTGAAAAAATTTGATTTTCAGGTGAGAGTTTTTCGCTTTTTTTGTACCTATATAAGTGAAAGACTTTTTAGGACTTTTTTGTGAAAGGAGGTTGGAAGGTATGTACGATACCAAAACCCGTATCGAATTGGTAAAAAAGCGAATGCATGAATACCACCGCCGCCAGGAGCGGCGCACAGTCTGCCGGCTGTCTGTTCTGTGTACCCTGTTGTTCCTGTCTCTCGTGGGAACAATGGGGATGATGCAAAGCCAGCCAATAGACATCACGGGAATGTACGGCACAATCCTGCTGCATGAGGACGCAGGCGGTTATGTGTTGGTGGCTGTCATTTCCTTTACTGTGGCAGTCGTGATTACCGTATTATGTATCAAATTCAGAAAAAGAGGACAAAAGAGTCAGGATGCAGAAGATCATGTATAAAGAAAGGAGAGGTGAATGTATGAAGAAAAAGTTATTAGCCGGGATTCTGGCACTTGCACTGTGTTCCACCAATATGCCCATCCAGACCATATTTGCGGGGGAATTTACTTCAGGAAATCCGGATGTAGTGTCTGAGGAAGAAACTCCGGAGATTTTTACCAATGAGGAGCAGGAAGCAGCAGGAGAGACAGATGAGGAACTGTCTGTATTCAGTTCAGAGGAGATTCCTGAATTTAACGATACCCCCGATGAGGCAATGGCTGCTGCGGAAAATGAACAAGCTGGAGAAATTGATTTAACTACGAGCAATAAAGTTGTGAATGGAGTTTATACTATAAGTTCGGCAGGAGATTACAAATTCACATGTAGCCGGGAAACAGGAAATAGAATTGTGGTTGATGGAAAGAAAATTTCAGCGAAAGACAGCATCAACATTTATCTTAATAAAGTAAATATCAATACATCTGCTGGTCCGGCACTGCGAATAAATCTTAATGTTGAAGCTACAGTCACTATCCATTTAACAGGCACAAATAGTCTTATA
>OIEA01001075.1_pt1 | contig 10025 bp, 17 predicted proteins | sample 1581631 | NCBI WGS metagenome assembly OIEA01 (sample SAMEA3882526, study PRJEB24775) | human gut metagenome | biome: human-associated habitat; feature: intestine environment; material: feces | place: Netherlands | collected 2009/2010
ATATTATTTCCTTTTTCAATTGATAAACTACAGTCCTGCTCTTCAGGTGAGAAAAAAGATAACTCCACATAAGCACTTTTGTCATCTTCAGATATTTTGATATCATCGCTTATAAGAATATCAATTAACTTATCTGGTAATTTATACATAGTTATTCCTCCTTCTTAATTAAAAAAAACTATATTATGTAATATTACATAAACAATTTCGAGTTATAAAAGTGTTTTAATCTCTGTTTGCCGTAATCAAATCATTATTATATAATTAATGCTATCTGAATCCATCTGAACCTTACAGTCTTGTTTCTTAAACCAATTTGCAACTTCTGGTGAGATTGTTCTCCCTACACCTAATTGCACCAAATCGTGCCAAATATATGGTATAGTTTCATATTGTACTAAAGTTAATTTATTTTTTCTCATATCCATAGCATTATCAATTGATTTCCATTTTATAAAGATTACTTCTGTTTTTTTATTAGCTCTATACTTTTTGCCGTCATACCATTTATATAACATTTTTGCACCTCATTTATGAATATAACTATTAAACAATCTTAAAAGTAATTACTTATAGATACACTTTACGCAACTCCATATCTGATAATCCGATTGTTCCATCAAGAAGATTGCATAACATATTATATTGCTCATTCTCATTAGTAGCATTGTTTGAAACGAAATCAAGAATATTACTAATCAGTCGATAACTCTCACCAGTTATATTGAAGTTTTCTTCAATGTATAACAAAAACTCTGATTTATTCATTTATATTTCTCCTTAAAAGTGCCGTTTTAATCTTCTCTGAATATATATTCAAGTTCTTCATATCCAACCGGAATATCATCTTCAACGGATATTGTGCACCAAGCCCAACCGCCAACTTGATCTTTATTGATGCCATAATAATCTCCACCACCCAAACCGTTGCCTACGGCTGTCAATAACGGCAATGGATGTAAAATCCAATCGTTATTATTACATCTTGCTTTATACTTGTCACAATCGAGATACGCTCCTATTGTATGATTAACAAGATACTTACCATCAAGATACATTTCATCCTGATGTATGCTGTGTTTTTTCAACCTCATCTTCCCAAGCAAATTCAAAGAGTGTCTGGTTGATTTCTTTAGAATAATCACCTATCCACGCCACTTTACAGGGATTTTTATATAACAATTTTGCAATTGAAGAAACAAATGGATTATACCACCACGAATGTTCTGTCAATTTTGGCATTGTGTACTTGCCATCAACTTTTTTGTTGTATGTGATTATTGTATTCTTATTCTTGATTACAACATTATAATACTGTCCCATAATTAAATCTCCCTACACATTTTCTTTGCAGTTGGTACACCGTATTCTTGAACCAGATTCCACAGCACATCCAACCCTTGTACATCTATATGCAAAATTTCAACCAAATCTACAACACCTTGCAACCAAGCTTGCGCTGTTTCGTCTGCAATATTCATAAACTTTCCATATATCTTTTTACCGGTATCGGACTCTAAAAGAACAGATAAATCTTTAAAGTAATATGCATCAAGCAAAAGCATAATTAAACCTCCTTAAGCCACCATATACACAATATAGTTCTTATAGAATTTTTCATCATAGTCATCATATACTTCTGTTCTCTGAATTAAGAAATGAATTCCATATGTATTTGTGTAACTGAAATATTTTTTCGTTCCAGCCTGATTAAAGTCAAGGCGACTACCATCACTAAACACAATATAATTACTATGTTCTTTTGTTACGGTTCTGCGTTTGACATTTTTGTTAATGGTTATAATTCGTTCCATAGCGTTTTCCATAGCGTTAATACATTTTCTATCGTTATAGCGGAATACACTATCAACTAAAATGGTTTCATTATTTGACAGAGTTTCAATAAACTCCTTTTTAGTTATTTGAGTCATAGTTAAACCTCCTTCAGTTCTTCCTCTAACTCGGCAATGTTTTCTTTAATTTCTGCAATATCATTGATTAAAGAATTGTGGTCGTCTTTGTAAGATTCTATCCAAATTCTCTCACGCTCGATTTCTGAAACATCTTCACAATCGGCGTTATAATCTTCATCTAAAGCTTTTAAGTCATCTTCTAAATCAGCAAGCTCTGATTTAGCTTCTTCGATTTCAGATTCAATCTCCGATTCTGTTCGCAAACCCACCCATTCATAAACCGTTTCTGATTCAAACCACAATAAATCATTTAACTCTGTTTCATCAATTCCTTCAGGGTAGCTTTCTTCAAGAATACCTTCCAATTCCTCACACTTGCCTTCACGGCGTATTCTGTCAAGAGTATTAACTGCTCCGCTCCAAGCTTCAAATGTATTTAAGTCCAATTCACTATATATTCTCATTTTTTAACACTCCTCTTCGTGCCAATGTAATCCTCTTGCTTCGTAAAGAGGTATCCAGTGTGCTTCGTAAAAATCATATCCTGCTCCATCAATGCCGAAGAAATACCCGAACTCTCCTGAGTAAAAAATTCTGAAACCACATTCTGACATTAATTTAATGCCGTCGTAGTCTGACAACCATTCATCATCCAGACCATCGCCAAACGACCACATCGTTCCCCACATCGGCAATAAGTCATACCTTTCAACCTCAAAATCAGAAATACTTAAAGTGATTTCTGTTCCATCGTCAAGGCTAATTGTATAATCATTATTATCAATATCGACTATTTCTCCATATGTAACCGAATCAAAGCAATACACTCTATCGCCCACACAAGGCATTGTAACTTCCTGCCAGTCATCAATATCTATTGACATAAGTTTTTCAATAATACCTCTGTCAATAGCATTAAATTCTCTTACCCATTCATGAGCTGCATCTGATTTTGTAATTATTTCCCGTAACATTATAATTCCTCCTTAAACTGTTCTTTCAATTCGTCAACAACTACATTCATCGTATGTCTGAGTACATAACATCTAATCACTACATCAATCTTTTCAAAATCAAGAGTATTACCATATATGTAGTGATTAAAACTATCTCCAAAATCATCAAGAGCTTCAGAAAATAAATCCCAATTATTATTAATATTTTCTTCAGCTTTTACTCTGTTCATCGTATAACTTCCAGAACCATTACCTGTAACTGAATCTTCAAAAAACAAATCATCATAAAGTATTTCCTTAAACTTCTCTTCATCATTTCTAAGATTTGTTACAATCTGTTCATTGCTATAGTTATCAAAAATAGCTGTTACAATATCATCGTGTACAGCTTCATAATAATTGTATTTGCTCATCTGTATTTCCTCCTTAATATCAATGAAATGTTAGTTTTATTACCATTTAATGTTTTCGACTTTGATATAACTATTTTCATACATCATTTCAGCAGTATCGGATACCTTTATATCTTCCAAAGTGCAATGCTCGGACTCTACCTTCTCGAATTGCTCCCGCAAGCCCTCACCAAAAGCAATAGCACATCTTTTATTTACAACTCCCTTTTTGTCTCCCAGATATTTCGTCCGATGTCCTTTTGCGTGATACTTCACAACAAACATTTTGATTATTCCTCCTCGATAATTTCTAACCCCTGCATTCCCACTCCCATTCCGCTTCTCTAAACTTCTTCATAAACTCATCAAAAGAAAGATTTTTCCAGTCATTGATTGTTTTCTTCTTCCATCTACATTTTGCTCTGTTGAATTTGAAAGCCGTCAAGCCAGATGTTCCGAAGGATACAAAGCAACTGCTTGATATATCCATATCCTCTTTGTATATGCTATTCTTTAACCTTTCTCTATACCTTTCGTAGTTTTGTTTTAGGATTTCAATATCTCTGTTGTTCATATTTTCACCCCTTACTGTTCATACACATTGTACTTCAAAATTGCATTTCCTCTAACCTGATTATCAAGGATTTTTCCGTTGTGATTATAATACTTGCCTTTTACGGGTTCATAACCAGCAAGCCAAGGGCAAGGACATTTCTTGAAATAGTCCTTCTTTTTCCAGTAGACATCACCGTATGGATTCTGCTTGTAGTAGTCATCCTCGATTTTCTGCCAGTCTGCAAGAATTTTCCTCTCCTGCTCGGTCAAATCCCTTTCGCCTCTCTCATAGATGGTCAAGGATTTTCCGTCATATTCGATTAACTTTGCTGGAGGAAAATCCAAACTGCTGGTCAATCCATCGGCGGTTTCAAGCATAATTTCTACAGTATTTACAGATTGAATCGTTCTGATTCCTCTGTATCTTTCCGGGATTTCTTCTCCTGTTTTTCCATAGCGTTCCACCATTTCAAGTTTAATTTTTCTGCTTGCTGCATCTCGTTTAAAATCTGCAAGTGTTTTCATTTCGTTTTCTCCTTTCGGGCTTCGGCGGTTCTGTTAATCAATTACAAAATGTTAAAAGTTTTTTGACATTGTAACGGTTCGACTGTGCAAGTACCGTTTCAGTACGATTTTTTACAATTACAACCTGCCAATCTCCGCCGTCCTTTTCCCTTGTGTATTCCTCGGCTTTATATTCGCCCGTGCCATTCCAGTATTTGAAATAATATACACGGCGGAATGTCTGCGTTGTTTCTGTTTCGTCTATCATTTTTACAAATTGGCGCTTCAATGGCTCTGATTTTGTTTATATATGCTGCTGTTCTGTTTCTTGACATAATGATAACCTCCCTAACCGTTTCGCCGGTATCACAGCGTATTTTAATTATTTATAAAATTCTTCTTTTATAAAACAGTGAATGGTCACTCTGCAATATATGAGAATCTTATGAATGAAAAAGTGTGTGATATTCTATGAGCGATGGTTCTATAACATCTAATATTTCATCTAAGTCCTTTTCAGAAATAATATTTGTGAATTTATTTCTTGCATAATCGTTGATATATAAACTTATTTTAAGCCTATAATCGGCTAATGGGGTATCAGATGCGGTTTCCCAATTATTAAATAAAATATCATATAAGGCTACTCTGTTTAATTCATTCTGTGTATAATTTTCAGTTTCGATTAACTGTTCTTCGATTATTCCACTTTTTGGATTAAGGAAAGTTGCGTATATTTTCATATTGATTCCATCTCTTTCAATAATTCCGCCGTTTCTAATTCCAATTCAAAATCCGTTATTTTATTTAAATAAGATATAAAATCACGCAAATAAATAATAGCATCCTCGCTCAATTCACATTGATAATTATTTATATATTTATATATAAGTTTCTTTAATACAAAAGTTTCTTTTATATTAAATTTATATACAATATATATTTCCATATTGGATTCATTTAGACTATTCCAATCAAGATTTGATATATCATCATTTCTATTTATATCGGTATAATTTGTAATTATATCGTATAATTTAAGTATTTTATTTTTAGATTCTGTTTTCATAAATAATTCCACCTTTATTTTTTAATTATTTTGAGTTTTCACCCTATCATATAACTTCATCTGTAAGATTATTTAATATACCCAATAATGCGCAATAAGTGCATCCGTTTTTATTGTACAAGTCTGTTGTAAATATTTCCGTATAGTTATCGCTCTGTATAGCTTGCAAGATCTGTTTGAAAAATAATTTATTAAAATAACGGATGTTGCTACACTCTGATTGTAATTTTGTTTTAACTGTTTTATATAATTGTTCAAATTTTTTTGTTGTCATAATATTTCAGCCTCCGATCATTACAAGAAATTTACAACAGTAATAAAAACTTAAATAGGCAGTAGCGAAAACAACAATAGCAATTGCAAGAAACAAACTTATTTCAAGTGTTATTGCTCTATTATGTTGTTTTTTTCGGTTTACTATGTATTTCGTGGGCGTTTTCATTGTGTTTTTTCCTCCTCTTTAAGTAATAAAAAGCATTAAAAAAGAAGCTAACACAAGTTAGCTTCTTTACAATTTAGATTATTCAATTATTTATTATTCGGCTTCAGTTTTTGTCTTTGAGGGCTTTTCAGCTTCTTTTTTCGGTTTATTTTCCTTTTCGGGTTTTATAGTTTTTGCACAACTATTTTTACTCTTGATGACAAATTGTTCATCATTGATTTTTGATTTTACAAGATTAAACAAATGTTTTTCCATCTTTTTTTCACCTGCAAAAGTGATAAGCCTTTTATTCTCGGCACATTTTGCGCAGCTATCAATAATGTAGTGAACATCTTTTTTGCTCACAAGTAAATTAAAGTCCGGAAGCATCAGCTTCAGAAGCTCGGCAAGTGCTTTTTGAATTGTGTTGATTGAAACTGAAGAAGGGCGGAACACTGCAAAATCAGAGTCAGCATTAGTATTTGGCACATTTTCAAATTTTTGAATTGTTTTTGCTTCCTGCTGATTTTTTGCAAATCGAAAACAAAGAATATTGAAAAGCGTTAAAGCAAAATCATATTTTGGATCAGTTAAGTTTTTATATTTTGCTTTAATAGCTGCGAACTCAATAAATTTTGATTTTTCATTAAAGTTAAAATCTTTATCAATTTTAATAAAGCCGTTCATAAATTCATTTTTACAAATAAATTCAATTAGGTTTTTGCGATCATCTTTAAACCGTGAAACAATTTCATTGATTTTAAAATCAAGATAATAATTGTTGAAATCATTGCAAAAATCAACATTTTCATTGAACAAGTCAAAATCATTATTCTTTTTTGCATATGTAAAATTATTTTTGAGTGCTTCTTTAATGCCTTCAAACTCTTCTTCCGTATGTTCCTGCTGCAAATTTGTCTTTTTATCAAATTCGCAAAATGGATTTGCTGAATAAGTCAAAATGTTTTCGGTTGTTGTTGTTTCGGTTGCTGCCGTTGTTGTTGTGTTAGTTTTTTTCATTTTTTGTTACCTCCTAAAAAATGAATAATAAAATATATTTGTTGTTGTTTTTTCAAAATGACATAATTCACCTGCGGAATTTAGCATCATTTCTAAAAACAAAATGAATACAAAAAATGTAAAATATGATAGATTTAAAATCTTTTAAAAATTCAATTTCATGAAGTTTTTTTATTCGGGCTTCAAAAAATTCATTTTGCAGCCCGAAAAAGATTTTTTGTCTATGTTTTTCAAAGTTCTAAAAATAATTCAAGCACATTAAAATGTTAATGGATGAAATTATTTTTTTATTTTATGGGATAGGGCTGATAGGCTCAACCCTTCAGAAGCCTTTTAATGCTTAATTTGAATTTGACAAAAATAATAAACAACTGTATAATTCAAATATAATTCAAAAAAACTGTGTAATGGTAATGCTTATTCAAGCCGAATTTAGGACATTAACCTGCGTGCGCTCTAACAGTGACGCCGCCGCCGAGACGAAGAAGCGGGACAAGTCAACCGCCTTTTTATCACTTCGTCTACGACGATTATATCACAAGTTAGTACATTTTTCAAGTAGTATTTTACACAACGATACAACAAGTTATGACATTTATTTTATATAAATTGCACAATAATAGAAGGTGAGATAATGACAATAGATAACAATAATAACAACAATAATTCACAAACTAAAACTTCAGAAGCTCGGAAGAGAGCAAATGCGAAATATAATAAAAAAACATATAGAAACAGAACGGTATATATTAAATTAACCGATTTAGAAAAGATTGACGCATACCTTCAAAGTGTGGGTATGAGTTGCACACAGTTTTTTTATAAAGCGTTAAGGGATAATGGTGTGGATGTATAAATATAATGAGATATTATTATTAGGTGGTTAGGTTTATAAATTGTATAATTGTTTAGGTGGGTGAAGTGGTGTTGATGGTTCGCAGGCTGGAGCAGGAGCAGGAGCCGGAGGAAGGAAGCACAAAAGTGCTTTAGCAAATTAAAGTGTTATAAAAAATATAAATATTTATTTTTTTTTCAAACTGCATCCGTATATATTTATAAATAATATAACTGTATAATCAATGAATACACGAAGTCCTCTAATGCTTTAATGCATTAAAGTGTTATAACAAATATAACTGTTTTTTTCTCCCACTCCCACGAACTTATAAAATAGCTCTTCAAGCTCTTTTTTAACTGTCCGCTTTTTGATGTTTTGCGGACAGTTAACAAGTTTTTTAATGCCGATGAAGTAAGATAACGTAAGCTGTTGAAACAAAATAAAAAACAATTTTCTTCAGATTTTAAAAGTCAAAAGAATAAAAAACTTCCGATATTATCTATCTTTTTTTTGATTTTCTTAAAGTTTAAAGTATAATGCAAAAAGCAAAAAAAGTACAATAATTTATAATTCAAATTTCATAACGCTAACGCTTTATGCCGCACACTAAACGGCTATATATAAGGGGGGGTAGTTTACATTCCCTAAACGGTTTTCATCTCCCCTACGGGGCATAGTACACTCATCCAAATATTCGCCATCAAAAATCCAATTATGAATTTCCCCACCTCCCCTATCTCTAAAAATCCCCTATTTTCACTCTTATATTTTTGACCACTTTTTTCCAACCAATTTAAAAATTATTAATGTTTTCTAAATTCCTTAAATACCGCATATTTAAGCCATTTTTACTCATCAAACCCATACAACATTATTTTCATATTGAATCCCTTAAACTCCCTTAAAACCTCATTGCTAAGCCATTTTCACGAATTTAACATAGAATTAATAAAAAAACGCAATTTTACAAATTATAGTATTTTCAATGATACAATTAATATATTTTTTAGTTTTTAAGCCATTTTTTAAATAATTTACGCTTTCAATAATTTCATAATCTTAATAGATTTAATATTCAAGTTCATTCCAATTCATTTTCTTAAAATACCGTATATCTAAATGCAAAAAAATACTTTATTTTTTTCAACTGCTATTTCTGTAACCATATACAACTTTTAACTTATTACTCTTATTTCCCATTATTGCTTAATAATCATGTTAAAAACCAATTTTAATTCTTAGTTTAACCACTCATTTTTGTATGAAGTGGTCTTTTTTTATTTCTTAAAGATCTAATCAAACAATCACATTAACGCTACAGCAAAATTACAAAAATCATTATGTCAGACAACAAATTGAAAATAAGAGACGAGTAAACTCGGATGTTATTTTCTGTTTGTTGTCGTAAACAGTTGTTGATTGTTTTGCCTTCAGGTGAAACAAGAAATGACTGTTTACATTTATTGGCTTGGCAACAATTATGTGATAAGAAATTTATTTGTTATAATTCACAATAATAAATATCTCTTATACTGCTCATAATCTCTATACGCTCTCAGATTGCAATAAACTTTCTTTTATGTAAAAATACCCTAATACATCAATAACTTTGCTTACAATCAATTTCTAAGCCTTTTAGAGCACATTCTATTTTATTTAATTCTTTAATAATTACTTTTAAAAATACAACATATCTCTATTTTGCTCTATTTTGCCATGTATTCGATTTTTTGTTTTAGTAATGTAATTATACTATTTTTGTATTTTGGCTTAATACAAGTCATTTTTCGCAAGAATAGAATGAGTTTTGAACGCAAATGCTTACTACATATTGATTTAAGATTAATTTAATAATATTTTTTACTTTTTTTTGCTGAAACTATTGCAATTTTAAAATTATCTGTTATAATATATTTTAGACATATCAGTTACAAGTGACGGTTAAAGATTATTTGTATTTACATGTTCAGGATTAAATAAGCGTTAGCGTTTTAATCCGTTTAAGGTTTAGTTATCGCTAAGCGTTAGCTTAGTGAGAAATAAACCGCAATCAGCCCCCGTAGCGTTAGCTACGGCACAAAAGAATGAACATATCTAACTAATAAGTTTTCTTATTGGTTTATTTCTTTTTACTCGTGTTCACCGTCATTTGTAATTTATGTTTTATTTGACTATTTATTTTATTCTTTTGTTTCTTATTTCTTATTTTCTTAATTTTATTTTGAATTTAAAGAAAGAACCAAAGAAAAGATTTACTTATTACCCCTTTAGGGGTAATAAGTAAATCTAATAATATTAAATTTCTTATATTTATTTCTTATATAATTTATATTATTAAATATATATTATATTATAAA
>OIEA01001076.1_pt1 | contig 10004 bp, 8 predicted proteins | sample 1581631 | NCBI WGS metagenome assembly OIEA01 (sample SAMEA3882526, study PRJEB24775) | human gut metagenome | biome: human-associated habitat; feature: intestine environment; material: feces | place: Netherlands | collected 2009/2010
CAATGGTAGCTGCTGTCTCTGCCGTATTTACGCCACGTCCTGCTGCCTCACATCCGATCAGACGGACATCTTTGTCATTGATAAAATTGTAGAATGTTCCGATTGCATTGGAACCACCGCCCACACATGCCAGCACTGCATCCGGAAGTCTACCCTCTTTTTCAAGGATCTGCTCTTTGATTTCTTTGGAGATCACTGCCTGGAAATCACGGACAATTGTAGGGAACGGATGAGGTCCCATTACAGAACCAAGTACATAATGTGTATCGGAAATACGGTTTGTCCACTCTCTCATTGTCTCGGAAACAGCATCCTTCAGTGTTGCAGTACCGGAAGTAACTGCATTGACCTTTGCACCCAGAAGACGCATTCTGTATACATTTAATGCCTGACGTTCTGTGTCTTCTTTTCCCATGAAGATTTCACATTCCATACCCATAAGAGCTGCTGCTGTTGCTGTTGCCACACCATGCTGACCTGCGCCTGTTTCTGCAATGACACGGGTCTTGCCCATTTTTTTTGCAAGAAGTACCTGACCAAGTACATTGTTGATTTTGTGAGCACCTGTATGGTTTAAGTCTTCTCTCTTTAAGTATACTTTTGCTCCACCCAGATCTTCTGTCATGTGAGATGCAAAGTAGAGACGGGATGGTCTTCCTGCATATTCGTTCAGAAGCTCTGTAAGCTCTGCGTTAAACTCCGGGTCATCTTTATAGTGGTTGTAGGCTTCTTCCAGTTCAATGACAGCATTCATCAGTGTTTCCGGAATGTACTGTCCTCCATGGATGCCGAATCTTCCTTTTGACATCTGTATATGTCCTCCTTTTATGTATGTAATTCCTGGCCTGTCAGATGGTCGGTCAGAGTATTCTATGTTCTTTCTGAATTATTATCTTATTTCATATGCACCAGTTGAACTGCCTTCAAAATCTTATCTCTGTCTTTCATTCCATCCGTCTCCACACTACTGCTCAGATCTACTGCATAAGGATGAATAGTCCGGACGGCTGTTTCCAGATTATCTGCACCCAGTCCTCCTGCCAGGAAAAACGGTCTGTCTATCTCCGGGATCAGTGACCAGTCAAAGGTCTGTCCGGTTCCACCGCCACCCTGATCAAGCAGTATATAATCTGCCGGACTTTTCAGGGCATTTTCAATATCCTGAGCTATTTTTACGGAAAAGGCCTTTATAACCTGATGACCTGTATTCTTTTGGATTCTCCGTATATATGCCTCATCTTCCTGTCCATGAAGCTGTGCAATATGGATAGTTCCGTCAAGAAGCAGTTCCTCCACACGCTCAGGTGCTGCATTTACAAAAACACCTACAGGTATAATGTCCGGATTAAGTTTTGCAGTAAGTTCTCTCACCAATGCACCTGTAACATTTCTGCTGCTCTTCGGAAATTCTATGATAAATCCACAGTAATCAGGTTTTGCTTCATTTACATAGGTAATGTCTTCCGGACGTTTCAGACCACAGATTTTGATTTTGGTTCTTTGCTGTTGTTCTCTGGTCATATTCTATCCTCTCAGATAATATTCGATCTTTCAGCGTAACGGGCTGCCATTCAGACTTTCCAGTGCTGCTTTCTTGTCCGGGCTTCGCATCAGTGTTTCCCCGATCAGTACCGCATCCACTTTATTCTCATAAAGAAGCCGGATATCCTCCGGGGTGCGGATTCCGCTCTCGGAAACAAAAACTACATTGTCCGGTGCCATTTTTCTCAGGCAGATGCTGTTGTTCATATCTACCTGAAAGGTTCTCAGATCCCGGTTATTGACTCCCACGATCTCTGCCCCGAGATTTAAGGCCCTGTCCACTTCGTACTCATCGTGTGCTTCTACCAGTGCATCCAGTCCCAGCTCTTTTGCAAGCTGTCTGTATGCTCTTAATTCTCCGTCATCCAGGATAGCACAGATAAGTAATACCGCGGAAGCACCAAGGGATTTCGCCTGATAGATCATATATTCATCTACTGTAAAATCCTTGCGGAGTACAGGTATCTGTACAGCGGCTGAGATTTCTCTCAGATACTGGTCTGCTCCCTGGAAATAAAAAGGTTCTGTGAGACAGGAGATTGCACTTGCACCTGCCTGTTCATATTCCTTTGCAATTGCCAGATATGGAAAATCCGGTGCAATCAGTCCCTTTGAGGGGGAGGCTTTCTTTACCTCGCAGATATAGGACATACCATCTTTTTGTAATGCCTGGAGAAATGTGATTTTCTGCCTTGCATTTTTATTTACTTCCTGAATCCGGTTCTCCAGCTCCGAAACAGAAATACAGGACTTTTCTTTTGCAATTCTTTCTCTTGTTCTGGCTGCTATTTCTTCTAATATATTCTTCATAATCTCTATGATTTTTCTGTAACTGTTCTGTATATCCACAGTCAGCAGATTACCGGACAGTTACAGATTTCCTTTACATTAGTAATTGGGGGTTGCTTTTTATTTATTTGTCTCTTCTACAAATTCTTCCAGTTTTTTCAGTGCTGCACCGCTGTCGATGAGGGATTCTGCCAGCTTCACTCCTTCTTCTATGGAAGCGGCTTTTCCTGCGATATAGAGTGCTGCACCTGCATTTAAACATACCGCCTGACGCTTCGGACCTTTTTCCTCACCTTTCAGGATTGCTTTTGTGATCTCTGCGTTTTCTGCAGGTGTACCACCTGTCAGGGCACCCTTCTCACATCTCTCATATCCAAACTGTTCCGGTGTGATCTCATAGGAAGTAAATTTGCCATCCCTGATCTCACATACAGAAGTAGGTGCGCACATGGAAATCTCATCCAGACTGTCCTGTCCATAGACAACCATTCCTCTGTTAACGCCCAGATTTGCCATAACCTGTGCCAGTGGCTCCACCAGTGACTGATCGTAAACTCCCATCAGTTCCATGTTTGCACCTGCCGGATTACTTAACGGTCCAAGAATGTTAAATACAGTACGGATTCCTAGCTCTTTACGGATCGGTGCCACATATTTCATTGCAATGTGATAATTCTGCGCAAACAGGAAGCAGATGTTGATCTTTTTCAGGATCTCTGCACTGCGTTCCGGCGTCAGTGTAATCTTCACTCCCAGTGCTTCCAGAACATCTGCTGCACCGGATTTGGAGGATGCTGCCCTGTTTCCATGTTTTGCAACCGGAACACCGCCTGCTGCGATCACCAGAGAAGAAGTAGTGGAAATATTGAAGGAATTAGAACCGTCTCCGCCGGTACCCACGATTTCAAGCACATCCAGGTTGTGGAGAAGTTTGATACAGTGAGCTCTCATTCCTGCTGCGGAATCTGTGATCTCATCAATTGTCTCTCCTTTTAAAGCTAATGCAGTAAGATAAGCAGACATCTGTACAGGTGTTGCCTGACCGCTCATAATCTCGTCCATTACAGCTTCTGCTTCCGCATAAGCTAAATCCTGTTTCTTTGATAATTTAATAATGGCTTCCTTAATCATTTCTCACTACCTCCATAAAGTTCTCTATCATCACTCTGCCGTCCGGTGTCATTACAGATTCAGGATGAAACTGTACTCCGAACACAGGATATTTTGTATGTTCCACTGCCATGACCTCTCCGTCCTCTGACTCTGCTGTCACCTTAAGTTCTGCAGGCAGGGTATCCTTTAACGCTGCCAGGGAATGATATCTGGCTGCTGCAAAGGTATCCGGCAGACCCTTAAAAAGCTGACTTTCTCCTGTTTTATACATCAGTTTTTTCTTTCCATGCATCAGCTCTTTTGCATAGGAAACTGTTCCTCCAAAGGCTTCGCAGATGGACTGATGTCCCAGGCACACACCCAGGATGGGGATTTTTCCTGCAAATTCTTTAATCACCGGAATACAGATACCTGCATCCTCCGGCCTTCCCGGACCAGGGGATAAAATGATGGCTTCCGGTTTCATCTCTGCGATTTCTTCCAGTGTACACTCATCGTTTCTCACTACTTTGATGTCCGGTTCCACTGCGCCGATGAGCTGATATAAGTTATAGGAAAAGCTGTCATAATTATCGATCAGTAATATCATTCTAATCCCTCCTGTGCCTGTTCAATTGCCTGTACCACTGCTCTTGCCTTGTTGCAGCATTCCTGAAATTCCTTTTCCGGTACACTGTCTGCCACGATTCCGGCACCTGAACGGATACAGATTTCTCCGTTTTTCTTGTAAACCAGGCGGATGGCAATACAGGTATCCAGGTTTCCTGCAAAATCCAGATATCCGATGGCGCCTCCGTAAATGCCTCGTTTGCTCTGTTCCAGTTCCTCGATGATCTGGCAGGCTCTGAATTTGGGTGCTCCGGAAAGGGTTCCTGCCGGAAGGATTGCGTCTACTGCATCCACAGCGTCTTTATCATCCCGGATGATTCCTGTTACTGTGGAGCCCAGATGCATTACATGGGAAAAACGTTCTACGCAGAGATACTTTTCTACTTTTACAGTTCCGATCTTGCTGATCTTTCCAATATCGTTTCTTCCCAGGTCTACCAGCATATTGTGTTCTGCCAGCTCTTTCTCATCTTTCAGGAGTCCCTCTTCAAGTTCTTTATCCTCTTCTCTTGTCTTTCCTCTTGGTCTGGTTCCTGCCAGAGGGAAGGTACTTAAGGCGCCATTTTCCAGCTTTGCAAGGGTTTCCGGGGAAGCACCTGCCAGTTCAATGTCATCACTGGAGAAATAAAACATATAAGGAGAAGGATTAGATGCCCGAAGAACACGGTAAGTATCAAACAGGCTTCCTGTTGCTTTCGCACGCATGGGATTGGAAAGTACTACCTGGAAAATATCACCTTCTCTGATGTAATGTTTGGCTTTCTCCACCATCTCTGCATATTTTTCTTTCGGAAATTTCGGCTGTATTTCTGACTGAAGTCTCAGCGGTTCAAATTCCATATGCTCCCCGTTTCGGATCAGCTGCGCCATTTCCTTCAATTTCTTTACTGCTTTCTCGTAGGAGGCTTCCAGATCATCTGTCATCACACCTGTGATCAGAAGTACTTTCTGTCTGAAATGGTCAAATACGATCACCTGATCAAAAAGCATTAAATCCATGTCCCTGAAATCCTGCTGTTCCCTGTCCTCCAGTTTCAGCTTTGATTCACTGTATTTGATATAATCGTAGGAGAAATATCCTACCAGACCGCCTGTAAAAGGAGGCATCTTTTCCATTACCGGAGTTTTATATTTCCGGATGATTTCTCTGAGAGTATCGCCGGGATGTGTGACCTGCCTTACGGTTTCCTCTGTTTTTCCCTCAGCATCGGTTGTCCGGATCTTCAATGTTCCGTCTGTACAGGTAATCTCCATGGACGGTTCATACCCCAGAAAAGAATACCTGCCCCACACTTCTGTCTGGCTGGCACTTTCCAGCAGGTAACAATGGCGGCTGGCTTTTCGCAAAATGCGCATTACCTCTACCGGTGTATATCTGTCTGCATAAAGTTCTCTGCACAGAGGAATACGACGATATTCTTTTGTCTGTGCAAGCCGCCTGATGGTTTCTAATGTTGGATACATGGGAACACCTCCTGTGATTAATTCAGTTTCTGCCAGGAACATAAAAAAGCCCGCCCTTGACAGAATTATCTTTTCTGTCAAGGACGAGCGTATATACTTCACCCGCGGTGCCACCTTGATTTACGGTTTGAACCGTACTCTTTGCGAAATACCTTCATATTTCCGGCAACTGACGTATGCCTCACGTCACAGGATACTCAGCTCACTCTGTAATCTTCAACCTTTCACTGTGCCCTCAGCGGCCCATTTGGCAGACTGCATTTCCACCCGGCTCTCACCTTCCCGGATTCTCTGTGCGCGCATGACTGCTTTGACTTCCGCTTCATCGGTTTAATCTGTTAAATTTACACTTAATTTACCACCGGAAACTATATTTGTCAACCCTGAATTTCTCAATAACAATTCAATAACATATTTTTATCATTATCAGGAAATTCATTCCAGACATCTGCAGTCTGTTTTCGCCACATACATCTGCACCAGATAATCATTCACTATAATCTGAATAAAAGCGCAAAACCAGATATTCCCAGTTTCGCGCTTTTTATTGTTTTACTTATTCACTTTCGAACAATCCCAGTGTGCCAACAAGTTGATTCTGCTGCTATTTCTTCTGTGCCTCTTTTTTCTTAATGTCAAGAATCTCTTCTGCAATCTCAACTTCGGATTTCTCATCTGGTGGAAGCACAATATTCAGAATGATTGCAAACAGTGCTGCAGGTACAATTCCTGAACCACCAAAGATCAGTGTGATCGCCTGCGGCATATGTGCAAGGACTGCTGAGTTTGCCCCAAGTCCATAGCCAAGACCAAGTGCAACGGAGACAATTGTTACGTTTCTCGGAGTTACCGGCCATTTTGTGATAAGCTGGATACCGCTGACAACAATAGATGAGAACATCATAACTGCCGCACCGCCCAGTACACTCTGAGGCATGATGGAAATCAGTGCTGCAAGCTTAGGAAACAGACCACATGCGATAAGGAAAATACCGCCTGTTGCAATTGAGAAACGATTTACAACCTTATTCATTGCAACCAGACCTACGTTCTGGCTGAAAGAAGTATTCGGAAGTACGCCAAATACTGCTGCCAGTGAAGATCCAAGGCCATCACACATAACGCCGCCGGAAAGCTCTTTGTCTGTAGCTTCTCTTCCAAGACCACCCTCTGTGATACCGGAAATATCACCGACAGTCTCTACAGCTGTTACAATAAACATGATGCAGATCGGAACGATTGCCCTTGCATCAAATACCCATTTGACAGGCATGATCTTCGGCACTGCAAACCAGGATGCGCTTGCTACTTTATCCCAGTTAAGAACCCAGGATTTGGTAGCTTCTACTGTTGCACCTGCATCATCCACATAGGTAAATGTGGTAGGAAGAACTGTTGCCATAATACTTACCAGCACATATCCAACGATAATGCCGATCAGAATTGATGCAAAGCTTGTAAATCCTTTTGTTCCATGTTTTAATACGACAATTACAACCAGAACTACAAAACCTACAAACAGATTCTCCAGAGAACCGTAGTCCTTAGCGGAACTTCCGCCTCCAAAAGAACTGATACCAACAGCAATCAGTGAAAGACCGATTGATAATACAACGGTTCCTGTTACAACTGACGGAAAAAATTTTCTCAGTGGTTTCAGGAAGCTTCCCAGTACAGTTTCAAAAAGACCGCCGATAAAGGATGCCGCCATAATTGCACCATACGCAACCACTCCATTACCCATGACTCCTGCAACACTCTGGCATACGCCAATGAAACCGGAACTGGTTCCCATAACGATGGGGAGTTTACCACCCACAGGTCCTACGGTAAATACCTGAACCAATGTTACAATACCTGCAATCAGCATGGCATTCTGCAGAAGTGCTACCTGCAGTTCTCCGCCGGCTTCGATTCCACAGGCTGCTGTGATGATCAGAAGCGGTGTAAGATTACCTACGAACATAGCCAGCACATGCTGCAAACCAAGAGGAATCGCCAGCTTCAGTGGCGGCCTTCCATCAAGGTCGTAGGGTGTTACTGTGTTTTTCTCTTGTTTCTCCATTCCTTTCCCTCTCTTTCGTGAATGTTGATGTGATTCGGCAAAAGGTTTTACAATAGCGATTTTTCCTATAATCAAAAACAAGGCAGTTATCCTTTTTTGAATAACCACCCTGTTATCATTTCATACTACTGTCATTACAATGAACTTTTGCTTTCACCTTTTTGCATTATAAAGGATTTTGGGGATTATGGCAATAGTAAAAAGAAATTTTGTATATTTTTGTATGAATATGCCGGCAACATAAAAAAGCCTGTAAACCTTTCACTCGATTTACAGACTCATCTTTCGTGTAGTAGCGAGAGGGGGATTCGAACCCTCGACACCACGGGTATGAACCGTGTGCTCTAGCCAACTGAGCTATCTCGCCATTTTCTTTTAAGATATGGAACCTATAGGGCTCGAACCTATGACCCTCTGCTTGTAAGGCAGATGCTCTCCCAGCTGAGCTAAGATTCCATATTGTGCTTGTTTCAGGCGGCTTATTTGTTGTCCGCTCCGTAACTTGCTTTGCTATTATATAATGGATTTTGTCGGATGTCAACACCTTTTTTGAAACTTTTTTAATTTTTTTTATTTTTTTAATTATTCGTACATTTTAAAGCATTTCTGACACAAAAAACTCAAAAATTACAAGACAAATGCAAGTCTCTTATTTCCATCAATTCTCTCTGTAAGATTTTTATAATCATCCAGATACAGACAACGTGATGCAACCTGACAATATCTCTGCTCTCCCTTGTCATCTTTAAGGCTCAGGTTTTCCTGAATCTATATTGCTGCCAAAATAAATCGGCACCCGGCTGTCCGTAAATCACCATTCCCTCCGGCTCAAGGAATGCTTTATCAAATTTCAGATACTCTGATATGGTCAGTCTGCCACTCAAAGCGGCAACCAGTTCCTTACACTCCAGACTCTTCACTGCTGCATCCATAATTACCTGCTCATAACCGAATAACTGCTTCGCAGTTTATTCAAAAAAGATTCCTTCTCCAGTTTTACCTGAAAAAGGAATCTCCTGTTATCTGTCATTATTATCTGTTATTATTCAGCATCTTCTGCTGCTTCAGTTGTTTCTGCATTTTCTTCTGCAGTATCCTCTTTTACTTCGTCCTTGCTATCTGTATCCTTGCTGTCTGTTTCTTCTGCAGCAGCTTCTTCAGTGTCTGCGCTGTCATCAAAAGGAATTACAGCACCGTCATATTTTTCATTGATGAAGTCTTTGATCTCATCAGATTTCAGTACATCAACCAGAGCTTTGATCTTGTCGCTGTTTTCGTTGCCTTCTTTGACTGCGATCACATTTACATAGGTTTTCGCTGCTTCAGAGTCGGATTTCTCATATGCAAGTGCATCTTTTCCTACTGAGAATCCTGCTTCCAGAGCATAGTTTCCGTTTAATACCACATAAGCTGTCTCGCCTGTAACACGTGCTACCTGTGCTGCTTCCAGCTCTACGATCTTTACATTGTGAGGATTCTCTGCAATATCCTTAACAGTTGCATTTAATCCTGCACCATCTTTCAAAGTGATGATTCCGTTATCCTGGAGAAGAAGAAGTGCTCTTGCTTCGTTTGTGGTATCATTTGGTACTGCAATGGAATCTCCGTCTTCCAGATCATCCAGGCTGTCTTTTGTTCCGGGATAGATTCCGAATGGCTCATAGTGAATACCGCCTGCATTTACAAGGTGTGTGCCCTTCTCTTCATTAAACTGATCCAGATATGGGATATGCTGGAAGTAGTTTGCATCAAACTCACCGCTCTCAACTACCTCGTTTGGTCTTACATAATCATCAAATACAGTAACCTCAAGTTCATATCCTTCTTTCTCAAGAAGTGGTTTTGCCTCCTCAAGGATCTCTGCGTGAGGTGTTGCAGATGCTGCAACTGTGATGGTCTTGTCATCATCCTTTGCATAAACACCTGTGCTTAATGTTCCTGCTACCAGTACTCCTGTTAAAACTGCTGCCACTAATTTTTTCATAATAATTGTCCTCCTGAATTTTATATTTTAACTTTTTTCATAACCATTTTATAATCAACGATTTCTTAAAACTACTTTCTTCTGTCAATCTTATTTGCGATCAGCATTCCCACTGACTGAAAAATCTGTACCAGTACCACCAGTAGGATAACTGTAATGATCATAATATCTGACTGATATCTGTAATATCCATAGCGGATGGCGATATCTCCAAGTCCGCCTCCTCCTACTGCGCCGGACATGGCTGAATAACCAAGGATCGTTCCGATCGCAATCGTCGCTCCTGTGATCAGTGAAGTTCTGGCTTCTACCAGAAGAACCTTCACGATGATTCTCATATTACTTGCACCCATAGCTCTGGCTGCCTCGATCACACCTGCATCCACCTCTTTAATAGAAGATTCCACCATTCGTGCGATAAAAGGAATAGCTGCCACT
>OIEA01001084.1_pt1 | contig 9940 bp, 4 predicted proteins | sample 1581631 | NCBI WGS metagenome assembly OIEA01 (sample SAMEA3882526, study PRJEB24775) | human gut metagenome | biome: human-associated habitat; feature: intestine environment; material: feces | place: Netherlands | collected 2009/2010
GCGGTTGTGACATTCAGCGACACGGCCTCGACTAAGCAAGACTTCACCACATCTGTCAGCAAGATTAAAACAGCTGTGTCCAGCAGACCTGATGGTGGAACCAACTGGGAGGCTGCGCTTAAGCAGGCGAATGATCTGCAAGGACGCACGGGTGTGAAGAAGCACATCATTTTCTTGTCTGACGGCAATCCGACGTTCCGTATATCCAATTATCCGATTGGGTGCAGCAAAAAAGGGTGCAATCCTGATGATGATTGGCGTACTACACCTCAGGGTGTGCATGGTGCAGGTACCGAGGGTAGTGATAATTACTACGGTTACAACTATGCTGCCGCTCTGGCCGAGGCCAACAGGCGGGAGAGTAATGTTTCGCTTTATGTGGTGAAGGCTTCGACTGACGCCAATAGAATGTCCGATTTCGCCCGTGAAGCCAGTGCGGTGAACGGTAAGGAATTCGATGGCACGAATGCTGAGAATCTGACAAAAGCATTCAACCAGATCTATTCCAGCATCACCTCCTCCGCGAAGATCAAGGTCTTCTCCATCACCGACACCTTGTCCAAGTGGGTCGACCCGGTCGATTTCGCTGGCATGGCTGCCGGTACCAACATTACGCGGTATGTGACGGTGAAAAACGGCAATAAGATGCTGACGGGCGGATATATGGCCACGTACGGTGTCGATCAATTTGGCAATCGCACGGTGACGGTGACGTTTAACGGCAATGACGGCATCGTCGCAGAGAAAGCCGACAGCATCGACGTATCCTTCAAGGTCAAGCCAAGCGATGCCGCCTATGCCACTTATGCCGGCAACCAGCAATACCCGAATGTGGGAGAGCCGAATACTGGCACCGCATCTGCGGGCCAGCCGGGATTCTATTCCAATGTGGACGCGCGATTGAACTATTGCGTGCTTACCGAGGTTAATGGAACTACGTCATGCGCACCGACTGAAGTCGAGTATCCGCATCCTGTGGTGCAGGTGAAGCTCGGCAAGATCAAGATCGTCAAGCAATGGTCGGATGGTGCGAGCAAGCATGATGACGGTTCCGTTACGGTGCAGTTGCAGCGTAAGAAGAGCGGCGATTCCAATGCTCAGCTGGAGAACGTCGGTGGCGTAATCACGCTGAATAAGGGCAATGATTGGCAGATGACTGTCGACAACCTGGTTCCTGGATACACGTATTCCGTGGCGGAAATCTCTGGTGATGACCGATATGACGTCTCCTATATGGGAAACAATGTCGACTTGACCAAGCAGATGGTGTGGTCTTCCAATGCCGATGCGGGCACGTTGAACGCGACCATCACTAACACGTTGAAGACGGTTGCCCTGGAGAACGCGATTTCGGTGAAGAAGGACCTGGCCGGACGCGAGTGGAAGACCTCCGACACGTTCGATTTCACTCTGGCGGCGAAGGGCAATGCGCCGTTGCCGGATAAGTGCGAAGCCGATCAACCTTGTACGGTGAAGGTGAACTCCGATTCGGGCAGCCATACCGCGTCCTTCGGCAACATCACTTACAACGCTGGCGATGCCTCTTACACGTATTACGTGACGGAGGTCAAGGGCTCTATCGCTTCATTGCATTATTCGCAGGCGAAGTATGAGGTTGTCGTGACTGTCGCGAAGGACTCCAACGGAGAGTGGAAGGCTTCCGTGAAGTCCGTGACCAAGGTGCTGGATGACAACGGTGCAGCAGTTCCCGAATCGCAAAGTGCTGCTACTGAACCTGTCACCTTCACCAACCGATATGTCGCGGTGTCGGCGCTGCCGTTGACGGGTGGTGCGACGGGACGCCAGTGGCTACTGGTCGGTGGCGTGATCGGCGGACTCGCGGTGCTGCTTATCGGCGCTGCCGAAATTTGGAATAACAAGAAGCGACTCGTCTGAGTTGCTGTGTGAGGCCGGAATGCCTACCAACTTGAGGGCATTCCGGCCGGCAAATCAAAATTTGCGGATCGCGGGAGCAAGTTGGGTTCCCGCCTCCCGCGATTGCAAAAACAAGTAATCAAACAATAAGGAAGAGAGGATTCTCATGAAGATGAGGAAACTTTTCGCCGGTATCGCCGCCGCTGCGACGCTGCTCGGTGGCATGGCATTGGGCGCAGCCAGCGCACAGGCTGATGACACTCCTACAACGGTGACGAGGGACGCGACGTTCACGTTCACTGCTGAAACCGCTGAACAGTTGACCAACGCCAAACTGAAAGCATACAAGATTGGCGATTATGTTCAGTATGGTTCCGGCGAGAACGTTGCTTACGGTGTGGTGACGAATTCTAACAATAAGACTGCCGTTGACTCCGCGTTGAAGGCTGCCGGTGTGGATACTACGGATTCTGAGGTGGACCATCTGGCCGCAGCCCTGAATGCCGGCACTCTGGATGTTTCTGCTGCTCGTCCGTGGGCTTCTCCTGAGAAGACCCGTAAGTTTGCTAATGCTCTGGAGAGTGAAGGCAAACTAACTGCTGTGACGTCGTTCACTCTGGGCAAGCCAGTTCCTGCTACGAATGGTAGTGCGGATGCTAAATACACTGCTACCGCGACCCTGCCTGCAGGTATCTATGTGTTCATTGACTCTGCGGTTGCCACTGGTTCTGTGACCAAGGCAATCCCGATGATTGTCGCTTCCGGCACCGTTAACGCTGAGAAGAAGGTTCTAACCAATCCGACTGCCGCTGCCACCGTGAACATGAAGAACACCAACAACCCCGGAAAGACCAAGGAGGTCAATAAGACTTCTGCTGCCATCGGCGACACCCTGACCTACACCCTGACTGGTTCCATCGCGAACCCGGCTCCGACCGAGTTCAAGTTCGCCGATAAGCCGGGCAAGGGTCTGACCATCAAGGCTAACAGCTTCCAGTTCTTTACGGAGGATGCTAATAAGACTCGCCATCCTGAGTCCGCGGACAACTTCCATGTTGCTCTGACTGATGATTTCAAGGGTAATGGTAACGCAACTTTCGATGTCAAGGTGAATGACCCGTCCACTTATGCAGGCAAGAAGATTGTGGTCACCTTCGAAGCAGTGATTAATGACGAAGCTGACGTCGAGAATGGTGTCGTCAACGAGCTTGACAACTACGGCACCTCGGTTCAGGCCCCGACTACGTTTGGCAAATTCGACTTCACCAAGGTTGATCCGGACGGCAAGGGTATCAAGGACGTCACCTTCCAGGTGAAGGACGGTGACACCACGCTGTACTTCGTGAAGCAGGACGACGGTTCCTACAAGAAGGCTGCTTCTGCTACCACTTCGGGCGCAACTGCTGATGTCAAGACTGGTGCTGATGGCAAGCTGTCTTTCACCGGTCTTGATAAGACCAAGACCTACACCGTCACGGAAACTGCACGTGCCAACGGCAACTACCTTGACATCAAGCCGAGCTTCACCGTGTCTTTCCGTAATGGTGTAGCTGTTCTGGCTAAGACCACCACTTCCGATCCGTGGGGCCTGGTCAACATCACCGCCAAGACCGTGAAGAACATCAAGTCCATCACCCAGCTGCCGCTCACCGGCGCTGCGGGAACCATGCTGTTCACCGTTGTGGCTCTGCTCGTGGCTGGCGCTGGCGTGACCATCGCCATCAAGTCTCGTCAGAACGCCGAGGCCTGATCGCCCATCTCTGACGGTGTTCGATAAGAACACCAATTCGGAGTGATTTAAGGTCGACCCATTATGGGTCGGCCTTTTGTATTGCTCTGTATTTCATGTGGGATTGCTTGGATTGCGCCATATTACGTTGCTTTGGACGTGCCACCCGATGTGGGTGGACATTGCGTTTTTCGAGGGTATAAGGCGTTTCAGTGGGATGTGTTGCAACAAACGGAATCTGGAAACGTGAACCGTTATGGGGGCTGTTAGTCAGGGGAGTGAAGTGGGGGTATTGCACGGAAGGAGGGCCATAGAATCGCAGGCACATCCGCAAAAGAAAGCAACGAAGCATCAATGGGAGGTATTGCGATGCGCAGTGGGGGAGCATTCAGTGACGAGGAGATTCAGCTGTTGCGTGGATTGCCGGCTGTTTCCAATGTGACTCGTGATCGTATCACCTATTCCGACACATTCAGGCAAGTGTGCACTATCCGATATCTTGCAGGGGAATCGCCAACCAAAATCTTTCGTGAAGCGGGTCTGCCGCCGGAATTGGTTGGTTACAAGCGTATCGAGCGCAGTGTGGCGCGGTGGAAGGATGCGGCCTTCAAGTCGGTGAGCGGCAGCGACACCATGACCGATGGTGAGATCATAGCGCAGCTTGCGGCGCGGTATAAGAGTGCGTTGGCGACGAGGCGGAGTCTTGAAGACATCGCCAATACGGCCACTGAGCCGAAGCCTGCCGCAACGGCTGCGTCGAATGACGTTCATCCGTTGTCTCTCGGACTGTTCGACGGTGATACGGCCGGCATTATTATCAGGCAGCAGGCTCGTCGTATCGACGAGCTCGAGCGCGATGTGGTGAGGTTGCGCAACAAGCTGGACAAGGAAGTCGGGCCCAATCCTGCCTCCGCTGAGGCCTGACTTATGCTATCTAGCTTATAGATGGCGGATGGTGCGCCTTATTTGCCAGTTCAGGGGTACAAAACATGCCCCCGAACTGTCTATTCCCGTCCAACACTCGCCATCTATAAGCCAGACGGGCCCGGGGGTCGGTCCGATCAGGAGATCAAAGCCTCGAGACTGTCGAAGTCCAGCACTTTGCCGTGCCGTGTGGGGAAGGATTCGCTGCCGCCATAGACGACGAACCGATGGTCTGTGTCCACTCCCATGATCGGCGCGAGATCCTCCAGATTCTCGAAGGCGCTTGTTCGGTACGTGGCGGACGATTTGACCTCGACTGCGTACAGTGACCTGTCGCCCTTCCGATGTCCAGCAGATTGGCCGCCAAGCCAGTGTCATAGAAGTATAGTTTTAGAAAATCGCTCATGCTTAAGCGCACTAGGTAGGGTGCAAAGTCCGTCCGGAACGCCATATAATGTCCCTGTACTAGGTGGTTCAAGGGGGCTTAAACTGATGGCAGGCATTTTGCGAAGGGGCACGTGTGGCGGGTCGAGAAGCAGCGAGTCGCAAGATACGCGCACCTACGTTCCGCCGACGTTCGCCGAGGCGACCGATGTGTCCGAAGAGATTCGCGAGCGTCGTGCCGACGTGGGTAGATCCATTGCCCTGCGTGTGCTTGCGGCGGTGCTGATTTTCTCCGCAATCGGCATTGGTCTTTTCCCGAAAGTGCTGCAATACCAGTCCGCGCAAAAGCTGGCGAGCACGTCCGCCCGTTCCGAGCAGAGCGTCGCGGGCTGGCCGTATCCGCAGGCCGACGAGGCATTCGCCGCGGCTAGGGCGTACAACAAGCGTCTCGCCAAGTCGGGGCAGCCGGTGATTGGCGAGGCTGAGGATCCGCTCGCCGAGTTGTACAACAACAATCAGTCTGGCTCCAGCGACGGTTCCGGTTCCAGCTCGACGGGCGCAGGCACCACCGGCGATGGTAACAAGGATTCCGCTAGCTCCAAAGACGCGGAATACCAGCGTTTGCTGGATACTGGCGATGGCGTGATGGGGGCCATCCGCATTCCGAAGATTTCCGTGAACCTGCCGGTTTACCATGGCACGTCGGAGCAGACGCTTGCGTCCGGTGCGGGGCATTTGTATGGCAGTAGTCTGCCGGTGGGTGGCAAGGATACGCATGCGGTGATTACCGGACATCGGGGTTTGGTTGAAGCCTCAATGTTTACGCGTTTGGATGAGATGCGGGTTGGCGATTACTTCTATATCGATGTGATGGGCCATACGCTTGGCTACAAGGTGGATCGCATCACCGAAATCAACCCGGATGACACGTCGAAGTTGAAGATCGTGCCCGGCGAGGACCGTGTGACGTTGATGACATGCACCCCGTATGGCGTGAATACGCATCGTCTGTTGGTTTCGGCATTACGTTCCGCCATTCCCGAAGAGATTCCCGCGGAGGATGATGCGGCAAAAGATGTGCGTGTGATTGCGGGCGTGGTGTCAGCTGCCACGTTGCTGGTCGGTTTGTTGTTGGTTTGGCTGCTCCGCTGTCCGTGGCATGTCCGTAGGCATGCCGCTTGGTGGCCAAAGCGCAACTAGGGGTTGATGGCGTTAATGTTGCACTTGACAGATGCTTTTTTGTCGGGGAAAATTCTGAAAGAGACATGACAACGTTTGCTTATAGTTTTTGCATCGCGATTTACGGGGGTAAGAATACTCTAGAATCGCGATGATATGTGCGATTTCAAGGAAAGTATATCCCCTTGATTACCTCGTTGGGAGGGTATGTATCCCTCTGTTTTTCTCCTTAAGGTTTAGGCAACGAAGCGATTGTCGGACGGTATGTGAAGCGAAGACGCATCAAATATACCGGTCGAAGGAGGAAGGTATTTCCCGATTGCTTAACGGTACAAGGGGGTAGGCGTATGAGACACGTCTTTGAGCGAAACAGGGCGAGGGGCACAGGTCTGTTCACGCGTCGTGTCATTGCGGCCGTCGCGACGGTCGCAATGCTCGCCGGCGTGGGGTGCGTCACTGCTTCGTCAGCGGCGGCGGAAGATGCCACGGGAGCCTTGGAACAACAAATCGAGCAGCCGGTATTGCAAGAATCTGGGCAAGAGGATTCACAGCCGGTGGAACAAAATTTGATGGTGGGAGAAGAGCAGCCGTCAGAGCAAGAGCAGCCGTCAGATCAAGAGGCTTACCAGCAAGTCGAACAAGAAACGGAACAAGAAACGAAAGAAGAGACTGAGCAGTGGGTTGAGCAGGAGGTTGAACAACAATCTGAACAACCTGATGAGCAGCCAGTTACGTTGTCCGCTCAACCGATTGCGCGAGCAAATCGGGCGCAGTCGGTTGCGCAGAACGAGACCGGTTCCCAGTTGGGCGCTCCGGAGAAGCATAAGCGCATCAAGAAGAACGATAATGGCAGTTACACCGTGAACGTGGATGTGAAGGGCGCTTCCAGCACCACCACGGTCACCACCACCCAGCCGATCGACTTCACGCTGGTGCTGGATGTGTCCGGTTCGATGGATGACCCGATGGGCTCAACGGATAGGACCAAGCGGTTGAAAGCGTTGCAGACAGCTGTGGACAACTTCCTTGATGTCGCGGCGAATGCCAATAAGGGTGCGCAATCCGGTTCCGAACCGGTCCGTGTCGGGTTGGTGAAGTTCTCTGGTAAGGAATCAAATAACGTCGGGAATGACATGTACCGGAGTGGTGGATACCAGTACAACTATTCCCAGATCGTAAGCAAGCTGACTGCGGATATGAGTGGCCTGAAAACCAAGGTCAACGAGCTTAAAGCTGCTGGTTCCACCCGGGCCGACAATGGATTCAAACGCGCGGTCAAGGTAATGGAAAATGCTCGGACCGATGCGAAGAAGGTCGTCATTTTCTTTGCGGATGGTACGCCTTCGTCGGTGTCCGATTTCGATGCTTCGGTGGCAAACGGCGCGGTCACCGCAGCGAAAACTTTGAAGGATCAAGGTGATATGGTGTATTCCATCGGCATCTTCGCCAGTGCCGACCCGTCCTCGCTCTCCAGCAAAGAGAATCAGTTCATGCATGCGGTGTCCAGCAATTTCCCGAAGGCGATAGCGTACAACAATCGTGGCGACGGAGATAAAGACGCCGGGTATTACAAGGCCGCCACGAACGCTTCGGAGCTGAATGCCATCTTCGACGAGATTGAGAGGAGCGAGACCACCACATCCGCATACACCAAGGTGACCATGGAGGACACGCTCTCCGGCTATGTCGAGCTTGCGGATAGCAACTACAAGGTCGTTGCCAAGGATGCTTCCGGCAAGGTGGTCTCCTTGACTAAGAATGTCGATTACACCTTGACGTATGACGCGAGCACGAAGAAATTCACGGTCGCATTCCTGAAGCCTCTGGTCAACAACGTGACATACACGCTGGAATACAACGTGAAACCCACGCAGAAAGCGTATGACGAGTATGCCGCCAACCTGAACGCCGGTAAGGATGGATATGACGACGTAAAGGGTGACGCGAACACCGATCTGCCGGGAAACGCCACGTCCTCGAACCAGCCGGGTTTCCATGCGAACGATTCCGCGTGCCTGGCGTACTCGGCCGATGGCGTGGATCATAAGTGTAGTGAGAACCCGTATCCGCACCCGGTGATCCAGGTAGTCTCCTCGACGTTGCACATCGACAAGCAGTGGAGCGGTAACGGCCAGAAGCCGGAAAGCATCACGGTGGATATCAAACAGGGCAACGGCACCTATAAGACGGTCACGCTGAAGCGTGACGATAGCGGCAAATGGTCCACTGACGTGATTATTCCGGCAGGCGCCCAAAAGACGTACACGGTGACGGAAGTCGAACCGGACAGCCACTTGTGGAAGGCTTCCTACCAGCACAAGGTCGGCGATGGAAATCTTGCTGACGGCAATGTGGTGACGGTGCCGGAATCCACGGCATCGCAGAACGCCACAGTAGTCATCACCAACACGTTGAAGACGGCCACGTTGAAGAACGCAATTGGCGTGAAGAAGGAGCTGGTCGGCCGCGATTGGAAGGATTCCGACGAGTTCACTTTCAAGCTGAAGGCAGACGATTCCAATCCAGACGCGCCGATGCCAGCTTCCTGCAAGAACCAGTCGGCGTGCACGGTGACGGTGAAACGCGATTCGTCTGACGATCACGTTGCTTACTTCGGCGACATCACGTATGACGCAGGTGAAGCCGAGTACACATATCTTGTGACGGAGAACGCTGGTAATGCTTCCGCAATGTATTACTCGCAGGCGGAATACCGGGTGGTCGTGTCCGTGATGAAAGACGGAACGTCCGGTGAATGGAAGGCCGTTGTCGAATCCGTGACCCAGCTGAAAACCGATTATGGTGCCGCTGGTTCGAATTGGGACGAGACCCAGCCAATGCTGTTCACCAACCAATACATTTCGGCATCGTCACTGCCATTGACGGGCCGCATGGGTGCGGAACGATGGTGGCAGATTGCGGCCGGCGGAGTTGGCGTGCTGGCATTGCTCGCCGTCGCTGCGGCCGACCAGTGGAGACGTAAGAAGCGGCTCAGCTGAATAACACAGGATTTGCGGATCGCGGGGGCGCGTTGGGTTCCCGCCTCCCGCGATTGCAGAAAACAGTAACCAACAATCAAGGAAGAGGAGATTCTCATGAAGATGAGGAAGCTTTTCGCAGGGCTGGCCGCCGCGGCAACGTTGCTGAGCGGCATGGCCATCGGCGTCGCCGCCGCACAGGCTGATGATGCTCCATTGCTGCAAGTTAACCACGCACAGGAAGGCCATACGTACACGCCATACAAGTTTGCCATGTTTGAGAATCCTGGCGATGGCTCGGTCGAAGTGAAAACGGTTGACGCATGGAAGGGAGCTGTGACCACCGCTGCTGACGTGGCTGATGGAAGCCACAACGGCATCCCGACAGAGTACAAGGATAATCCAGCCGCCTATGTGGCGACGTTCACTGCGGATCAGCTCCGTGTCTTCGCCAAGACCTTGGCTGGGATTACTCCGCCGGCAGGACCTGATGGTACTGGCCTGACCGTAGCCAAGGATCAGGCAAATACGAGCCAGGTGGTCAATGTGAACGGAGAAGGCTGGTATCTGGTGAAGGATACGTTCACCAAGGCTGGCGAAACGACTGTGACGTCGGGGACTCCGGCTGTGGTGGCCACCACCGTCAATGGACTGTCCAATCTGAGGATTGCGGCCGATACGACGACCGGTCAGGGCAACATCACGACTGAAGGCCAGTTCAACGCGAAGAACGCGAATCCGACCGACGAGCCGCTCAAGTTCGCCCGGATGAATGACGTGGATGTGAACGGTAAGAGCGTAAAGGTGGGCGACACCGTGGACTTCACTGTGGCCGCGGACGTTCCTCATGCTGCGGCTGGCTGGGATGCGT
>OIEA01001093.1_pt1 | contig 9853 bp, 7 predicted proteins | sample 1581631 | NCBI WGS metagenome assembly OIEA01 (sample SAMEA3882526, study PRJEB24775) | human gut metagenome | biome: human-associated habitat; feature: intestine environment; material: feces | place: Netherlands | collected 2009/2010
GGTACATTGCGGCATGTGGTGGTTCCTGATCAGGCTATTGTGAAACGTGCCGGTTCGGGCGACCGTTATGTATATGTCTACAAAGACGGTAAGGTTTCCTATAATAAAGTAGAATTGGGACGTCGGATGGGAACCGAATATGAATTGATTTCCGGGGTGGAGGATAATTCGCAGGTGGTGGTTGCCGGTCAGACCCGTTTGGCCGATGGTGTGGAAGTGGCAGTAAATTAAAAATTGAGAATTAGTTGATAATACTCCATATTTATTTACCTATATATGATTTTTTAGTTCTTAATTTTTAATTTAACAAACATGAGTTTATACGAAGGAGCGGTTAAAAAACCGATTATGACCTCGTTATGCTTTTTGGCCGTAGCGATCTTTGGTCTGTTCTCATTGTCGAAACTTCCGGTAGACTTGTATCCCGATATTGATACCAATACCATTATGGTTATGACATCTTATCAGGGTGCCAGTGCTTCCGATATAGAGAACAACGTAACCCGTCCGTTGGAAAATACGTTGAACTCGGTTAGTAATTTGAAACATATTACATCCAAGTCTTCAGAAAATATATCAGTTATCACTTTGGAATTCGAATATGGCTATGATATTGATGTGTTGACTAATGATGTGCGTGATAAATTGGATATGGTGAGTTCGGAGCTTCCCGATGAAGTCAATACTCCGATTATCTTTAAGTTCAGTACGGATATGATTCCTATCCTGCTGTTGTCCGTTCAGGCAGAAGAAAGTCAGCCGGCTCTGTATAAGATATTGGATGATAATGTAGTAAATCCTTTGGCTCGTGTTCCCGGTGTGGGAACGGTGTCCATTGCCGGTGCGCCGAAGCGTGAGGTGAATATTTATTGTGATCCCAACAAACTGGAAGCATATGATCTGACGATTGAGACCATCAGTTCCATTGTCGGGGCTGAAAATAAGAATACTCCGGGTGGAACTTTCGATGTGGGCAGTAATACCTATTCCTTGCGTGTGGAAGGAGAATTCAAGGACCCGAAAGAAATGGAGAATATCGTAGTGGGTATACGCAATGGTGCTTCGGTGTATTTGCGTGACGTGGCAACGGTAGTCGATTCTGTAGAAGAACGTGCTCAGGAAACCTATAATAACGGGGTGCAGGGAGCCATGATTGTTGTACAGAAACAATCGGGAGCAAATTCAGTGAACATTTCCCGGAAAGTAATGGATCAGTTGCCTAAGTTACAGAAGTCACTGCCCAGTGATGTGAAACTGGGGGTTATTGTGAACACTTCGGATAATATTTTGAATACCATCGACAGTTTGACGGAAACTATTATGTATGCCATTCTGTTTGTGGTCTTGGTGGTATTTGTTTTCTTAGGTCGTTGGCGTGCTACGGTGATTATCTGTATCACTATCCCCATGTCATTGATTGCCTCCTTTATTTATTTGGCTATCACGGATGGGGGATCTCTGAATATTATTTCTTTGTCGTGCCTTTCTATTGCGATTGGTAATGTGGTGGATGACGCTATTGTTGTTTTGGAAAACGTAACGACCCATATCGAGCGTGGCTCCGAGCCGAAACAGGCGGCTATCCATGGAACAAATGAGGTGGCAATTTCTGTTATCGCATCCACATTGACCATGATTGCGGTATTCTTCCCGTTGACGATGGTCAGTGGTATGTCGGGAGTTTTGTTCCGTCAGTTGGGCTGGATGATGTGTGTCATTATGACTATTTCTACTATCTCGGCTCTGTCATTTACTCCGATGATGTGTGCGCAGATGCTTCGCTTGCAAAAAAAACAAAGTAAGTGGTTTGTCACATTCTACAAACCGATAGAAGGTGCGTTGGATGGATTGGATAACTGGTATCAGAAACGTTTGAACTGGGCTGTCCGTCACCGCAAGACCATTATTGCCGGTTGTTTCGGGTTCTTTCTGCTGAGCCTGATTTGTGCGAAAGGAATTGGTACAGAGTTTTTTCCGTCACAAGACAACAGTCGTATTTCTGTTCAATTACAATTGCCTATCGGAGCTCGCGTAGAGCGTGCCCAGGCATTGGCCCAGGAGCTGACCGAAAGGTGGCTGAAGAAATATGAAGGGGTGATGCGTATCTGTAACTATACTGTGGGACAGGCTGATGCGGATAATACTTGGGCTTCTATTCAGGATAATGGTAGCCATATCATTTCATTCAATATCAACCTTTATAATCCCGATCAGCGTTCTGTTACGTTGGCAGAAGTCTGCGATGGTATGCGTGAGGATCTGAAAGCCTATCCCGAACTGGATAAAGCCCAGGTTATCTTGGGTGGTAGCAGTGGAGGCATGGGTGGACAGGCCACTGCCGATTTTGAAATCTATGGATATGATTTTACAGAAACAGATAAGGCAGCCGCTGAATTGAAAGAAGCTTTATTGAAAGTGAACGGTGTGTCTGAGGTGAATATCAGCCGTCAGGATTATCAGCCGGAATATCAGGTGGATTTTGATCGTGAAAAACTGGCTTTACATGGTTTGAATCTTTCTACAGCAGCTTTGTATCTGCGTAACCGTGTTAATGGTGCTTTATCTTCTTACTATCGGGAAGATGGTGACGAATATGATATCAAGGTGCGTTATGCTCCCCAGTTCCGTACCAGTATTGAAAGTTTGGAGAATATTCTGATTTATACCAATGAAGGTAAAGCAATTCGGGTGAAAGATATCGGCACGGTAGTGGAGCGTTCAGCTCCTCCTACTATTGAACGTAAAGACCGTGAACGTATTGTAACAGTATCTGCTGTGATTTCAGGTGCGCCTTTAGGTAGTGTGGTGGCAGCGGGTGAGTCTATTATTGATAAGATGGATTTACCTGGCGGTATCAGTATCCAGGTGGCAGGGTCTTATGAGGATCAGCAGGATTCATTCAGCGATCTGGGAACTTTGGCTGTTTTGATTATTATATTGGTATTTATTGTAATGGCTGCCCAGTTTGAGTCTCTGACCTATCCGTTTATCATTATGTTCTCTATTCCGTTTGCATTCAGTGGGGTATTGATGGCATTGTATGGAACGGGGACTACATTGAATGTCATGAGTTTGTTGGGAGGTATCATGTTGATTGGTATCGTAGTGAAGAATGGTATCGTGCTTATTGATTACATTACCTTATGTCGTGAGCGGGGTATGTCTGTTATTCATTCGGTCGTTGTTTCGGGCCGTAGTCGTTTACGTCCGGTTTTAATGACCACTTTGACCACTATTCTGGGCATGGTGCCGATGGCGATAGGAGGAGGGGAAGGTTCTGAAATGTGGCAGCCTTTAGGGGTGTCCGTAATCGGTGGTTTGACTGTATCTACCGTGCTCACCTTGATTTTGGTTCCGGTGCTCTACTGTTCATTTGCGGGTACAGGTATCAAGCGTAACCGTAAGAAGATGAAAGCTTCCCGTGAACTGAATGACTATTATCAAGCACATAAGACGGAGATGACCAAAGGCAAAAAAGAATAATTAATATAGTTGTTATCCGGATTGAAATGAATAGGAGACCGGATGACAGAACTTAAAATAAAAAATGGAATAATGAAATCAGTTTTCATCACTTTCGACCAAGCTTTTTACGAACGTATTCTGGCGTTGTTGGACCGTCAGAATTGTCGTGGATTCAGTTATTGGCAGCAGTTGCAGGGGCGCGGCTCTGTAAAAGGAGAACCGCATTATGGCAGTCACGCGTGGCCCAGTATGTGCTCGGCCATTATGACAGTGGTAGATGATACCAAAGTGGAGCCTTTATTGGACGCTTTGCATAAAATGGATAAGGAAACCGAACAATTGGGATTACGTGCTTTTGTGTGGAACATAGAAAAGACGATTTGAATCTGTCTTTTCATCATTAAAGAAAAAGACTGTTGCCCTCTTTCTGGCGCAGTCTTTTTTCTTTTTTTAGCCTCTATCATGAAGTACTCCGTCTAAAAAATCACTACTTTTGCGGTTAATTTACAAATATAGCAATATGAAAAACTATATACCGGCCACTTTTCTTCTCACTCTTATTGTAGTAGGAGTGTTAATGGGGCTGTATTTCCTCCCCTCCATGTCGGTGGGCGGCAAACCGTTGCGCAAGGTGGACCTGCTGGCTGATATCCGTCCGGATGTGGAAGAAGAAGTATGTGATTCCGACACCATTGTCCTTCCTCCTCCTGTAAAACCTATTTTTGTGGATACATGTAAAACGGGTATTACCTGTATTGAGGATTATTCGGATTCCACCATGCGGGGAATGAAACATTTTTATGAGGCACTTTCCAAAGTGAAAACCATGAAACGCCCTGTGCGTATCGCTTACTTCGGTGATTCTTTTATAGAAGCTGATATTTTTACTGCCGATTTGCGCGAAATGCTTCAACAAGAATTTGGTGGTTGCGGAGTGGGATATGTTCCTGTAACCTCTTCCATCAGCGGTTACCGTCCTACGGTACGCCATACTTTTGGGGGATGGAGCAGTCATTCATCCAATGACTCCGTTGGTTTTGATAAAATGCAGCAAGATATTTCCGGACATTATTTTTTTCCTCGTGAAGGTGCTTATGTACAGTTGAAAGGACAGAGTAAATACGCTTCCCGACTGGATACCTGTGAGGTTTCTACTTTTTATTTCCTGAATAAAGGTTTTGCCGCTGTCCGTTCTAAAGTGAATAATGCTGCGGAAGGAGAGTTGCATGAGGAAGTAGGAACAGGAGGTGTGCAGGCTGTTTCGGTGAGAGGAAGGATAGGACAAGTACGGTGGAGTGTGGAACAAGCTGATTCTGTTACTTTCTATGGAGTGGCTATGGACGGCAGGCAGGGAATATCTTTGGATAATTTTAGCGTACGTGGTAGCAGTGGGCTTCATTTACGTAGTATTCCTTTACATACGCTTTGCGATTTCCAACGTCTTCGTCCATACGATTTGATTGTGGTCCAATATGGTTTGAATGTGGCTACGGAACGGGGAGTAAAATACGATGGCTATAAGAAAGGGATGCTTTCGGTGATAGAACATTTGAAGACAGCTTTTCCTGAAACCAGCATTTTACTGGTCAGTGTGGGTGACCGTGAATATAAAAACGAGAATGGAGATCTCCGCACCATGCCCGGAGTCAAGAATCTTATCCGTTATCAACAGTCCATTGCGGCTGATAGCCATATCGCTTTTTGGAATATGTATGAGGCAATGGGAGGTCAAGGAAGCATTGTCGATATGATCGGGCAAAAAATGGCGAATCTTGATTATACCCATATCAATTTTAAGGGAGGCAAGCATTTGGCAGGTATCTTATTTGAAACATTGATGTATGGCAAAGAGCAATATGAAAGACGGAAAGCCTATGAGGAGGAATAACAGATTTCCTGGTCTGTCCGGTATAGCAATGGTATTGTTCCTGTTCTTGCTGTTTCCATGTCTTTATGCTCAGGATGCTATTCCGGCATTGTCCCGGCCGTTGGAGCCGCTTCGCATACCCGGTGAAACAAAGGAAATGCATCGGGGTATGCGGCTGATAACAGTACATGATTCACTTCCGGCGAGTTTTACTCATTCTTTGGATAATGTGATAGAAGATGAGAACCGTTCGCTTTCTCCTTTCTTTCAAAAGTTGAATGATATGACAGGACCGGTACGGATAGTCCATATAGGTGATTCTCATGTGCGGGGGCATCTTTATCCATTAATAACCCGTCATCGTCTGGAACATGATTTTGGTGCTGAGGCTGTTTATCCTGATGTTATTTCATATCGTACCGGTGGGTTGGCACATGAAACGGGCGAACCGGGTATTGTTTATCATATGATTGGCATTAATGGAGCTACTTCTGTTACTTTTTCTGATGATGAAAAAATAAAAGAAATAGCTTCTTTGCATCCCGATCTGATTATTGTTTCTTTTGGAACCAATGAGGCACATAGCCGCCGTTATCTGGCTCAGGCTCACAAAATGCAGATAGGCAGACTGTTGGGTATGTTGAAAGCAGCCTGTCCTGAAGCGGCTTTTTTACTGACTACACCTCCCGGAGCATACGTGAGACGTCGTCGTGCACGTACCATTAATCCGAGAACCGTAACGGCGGCGCGTATTATAAAGGAGTATGCACAAGAGAATAAAATGGCAGTTTGGGATATGTATAATATAGTAGGAGGAAAGACAGATGCTTGTCGTAACTGGACGAAGCACCACATGCTTCGTGCGGATGGCATTCATTTCACTCCCGATGGATATCGTTTACAAGGTAATTTATTACATCAGGCACTGATTAAAGCGTATAATGAATATGTGGCAACTGGATTGGAGTAAACTGGCTGAGGTATTGACTTATAATGCCAAGCAACCGATGATTTTTAGCAGCGGCTTGTTTTTGTTTCTGTTTTTAGGCTTTAGCCTGATTTATATGTTATTGCAGAAGAAGGATACGGCACGCATCCTGTTTGTAACGCTGTTTTCTTATTATTTTTATTATAAGAGTAGCGGTTTTTATTTTTTCTTGCTGGGGGTGGTGACAGTGACGGATTTCTTGCTGGCAGGGCGTATGGCGAATACCGAAACTCAATGGAAACGGAGGGTTTTGCTGCTGGCAAGTCTGGGAATAAATTTAGGATTGCTCTGTTATTTCAAGTACACCAATTTCTTTTATCAGATACTGGCTCCTTTGTGGAATGGGAAATTCCAGCCGTTGGATATTTTCTTGCCGGTGGGAATATCGTTCTTCACTTTCCAGTCTTTAAGTTATACCATAGATGTTTACCGTCGTGAGCTGGTTCCTTTGAACAGGTTGCTGGATTATACATTTTATGTGTCTTTTTTTCCGCAGCTGGTAGCGGGGCCTATTGTACGTGCCCGCGATTTTATTCCTCAAATCAGGCAACCGCTGTTTGTTTCCTCGGAGATGTTTGGCACTGGTGTTTTCTTTATCATCAGCGGATTATTCAAGAAAGCTGTAATCTCCGATTATATCAGTGTAAATTTTGTGGAACGTATTTTTGATAATCCGGCTCTTTATTCCGGGGTTGAGAATTTGTTTGGTGTATATGGGTATGCTTTACAGATTTATTGTGACTTTTCCGGATATAGTGATATGGCTATCGGGTTTGCTTTGCTGTTGGGTTTCCGTTTCCCTATGAATTTTAATTCGCCTTATAAAGCCGATAGTATAACCGATTTCTGGCATCGTTGGCATATCTCTCTTTCTACATGGTTGCGGGATTATCTTTATATCTCATTGGGGGGAAACCGCAAGGGGAAGGTACGTACTTATATTAATTTGTGCCTTACTATGTTGTTAGGTGGTTTGTGGCATGGTGCATCTTGGAATTTTGTGATATGGGGAGGATTTCATGGAATAGCACTGGCTGCACAGAAATTCTGGCGTAACTTGCTGCATAAGCCTAAGACGGCTACCAGTAAGGGCATTCGTAAATTTTTTGCAGTTCTTATTACTTTCAATTTTGTTTGTTTCTGCTGGATATTTTTCCGTAATACGACTTTTGAAGCTTCGGTTGTTATGTTGAAGCAGATATGTACAGCTTTCCATCCCGAGGTATTCATGCAGCTGATAGAAGGTTATTGGAAAGTGTTTGTTTTGATGGGAATAGGGTATTTGCTGCATTTTGCTCCTGATAGTTGGCAGAATGCGTGTTGTCGTGGAGTGGTAAAATTACCTTTATTGGGAAAGGCATTATTGTTGGTAGTACTGATTTATTTGGTTATCCAGATAAAGAGCAGTGATATTCAGTCGTTTATTTATTTCCAGTTCTAACGGAATAGTTATCAAATCGGGGGTCTGACTAGCTATCTTTTCAGACACCCTAAATACTATTCTAGTAAGTATTTATTAATGCATCTACGATCCCAATTTATACCTCTCTTTACAATTTTTGCAGGGATGCCTGCTAATATTATATTCGGTTCGTTGAATACTTTGGTTACAATACTTCCCCAACCCACAATACTGTTATCGGGTATTTTTGTATTTTTACCGATCTTTACATCTTTCCCTACCCATACATGCTTGCCTATTTCTATACTTTGAGCAAAATTAATCGGTTCTCCCTTTAAATTTGTTATAGTATGTGCGTCGGTACACCAAATATCAATGCCCCAGCTTAATTGACTGTCTTCTCCTATGCTAACATTTGATTTATCTTCTTGTAAATATAAAGTAACTCCATTGATAACTACACGATTACCTATATCAACTCTACAATTATTGGCAACTCTTGAAACACCAGCTCCCAAACCGGGCAACTGGCCGATGATGAGTTTTAGTCCACTCATCCCTAGTATGTTGGAATAGCGTAAAATGATTGTTCCTAAATTAACCGTGTTATCGTTTCCATTGATAATCAATAGAAAACCTTCGTTAAGAAGTAGTTTTTCAACATTCTCTTCTGAATCGAAATGCATGGAAACATGATTGTTGTTTCCTGTAATTATGATATGGGATTGATGGATGATTTGATTGAATTGTTCATGATGGGAGGATATACAATCTATTTTCTTATGTGGTAAAATAATTGTAATTTCATTGCCTTGACCGTTGATGTTTTTCATCTCATCCTAATTTAATGGATTGTACAACTTTTTTTATTTTATATTTGAAGAGTATTCTTGTATTATCGCGTTGGTTAGTTTAGAGAATATTTCCGGAGACAGTAAATAAAAAGGAGTGTCTTCTTTTTCTTTTTCAAAGCGTATAAATAGATGTTTGATGTCTCGAACTTCCGGATATTCATAAGCTTCTATTCTTTCTATATGTATTCCTTCTTGTTTCAATTGTTTTAATATGTGTTTCCATTGCTGCTTGGATAGGAACCGGCATACATCATATAAGGAGAGGGGTGTTCCGTCCGAAGCTGTTATGATAGTAGAAGTTATATTCATTTTGATGATTTGATGAGGACAAATATAGCAATAAAAAATTATATAGTTTATGGGGGCATTGACTAAATGCCAGAATATTATTTATTTTCAGTTCCCTTTATGATATAAAGTGGGGATGAAACTTGCAAACTTGCAAAACTTGCAGCACTTCCACACCCACACACGTGCGCGTACATTATAATGTGGAAAAATGAGAGAACATAAGGAGAATGTGACAAGCAAAGGTGGAGGAGGACAAACGGACGATGCAGGGGAGAGCTGAAATGGAGGAAAGCATGACGGAGCACAGAAAGTGGAGCGGGGAAAAGGGAGAGATGTGACAGGATCTTTGGTGGAAAGAGGAGGGACCGTATAAGAAGAAAAAAGGAAAGCGGAAGACAGAAACCGGAATCGGACAGACACAGGTGGCAAAGGGATGACTGCCCGAATCTTCAGCAGGTACTTGTATAGGCCGGACCTTCCGCCAATCATGCTGGTACAGCTTGTACAATCCTGGGGAGAACAAGCTGTCGGCATGAGGAATAACGCGTTATCAATCTAAATGGAACACGTTACTAACGTGCAGGCCTGTATGTTAGTAACGTATAGGGCCACACGTTACTAACTTTACGGAACACATGTTACTAACCTTTCGGAACATATGAACTGTATGAAGACGCACGGCATGGCATCCTGTTCCGAGGCACTGTCCTGCCAGAAGACCTGCCAGCTGCTGTTCTTCAGCCGGCACTGGCTGTAGTAATGGTCTTTTAAAGAAATCTCCTCATCAAGACGCATATATTTCGCAAAAGAGAAAAAGCGTGAACAAGAAAACAGGAGGAGATCAGATCATTCACAGATCACAATAAAGAAATAGAATGGAATTCTGGAACATATTATTTTGTTGCATTATAATGTACGCGCACGTGTGTGGGTGTGGAGATGCTGCAAGTTTTGCAAGTTTGCAAGTTTGCCTTCCGTTTTTCCGT
>OIEA01001125.1_pt1 | contig 9620 bp, 8 predicted proteins | sample 1581631 | NCBI WGS metagenome assembly OIEA01 (sample SAMEA3882526, study PRJEB24775) | human gut metagenome | biome: human-associated habitat; feature: intestine environment; material: feces | place: Netherlands | collected 2009/2010
CAGCGTTGTTCTGTCATCCTCCATGTGAGGATGTGAGTTGAAAAGTAAATGGTTCAGGACGTTCAATGTATGCATATGGTTATCCTCCATGTGAGGATGTGAGTTGAAAAATATCCGGAATACCACTGGTATCAAGACAGTAATGTCATCCTCCATGTGAGGATGTGAGTTGAAAAGAGAATGATGTAAAAATGTATGGTACTCAAGTATAGCCCTTTTTATGAGAAAAATAGTTCCAAGTAACGATATGAATTCAATTTATGTTATGCGAAAAAGGGGAGAATTGAAAGAATATAAGTTACAGTTTCTTAGCATTAAAAAAGGACTGCATTATTAGGGAGGAGTGCAGTCCTGAGGAAAAAGTTATGAAAAAGATTTAAAGTGTTTGTTCTCTTGAACAATTCCTAGTATAGAATTGAATTGTGATAAAACTGTGATGGAATTAGGAAGAAATTGTTAACAAATTTAGAACATAAAATAAAATACGATCAGACGCACCATAAACCGGGACAATGTTGAAATCCAAAAGTCCGGGTGTTAGAATTACAACAGATACTATACATAGAAGATATATATAAATATCAAAGAACACAAGAAACCACACAGAACATACGAACAAACACCAAGGAGGAAACACCATGCGGATCCTAATCTACGGCGCCGGAGTCATCGGAAGCTTCTACGCATCCAGATTCGCCAAAGCGGGACTGGATGTAACAGTCTTAGCAAGAGGGCAGCGGTTAAAAGAATTACAGGGACACGGTCTATGGTACAGAGGCAAGACAAGAACGCATAAAGTTGAGGTTAAGACGATCAGTGAGTTAAAGCCGAATGACCGTTACCAGTTTATTTTCCTGACTGTACGTGAGAATCAAGTAGAAGAAGCACTGGAAGATATCAGTAAGAATAAAAGTCCGAATGTTGTCACTATGGTCAATACGATCAAACCATATGGCAGGTGGGAGAAAATCTGCGGAAAAGGAAGGATTCTTCCGGCATTTCCGGGAGCGGGCGGCTGTATCGAAGGTGGGATTCTGGATGCACAGCTTCTGCCAAGAGCAATCCAGCCGACAACATTCGGTGAGATCGGAGGAAGAAAGAGCAGTAGGGAAGAAGCACTGGCATACATATTTAGAAAAAGCCACATTCCATATCAGATCGTTCCGGAAATGCATCACTGGCAGATCTCACATCTTGGCGTGATCATTCCGCTGGCAGATGCTTATTACCAGAGCAGGCATCCGGAAAAAATCTGTGCAAATGAAAAATTGATGACGCTGACAGCTTATCGGATGAAAAAGAACCTGAAGTGGATCGCCCAAAAGGGAATGTTGTGCCCGGCAAAGCTTTATATGATAAAGGATATGCCAACGGGAATGCTGGCAGGGGTTTTAAGCAGGGTATATCAGAGTGAATTTGGCAACAAATTCCTTTACAGACATGCGATGCATGCACCGGAAGAATTCCAGCGGCTGCATCAGGAATTCTATAATTATATGAAGACACATACGAAAGAGAGTAACAAAGCATGATAAGACCGATTATGAAAGATATATTTTTCCTAAACCAGAGATCCGAGCCGGCGACAGAGGCGGATAAGCAGGTTGCCATAGATTTATTGGACACTTTGAAAGCTCATGAGGAGGGCTGTGTCGGTATGGCAGCTAACATGATTGGTGTCAGGAAGCGGATTATTGCAGTGAATATGGGATTTATGAATGTTGCGATGTTCAATCCGAAGATTGTAAAACGTTCCGGAAAATATGAGACGGAGGAAGGCTGTCTTTCCCTTACTGGTGTGAGAAAATGCACCCGGTATCAGGAGATTGAAGTGGAATATCAGGATATGAATTTCAAAAAACAGAGACAGAAATATACCGGATGGACGGCGCAGATTATTCAACATGAAGTAGATCATTGTCACGGTATTGTGATATAGTCATGCGTTGGTGTTGTATCATTGACACAAAGATATATATTAGGATTAGTCATAATATTTTGCCATAATATTTCCCACTACCTTATTGACACAACTGCATCAAAAGCATACAATAAAACTAGATTGTTAATAAAATAACACATGAAACGTGAAGATTACAGGAGGGTAATATCATGGCAAAGATTTTATGTAGTCCAAGTAAATATGTACAGGGTGCAGGAGAGATGAAGAAGCTGGGTGAATATGCTCAGAAGTATGGCAAGAAGGCACTTGTACTGATCACGGAATCCGGATACAAACGTATCGGAGACGTTGTAAATACTGGATTTGAAGGATACGAGATCACACCTGTATATGAGTATTTCAACAGAGAATGCAGTAAGAATGAGATTAACCGTCTGGTAGACATTATGAATGAAAAAGGCTGTGATGTCGTGATCGGTATCGGTGGTGGTAAGATCCTGGATACAGCCAAAGCAGTTGCTTATTACAAAGAAGCTCCGGTTCTGATCTGCCCGACAATCGCATCGACAGACGCACCTTGCAGTGCACTGTCAGTTATTTATACAGATGATGGCGTATTCGAAGAGTACTTATTCCTTCCGGCTAACCCAAATATGGTTCTGATGGATACCGAGATTATTGCAAAATCACCGGTAAGACTTACGGTATCCGGAATGGGTGATGCACTGGCAACATATTTTGAAGCAAGAGCCTGTCAGGCAAGCGGGGCAACAACATGTGCCGGCGGACAGGTTACACAGGCAGCAATCGCACTTGCAAAACTTTGTTTTGACACTCTGATGGCAGAAGGTGTAAAGGCAAAACTTGCCCTGGAAGCAGGAGCATGTACACCGGCTGTGGAAAAAGTCATCGAAGCCAACACATTACTGAGTGGTATTGGATTTGAGAGTGGCGGACTTGCAGGAGCACATGCAATTCATAATGGATTTACCGTACTGGATGAGTGCCACCATATGTATCACGGTGAGAAGGTTGCATTCGGAACGATTACGCAGCTGGTACTGGAGAATATTCCGGCAGAAGAACTGGAAGATATCATTGACTGGTGTATCGAACTGGGACTGCCTGTGACATTAAAAGAACTGGGAATCACAGAAGTGACGGACGAGAAACTGATGGCAGTTGCAACAGCAGCCTGCGCAGAGAACGATACGCTTCATAATATGCCATTCGAGGTAACACCGGAGACTGTATGTGCAGCAATCAAGGCAGCAGATGCATACGGAAAATATTTCCTCGGAGAATAGTCAAGAATCTGTGAAAATAAAAAATACATAATAAATACAGAGAATCTGCCATTGACAGGTTCTCTGTATTATTTTGCAGAATCATTCTGTATATGAATCTGAAAATTTCAGTAGATTTCAAGAATAACTTAACATCTTTTTTACAAAAATATCGAGTAAATTCAATATTTTCATACTATACCTGAAAATGTACAAAAAACAAAATCAGAAAGTGTGAGAAATATCTATGATCAAATCCTATGTTATTGATACCAATATTTTAATCCAGGCACCTTATGCATGTCAGTGTTTTGAAGAAAACAGGGTGATATTGCCATTGGTTGTATTAGAAGAACTGGACGGCCTGAAGAAAGCAGAAGGAGAAAAGGGAGCAAATGCAAGGCGGGCGATCCGTTTTCTGGAAAAGCTCAGACTGAAAGGAGACCTTTTAAAAGGTGTCCAGATGGAAAATGGAGGAATCCTCCGTGTAGAGGCCAATTGTGTAAATGTAGAACTGCCGGAAAGCCTTCCGGAAGATAAGCCGGATAATCGGATCTTAAAAGTATGTAAGGGAATCCGGGAAGAAGAAAAGCCGGTCGTTCTGGTGACAAAAGATCTGGTCCTTAGGTTAAAAGCACAGATTCTCGGAATTGAAGCCCAGGATTTCAGCACAGAGCAGGTCATCGAAGAAGAGGGACAGTACAGCGGCAGACAGATTTGCTATGTGGCGGAAGACAAGTTCAAAGAATTCAAGAAAAAAGGCGTTCATCTGAAGGAACTTTATTTGTCCGATGAAGATGGTAATAAGATCCAGCCGGAACTTACGGAGAATGAATTTATCATATTGAAGGCAGATCAGTCTGTGAAAAAGACACATCTTGGAAGAGTTGAAGGGAAGAAAGTAGTATCGTTAGAATTCCGAAAGAGCCAGCCTTATGGCATCAAACCAAGGAATGCCGGACAGTATTTTTTACAGGAAGCATTGATGAAATCCGCAGAGAAAGCACCGCTTGTAATTGTAAAAGGAATGGCAGGAACGGCGAAGACATTTTACTCACTGGCAGTCGGACTGGAGAAGGTGCTGAACAATCCGACCGGAGAATATAGAAGAATTCTGATCTGCAGACCGAATGCGCAGTTTGACCAGGATATCGGTTTCCTTCCGGGAGACGAGCAGGAAAAGATATCACCTTTGATGCGTCCGATCGTAGATAATCTAGAGCAGCTGATTGATTCGGATGAAGAAGAGCGTTATCAGGATGAACAGGAATTACAGGGTAAGATCGAAGAGATATTTGCAAGAGGACTGATCCAGACAGAAGCAATGAATTTCATCAGAGGCCGTTCATTTGTGAAGACCTATCTGATCATAGACGAGGCGCAGAACATGACTCCGAATCAGGTGAAAGGAATCATAACAAGAGCCGGAAAAGGAACGAAGATCATTCTGCTTGGTGATCCGAATCAGATAGACCGGCCATTTCTGGATGAGAGAACGAATGGACTTAGTTATGCGTCGGAATACATGAAGGGTAGTCCTTTATGTTATCAGATTACAATGTCTGCAGAAGAATGTGAGCGTTCCGAACTTGCGATGGATGCGATTCACAGATTATAGACATAGATTATAGAATTAGAAGGGAACGAAATAAAATTGAGCAAAGTAACATATAAAGCAATCAAAAATATGCCGGAGTTGAATGCCTATATTGAGCAGGGAAATAGGGTACTTGGAGCACTTGGGTTTACCGAACATTCCAGAGGACATGCAGTAAAAGTGGCGGAAACTGCCGGAAATATTCTGGAAAAATTAGGGTATAACCAGCATACGATCGAGCTTGCCAGGATAGCGTGCTATATGCATGACATGGGAAATTGTGTAAACCGTGTGGATCATGCACATAGTTCCGCGATCATGGCATTTCAGATACTGCGGGATCTGAAAGCACCGGATGAAGACATCGCAGTGATCGTCAGTGCAATCGGTCAGCATGATGAGGCAACCGGCATGGCAGTGGATGCGGTATCGGCAGCACTGATACTGGCGGATAAGACGGATGTAAGAAGAAACCGTGTGCGGAACACGATCAAGGAAAGCTTTGACAAACATGACCGGGTGAATTATGCTGCAGTGGCATCCAGTCTGCATGTAAATGTCGAAAAGCAGGTGATTCTGCTGGAGATTGAACTGGATGAAGGAATCTGTTCTATATTAGATTATTTTGAGATTTTCTTACAGCGTATGCTGATGTGCAAGCGTGCGGCAGAGATGCTGGGAATGAAATTCAAGATGAAAGCGAACGGGAATAAGATCTGTTAATCGGATGTGACAAATGAGGGAAAATTGGAAGATGATTTCATAGAACTAGTGATTGACATTCACTGAAAGACAGTGCTATAATACAACCCTAAAATGAATGTGGATTTTTCTGGAGCAATCTATTTTTCGCCACATGGTTACTGAGTAGAAGTAACCATGTGGTTTTTTGTTGTTACATATTCAGTTGAAACAATCTGTGACAAGATGGGAAAATAGAAAAAAGCATTGCAAAGATCCGCAATAGAATTAGAAGATTAATAGATAGTACATATGAGAGAAAGGGGATATATATGGATCAGACATATATGAAAGAACAACCGATATTAAAATTGATCGTATCGATGGCACTGCCGATGGTCATTTCTATGATGGTGAGTTCACTTTATAATATTGTAGACAGCTTCTTCATCGCCAGGATCAGCGAAGATGCCATGACGGCGTTATCACTGGTGTATCCAGTACAGAATCTGATCAATGCGGTGATGATCGGATTTGGAATCGGAATCAATGCGGTCATCTCATTTTATCTTGGAGCGCAGGATAAAAAGATGGCAGACAGGGCGGCAACACAGGGAATGCTGCTAGGGACGATTCACGGAGTCGGATTTATGATTCTGGGAATTGCCGTAATGAGACCGTTTTTACAGATGTTTACGGGAAATGCACAGATTGTGGACTATGGTGTGCGTTATTCGAGAATTGCATTTTTATTTGCTACGGCATTATCTTGGCAGCTGGTATTTGAGAAGACGTTTCAGGCGGTCGGACGTATGGTGGAGTCAATGACTTGTATGATGTCAGGTGCGATTATCAACATTATCCTGGATCCAGTCCTGATCTTCGGACTTGGACCATTTCCGAAGATGGGAATCGAAGGAGCCGCACTTGCAACAGGAATCGGACAGGCAGCAGGAGCAGTATTGTACCTGATCTTTTATATCGTGAATCCGCTTCCGGTGAAATACAGAAAGAAATATCTGAAGGCTGATTTGAAACTGTGGAAAAAATTATATGTAATCGGAATTCCGGCAAGCCTGAACCTGGCACTTCCGTCGCTTTTAATCTCTGTATTGAACGTAATACTTACAGGCTATGGGGAAGTTTACGTATTCGTTCTCGGAGTCTACTATAAGCTGCAGACCTTCCTCTACCTTCCGGCAAATGGAATCGTGCAGGGAATGCGTCCGCTTCTCGGATATAATTACGGAGCGGGAGAGCATAAGCGTGTACATAAGATCTTCCAGGATGGCCTGATCCTGGTAATCGTGATGATGGCAGCCGGAATGGCAATCTGTCTGGCAGTTCCGGGACAGCTGATGGGATTATTTACAGCGAATCCGATAACGATGAAGGCCGGAAGTGTGGCACTCAGAGTCATCAGTCTTGGATTCCTTGCTTCATCGGTATCGGTTATCTGCAGCGGGGCACTGGAAGGTCTTGGAAAAGGTGTGCATTCACTGATCATTTCGTTATGCAGATATGTGGTTGTGATTATTCCGGTGGCATTCATTGTCAGCCGTTTTATGGGAGCGGTCGGAGTATGGCATGCGTTCTGGATCACGGAAGTGGTGACTGCGGTGATTGCGTATGTGGTGTATCGGAAAGGCGTGAAGGGATAGTAGAAGAGATAGCGAAAGAGATCATATAAGAGCAGAGAATATCAAGTAAGAAGTGGGAAGTTAAAAGTCAGAAAGAAAGTTTTTTCAGATCTGAATAATCTGAATGTGATTACTTCTACATCTCAGGAATATGAGACCAGCTTTGGATTTACGGAAGAAGAAGTATTTTATGTCCGATCGCATGGACCATTGCCGAGTCACTGGGAGCGGATCCGAGAGCCGTCGTCATTGCAGTGTTCATTGTATTGCCGATCTTTTATCCATTTTATTAATTCCTCAATTTTTATAAATATGAACAGGGATGTCGTACGAAATGATGTGTGCGGCAGCCCTGTTCTTTTGCGTAAAAAGGGCAGGTAAAGACAGAGAAAATTGTAAAAGAAGAGACTACAGGTTTGCGTTGACTGACTAATTGAATAAAGAGTATAATAAACCTATTGATACAGACGGAGTGATCGATATCTATCCGAATGTAAAGAGAAGAAAATACAGGGAAGAAAATAAAAAAAAGAATGACTCTGACTGCAAGGTAAGTCCCGAGCAGGAATAGTTATGAATTCGTTTCATTAAAAAGTAGTTAACAGCAGGTTATGTTACAGCACGGTATACAAAATCAGGCGATTTCTAACATGAAAGAGAGCCATTTGGGTATATCGTGCTTTATTATATCTAAGTATACAAGAAAAATTTTCAAAGGTAAGTTTTCAGCAATAAGAACATGCAGGAGGAACACACATGTTAAAAGTAGCAATCTACGGCAAAGGCGGCATCGGAAAATCTACCGTCACATCCAATCTGGCGGCAGCATTTGCCACGATGGGGAAGAAAGTCATCCAGATCGGCTGTGATCCGAAGGCAGATTCGACGATGAATCTGCTCGGCGGGGAGCCGCTAAGGCCGGTCATGAATTATATGAGAGAAGAAGACGAAGAACCGGAGAAACTGGAAGATATTGCAAAAGAAGGATTCGGAAATGTCTTATGTATCGAGACGGGCGGACCGACACCGGGACTTGGATGTGCGGGAAGAGGAATCATTGCGACATTTCAGTTATTAGAAGATCTGAAATTATTCGAGACCTATAAGCCTGATGTTGTTCTGTACGATGTACTCGGGGACGTGGTCTGCGGCGGATTCGCAGCGCCGATCCGGGAAGACTATGCGGAAAAAGTTCTGATCGTGACATCGGGAGAGAAGATGGCACTCTATGCGGCAGATAACATTTCCAAAGCAGTAAAGAACTTTGAAGACAGAAGTTATGCAAGAGTATTCGGAATCGTACTGAATCACAGAAATGTGGAAAATGAGACTGAAAAAGTAGAGACATTTGCAAAAGAACATGGATTTGCCATCGTGGGAGAGATTCCAAGAAGTGATGAAATTAACCGTTGTGAAGACCAGGGGAAGACGGTGATTGAGGGCAATCCGGAGTCGGATATCAGTAAATGCTTCTATGATCTGGCGGAAATATTATGGAAAGATGAGGAACAGGTATGAGAGGGACTGCCTATTATTGTACGGTAGAAGAATTACAGAAGCGGGGAAGGGATGATATTCCGGAGCAGTTCCGGTCGAATACGCATCTGATTTACAGTTCTCCGGCGACGCTTGCATTTAATTCGCCGGGAGCGGAAGGATTCGGTGTAAAGAGAGCTGGGCTTGCAATCCCGGATTCGATCATGCTGATCGTGGCACCGGGATGCTGTGGACGGAATACATCCATGATCAGTTCCATGCCGCAGTATGATGACCGGTTCTTCTATCTTACGATGGATGAGACGGATATCGTAACGGGAAGACACTTGAAGAAGGTACCGAAGGCAGTACAGGAGATCTGCGACAGCCTTGCGAAGAAGCCGTCGGTTGTGATGATCTGCATTACCTGTGTGGATGCACTTCTGGGTACGGATATGGAGCGTATTTGCAGAAAGGCGGAAGAAAAAGCAGGACTTCCGGTAAGACCGTGTTATATGTATGCGCTGACAAGAGAAGGACGGAAGCCGCCGATGGTGCATGTGCGTCAGTCCTTATATTCTTTATTGGAACCAAAGAAGAAAAAAGGAAATGTCGTGAATCTGCTGGGATTCTTCTCACCACTTATGGATGATTGTGAGTTATACGGAATGCTGGAAAAAGCAGGCGTAAAGCATCTGTGCGAGGTTTATCCGACCGGAGATCATGGAATCGGGCTTGGATATCATACTTCTGCAAAAATGTGGAGTGAAAACATGCTTGCGTTCTTTGATCAAAATTTATAAAACAGGACTTTGAATTAAATTTTTCACGTTTCAGGCTGCGTATCTCCGGCGGAGGATATAAGAGAGGAATATCATATATGTTACAGGATATCAATGAAATTTCAGATGGAAAAATATACGGCGTACATGATATGGTCCGTGTCGGCTGTAGTGACTGCGAGGGCTGTCATAGCTGCTGTGAACAGATGGGAGATACAGTTTTAGTCGATCCGTATGACTGTAAAAGATTAGAGA
>OIEA01001136.1_pt1 | contig 9578 bp, 7 predicted proteins | sample 1581631 | NCBI WGS metagenome assembly OIEA01 (sample SAMEA3882526, study PRJEB24775) | human gut metagenome | biome: human-associated habitat; feature: intestine environment; material: feces | place: Netherlands | collected 2009/2010
GAGCAAAGGATACAAGGCCCAAAACTTAGAAGTATGTGGCAAATCCCTGGCGTGCCGAGCGCTCCGGAATGCCGCAATGCTTCTACCTGCGGATACTTTATGCGGAAAAGCCGTTGTGCTCGGGGATTCCAGAGGCTGCCGCATATTATCGACAGGTGAACTCGGAAGTGCGGTGAAAAAATGAGGTCTGCCGACCAGACCCCGGTTTTGGACTCTTGCGACCTGCGGTTTTGTTGGCAAAAAAACGGAGTGCGCTCGGCAAGTTTCGATTTTTCCCCGCACTTCCGAAATTCGCGGCGAAAACCCACTGCCCAGAAGCGAATACGGACAAGTTCCCTTCGGAAACAGCCCTCTTAAACGCGAAAACCGCCTTTCGGCGGTTCCCACGGACCAAGCCGGACGTACCGTCGCAAGGCCTCATCATACTGGTTACTTTAAGGAAGAACTCGGGGTCCGTCAATCCGATACCACCAATCTGAGCGATCGCGTCTCGCCGACAGGTTTATCGCTGCCAAAGAAGGCGTCTATGCACGCGGCCTATCTCCTATAGCGTCCCCGGGCCAAAGTAATCACGAATCACCTAAAGCTCTTTGCACCTGAATATTCATCTCATGAAAGACGTCATAAAGAACACCTTGGTTAATTAAGCCTTGATAAGTTCCGACAAGGCCGGCCAAGTCATTGAGTAGCGACCTCATCTCGTCGGCAGGCAAAACACGGCTGAGAAGGTCATACATATCGGAAAACTTTGCACCCCTGACCTCCGCGCAATAAAGTCGCTCGTCGTGCGCGCAGATATTCCTAAAGCCGACCAGAACCTGAATGACACGAAGCAGCACAATCGGCTCAAGCCTTTCTTCCCTATTTGCCGTTTGATTGACCAGCTTACAAGCAGCATTCTGTACACCGCGATTTTGAAGCTGATAGAAGTGGCAAATATTGCCAAACGTCAGATCATTCTGCAGAACCCATAATGGAACCGCGCCATATTTGTGTTAGCGCCGGGCGATTTTAGCCGCTAATAGTCAAACGATTTTGACCAATCCCGGTCACCGAATAATGGCCACCGTGCCTCCCCGCCGCCACTACGCTGGTGGTGCCAACACGCCGGCGTTAGGAGGACCATTGAGGTGAACGAGAGACACGATGACCTACAGGAAATTATAGACGCGGCGCTCCGGGAGATGGCCGCGGAGGAGGGCGACGGGTTCGACTCGCAGACATGCAACCTCGCTGAGTTCTGCAGGAGGACGGGGCTCACCCGCTCCCGCGCGAGGACGGTCAGGGCCCACGGGTTCAGGGCCCTGCCCCACGGGAACAGCGGGAGGAGGGCCGCGTCGGGCGTGCTCGCCGGCCACACCGGCCTGGTGGACGACCTCCTGCGGAAGGGCGTCACCAACTCGCAGGTGATATTCGAGCGGCTGCTCGGCCAGGGCTACGCCGGCGGCCTCACAACGGTGAAGACCTACATCGCCGCGCACCGGGACCTCGTGCCCGCGAAGAGGCGGCAGGCGGCCCCGCAGGGCTGCCGCGGCCAGCGCTTCAGGACGGCGCCCGGAGAGGCCTACCAGATGGACTGGGGCTTCGTCGCGGTCGAGCGCCCCGGCGGGGAGCGGGCGCGGATCGCCTGCTTCGCCATGGTCTGCCACCATTGCGGGAGCGCCCACGTCGAGTTCTTCCCGAACGCGCGCCAGGAGAACCTCCTCATCGGGATGCTGCACGCGTTCTCGGCGCTGGGCGTGCCCGCGACCGTGCTCACCGACAACATGAAGAGCGTGGTCGTCCGCCGCGATGCCGACGGCCGGCCCGTCTGGCAGGCCGACTACGCCGAGTTCATGGGTGTCGTCGGCTTCCGCACCAGGCTGTGCAGGCCGCGCCACCCCTATACGAAGGGCAAGGTGGAGAGGTGTTAGCGCTAATCTAAAAATGACCACTTTCGCAAACGTATCTCGCCGAATGCGCTAACGCGCTTTCGCCGACCCCGCTAACGTACTTTCACCAACTGCGCTAACGGAACTATGCTCCGATCGGGTATCCGACCCGGGAGGAGCGGGATATGGAGCGAAACGTAATGGGAGAGCTGAACGTCTACAGGGGGTCCGGCGCGAAGCCGAACTTCAGCGAGATCGCGAGGAGGCACGGCATGGACCGGCACACGGTCGCCAAGTACTGGCGGGAGGGCGAGTCCGCCGCCGACGGGAGGTCCGCGAGGGGCAGCGCCTTCGACCCGCTCGAGGAGGTGATCCGCTCGAAGGCCCAGCTGCCCGGGATGACCAAGATGGCCGTCTACGCGTTCCTGCGCGAGGGCCGCGGGGAGGGGCTGCCCGGGTACGGCGCCTTCACCGCGTGGTGCCGGGCGCGCGACGTGCCCTTCGGGGGCGCGGGCGGCCGCGAGCCGCACCCGCGGTTCGAGACGCCCCCGGGCAGGCAGCTGCAGTTCGACTGGAAGGAGGGCATGAGGCTCGTCGACTCGGAGGGCGAGGTCTTCGAGTTCAGTGTGTTCACCGCGACGCTCGGCTACTCCCGGAAGCACCGCTTCATACCGGTCAGGAGCCGCACGCTCGACGACCTGCTGTCCTGCCTGCTCGCCACCTTCACCCGCCTCGGCGGCGTCCCGGAGGAGTGCATCACGGACAACATGTCGTGCCTGGTGACCGTCTCGGGCCGCAGGAGGACCAGGCAGGAGAGGGCGTGGCGGTTCGCGCGGGAGGCCGGCTTCGAGCTCAGGCTCTGCGCGCCTCGCTCGCCGCAGACCAAGGGCAAGGACGAGTCGGCCAACCGCTACCTGAACCGCCTGCTCGCCTACGGCGGCGAGTTCACCGGGTGGAGCGGCCTCGCCGAGGCGGTGGCCCGGGTCGAGGCCCAGGCCAACTCGGAGCCGAACCGCACCACCGGCCTGCCGCCCGACGCGCTGTTCATGCGGGAGAAGGAGAGCCTGCGGCCCATCGGGAACCTCCGGCTCCTCGAGTCGATGGTGGGCGACGTGAGCGTCCAGACCGTCCCGCCGACCATGCTCGTCAGGGCCGCCGGCAGGGAGTGGTCCGTGCCCAGGCGCTGCATCGGCCGGCGCGTGAGCGTCGTGGCAATGCCCGGAGGCCAGGTCGTGGTGAGGATGGCCGGCGAGGAGGTCGCCGTCCACGACGCCGCGTCCGGGCCGTCGAGGCCCATCAACTACGACCCCGACCACTATGGGCAGGCCCTCGAGGGGAAGCGGGGCCTGGCCGACGCGGACATCGCCGAGGCCGCGCGCGCCAACCTCGCGCTGCTCGACTCGCTCGGAGGGGCGTGATGGGCGCCGTCGCGGAGGGCAGCCCCTCGATCAGGGCGCAGGCGAACCTCTCCGCGCTCGGGCTGCACGAGATGGCGGCGTCCCTGCCCGACTACGTGAGGATGGTCGCCGCGGGCGAGCGGGGCTTCGCCTCCGCCCTCGAGGAGATGACGCGCGTCGAGGTCGCCGCCCGGGAGGTCAGGATCACCAACCAGCGCATACGGTCGTCGGGGTTCCCCTACGTCAAGGGGCTGGCGGACTTCGACTGGGACTTCCAGCCGTCGGTCCCGCGCGCCGAGATCGAGGAGCTCGCGACCCTGAGGTTCGTCGAGCGGGCCGAGAACGTCCTGCTCGTGGGGAGCCCCGGCGTGGGCAAGACGCACCTCGCCGTCGCGCTGGGCATCGAGGCCGTCAGGGCGGGGCGCGAGGTCAGGTTCGTGGACTGCGCCCGGCTCGTCGAGGACCTGGAGGACGCCTCGTCGCGCGGCATCCTCAAGAAGAGGCTCAAGTACTACGCCCACTCGAGGCTGCTGATCATCGACGAGCTCGGCTACCTCGACGTCGGCAGCGCGGGCGCGGACCTGCTGTTCCAGCTGATATCGACGCGCTACGAGCAGCGCTCGACGATCATCACCACCAACGTGGGGATCAGCGGCTGGGGCAGGGTGTTCGGGGACGACGTGGCGGCGAGCGCGATCGCGGACAGGGTGTGCCGCCACTGCCACCTGGTCAAGATAACCGGCAGGTCCTACAGGCTGAAGGACCTGCCGAGGGACGGCCCCGTCAAGCCGTGACCGGAATCGGTGAAAATACGTTAGCGCAACCGGTGAAACCGCCTTTGCGCGAACGGCGCGCCTGTTTAGCGAAACTGGTGAAAAATAGATTGACGCTAACAGCTGCGACGAGAGGGCGCGAGCGGCCTCGAGGGCCTCGCCGCGGCCCGGGACCCCCGACAGGGAGTCCGGCACGCCCAGGGCGGTCCGCGCGATCACCGCGGCGTCGCGCTCATCGGTCTTGGCCTCGCCGGCGAACAGGCCCGCGGCGCGGCTGGCGGCGAGGCCGGGCAGGTAGGCGACCCCGAGCCCCGCGGCGCGGGCCCGCCTCACGGCGAGGGACCCTATGTTGCGGAACTGGTCGACGACGACGAGCGTGCCGGCGGGCGCGGAGGCGAACAGCGCGTCGAGCTCGGCCTCCCTGTTGCGGACGGGGGCGCTGGCCAGCACCTCCCCGTCGCGGTCGATCAGGCAGGCCCAGTGCGATGACTTGCCGACGTCCAGGCCGAGCACGGCCGCGGGTCTGGTGGATGGCGCTTTCACGGTGGTATCCTTCCGGTAGTCGTTCGACCGGATGGCCTCCCCCTCGGCACTCACATTACCAGCCGCGGCACCTGCCCGGCACTTTCCTATCAGCCGTCGGGGGCGGCGCGTCCCGCGCCGGCAGCACCCAACAGGCCCTCTCGGGGGCAGGGACGTTCGGCCGTGCGCGGGCGCCCGGTCGGCGGCCCGTTCTGGGCGCGCCTCAATCGTAGCCCGAGACGGTCCCGGGCTGACAATTTCGACTGTAATGGACGTTCTTAAACGACCAGTCAAACAAGAACGTCCCCAACGACTAGTCATTTAAGAATGTCCCCAATGACTACCTTTTGGCAGGTTTGAATCAAGGCAACGCCGATGTTTTGGCACCGACAGCGAGCGCCCACCAGAGCGAACAAATTGGCATGAAAAGAGGACGGCATAGACCTTCTGGTCATGCCGTCCTCTTTGAATGACAAGTTGTCGCTCTGGTGCCCGCGCAGCGTCGAGCAGTTACGGCGTTTGGTAAAACGCCGTAACAAACTACCGCGTAACTCCCCTAGCTCAGCATTGCATCCATCATCTCGGAGTTGACGGAGTCATCGGCAGACCACTCGCCGTCGTCGTTGCAGGTGTACTTGAAGATAACCGTGGTCTTCCTGGGCTCGGTGGCCTTGGTCACATCGACCATAACCTGACCGGCCATCTTGTACAGCTCGTCATCGGAAGGAACCGTATCAAGCGCGGCGACCTTCTCCTGATACTGGGTGGAGAAGTCCTCGACGATCTTGTTCATAGATTTGCAGGTAATAGAGACCTCGGCGGTCGCGACACCCTTGTCCTCGTCGACCGTCACGTCGCCGATCTTGTAATCAAAGCCCTCGAGATAGGTCTTGGCATACTCCTTGGGATCGATACCCAGCTGCTCGAACTCGTCGCCCGAAGCCTCCTCCAGACCAGAAAGGAACTCGTCGCCACCGTTCTTGACCTCGTCAAACTGAGTCGTAAGATCCTCGGTGATGAGTTCCTCGACCGAAGGGCCTCCACAACCGGAAAGCACGACCACGCATGCAACCAAGACGGCCATGAGGGGCGCAAGCAGCAGCTTCTTTTTCATGTTGTTCCTCCCAATGAGCGGCACCGCGCTTCCCAGACGCGGCGCACGTTGTAATAAGTAAGCCCATACTATCCACTTATGAACACCCTCGGCAACGCGAAGGCGCGGTCGGTTCGTTTTAGCGTCCGAACGGTTTGCGAGCCCGCCCAACGTGCAATAAAACGCTTTCCCGCGGTGCAATAAAAAAGGTGGCCGGACAACCCGACCACCCTTGCACATCCTTATGTTGCCGCAGTTTACTTGCGGACGACCTTAACGATGGCGTCACCGGCGGCGACAGCGGAGTCAGCCTCGACGGTAAGCTCGACATCGGCAAACTCGGCGGTGTTGGACACGGCCACCACGACGCAGTCCTTGTAACCGGCAGCGGCGATCTTGGCGCGGTCGATCTTGAGTATGGGCTGGCCAGCCTTCACAACGTCGTCGGCCTTGACGAAGCCCTCGAAGCCATCGCCGTTCATGTTGACGGTATCGACGCCAACGTGCACCAGAACCTCGATGCCGCTATCGGACTGCAGGCCCACGGCGTGACCCATGGTGACGGTCACCTTGCCGTCGCAGGGAGCGTAGACCAGGTCGTCCTCGGGCCACACGGCGCAACCCTTGCCCAGAACCTCGCCACCAAAAACGGGATCGGGCACGTCGGCCATCTTGATGACCTTGCCCTTGACGGGCGAGCACAGCACGTCGGCGCCGGCAGAAGCAGAGATGGAGGCGGGAGCTGCAGCAGCGGCAGGCTCAGCCTTCTTCTTAAACATGTCAAACAGACCCATACGTTTTCTCCTCTTGATTAAGCGCAACGTTATGCGCATGCCTATGGTGATTATAGTGCCAAATGATCAAATTGCTAAGGTGAGGGCTCAAATCGCAAGCCCTTCCAAGCCCTTCCCAAAACCATTTCCCCAGTGGCACTCATATTGTCGATTAATCCAAGCCCTCGGTGCCGTTGGACTTGATGATCTTCTGATATGCGAAGAAGCTGTCCTTGCGGCGGCGCTCGTAGGTACCGGTGCCGTCGTCGTACTTATCGACATGGATAAAGCCGTAGCGCTTGCGCATCTCGCCGGTGCCAGCGGAAACCAGGTCGATGGGACCCCACCAGGTGTAGGCGATCAGGTCAACGCCGTCGGCAATGGCCTCGCCCATGGCCTTGATGTGGCTGCGCAAGTAGGCGATGCGATACGGGTCGTGGATGGAGCCGTCCTCCTCGACCTCGTCGTAAGCGCCCATGCCGTTCTCGACCACCATCAGCGGAATCTCGTAGCGAGCATAGATCTCGTTGAGGGCGATGCGCAGGCCCAGCGGATCGATCTGCCAGCCCCAGTCGGTGGACTCCAGATAGGGATTCTTGCCGCCAAAGGTCATGTTGCCCTCGGTCATCTCGTGATCCTTGTGGGTGCCCACGGTGCCGGACATGTAGTAGCTAAAGGAGTAGAAGTCGACCTTGCCGTCGGCGATATCCTGCAGGTCGCCGTCCTCCATCACGAGCTCAACATCATTCTCGGCCCAGAAGCGCTTGGCATAGAACGGGTACTTGCCGCGCACCTGCACGTCGGAGCAGTACCAGTTCATGGCGTTCATCTCCCGCTGCGTGGCAAACACGTCGGCCGGATCGCACGTGGCGGCATAGGAAAGGATAAAGCAGTCCATGTTGCCCATCTTGAACTGCGGGTAATGCTCGTGGGCATAGCGCACGACGCGGCCGCTGGCGACAAACTGGTGATGCAGCGCCTGCATACGGGCCTGCGGCGTGGTGTGAACCGCCGAAGCCGGGCCCTCGAAGCCCTGAATCATGCTGGTCTCGAAGAGGTTGCCCATGTCCTGAGTACCGCAGTTGATCTCGTTGAAGGTGAGCCAGAACTTGACCTTGTCCTGGTAACGGTCGAAGACGGTCTGGCAATACTTCTCAAAGAAGCCGATGAGCTCGCGGCTCGCCCAGCCGTTGTACTTCTCGACCAGGTGATAGGGCATCTCGTAGTGCGAGAGGGTCACGAGCGGCTCGATATTGTGAGCGCGCAGGCACTCGAAGACGCGATCGTAGAAGGCGAGGCCGGCCTCGTTGGGCTCAGCATCGTCGCCGTTGGGGAAGATGCGGCTCCAAGAGATGGACATGCGGAACATGTTGAAGCCCATCTCGGCGAACAGCGCGATATCCTCCTCGTAGTGATGGTAGAAATCGATGCCGTCATGGTTGGGATAGAAGCGGTTGGGGTCGATGTCGACCGTAATCTGACGCGGTTCCTTGTAGCTGCCACCCAGGAAGTGGTCGTCGACGGAAGGACCGCGGCCGTCCACGTTCCAAGCGCCCTCAAACTGGTTGGCGGCGGTGGCGCCACCCCAATAGAAGCCCTCGGGGAACTTGATGTTTGCCATGAGCATCTCCTTTGCATCGCGGGTCGATAAGCTGAGTATCGCCCATGCGCGCGGCAGGCAGGGGCAGGGGTGCCAAACCCGACACTTCTTTTCGCGCCCACGGACCGCCGCCGCCCCGTCCCTGACACTTCCTGATACCGACCGAAACGTGCCAAAATAAACCCGTCCCTTTTTGGTAGGTTTGGCGAGTGTGGATTTTCGGACGCTTAACTAACGAGCGTGGATAATCTCCCACTTTGAGGCCGTCACCGAGCCAAAAACGGGAGATTATCCGCTCTCATTTTGGATAACCCCCTTGTACCAAGCCGAGCTCCATGGTCAAGTAATAACGACTTCTCATCATTAGATTGTTTACATCAATTCTAATAACTATTTAATCCTTAAACTCGTTATTAGAATTGATATGATTGGCCTAATAACGAGTTTCCGGCACTAAAGATATGGAGGGCGCGATGCAAATCGAGGAGAACGGCCAGGGAACGCTCCGCAATAATCTATCGGGGAAATTGGCTTACTATTCGTTTTTTCCAACGCCCTTGCAATCATTGAGGCAGCTAAACCTCACCGAGGAAACCTATCGCACGCTTTCCGCATGCTCACGAAAGCTTGGAGAGCTTGAAGGCATGCTCTACTTTGTTCCCAACGCCGATATGTATCTGACAATGTACGTGCGCAAAGAAGCACTCCTTTCTTCGCAAATTGAGGGAACCCAGTGCACGTTTGACGACCTACTTAGTCCATCGCAAACACAACTCCATCATAAAGATGTCGCAGACGTCGTGAATTACGTCCGTGCTGTCGACCGCGGCGTAGAACTGCTCAAAAAGATGCCCTTGTGCACGAGACTTCTTAGGCAAGTTCATGCGGTCCTGCTGGACGGAGTGCGCGGAACGGAGAAGAATCCAGGCGAGCTGCGCTCCTCACAAAACTGGATTGGCCCCTCAGGCTGCACCATTGCAACCGCATCGTTTGTCCCTCCAAACATTGAAGATTTGAGTAACACGCTCCAGGACCTCGAACGCTTTATCAATGAGCCTCAAGTCGAAATGGATCCGATTGTGCGGGCGGCGCTCGTCCATTACCAATTTGAAACTGCCCATCCATTCCTAGACGGAAACGGTCGCCTGGGCAGGCTTCTCATTACACTTATGCTCATCAATGATGGCGTTCTTCATTCTTGCTTGTTCTATCCATCGTTCCAGTTCAAGAAAAATCGAAGCGAGTACTACCGGCAACTCACATCCGTAAGGGAGAGAGGCACTTACGAGGAATGGATAGAGTTTTTCTGCAACAGTCTTCTCGAAAGTGCGAAGGACTCGGTAGGGTCTTTAAAAAACCTTGTTGACCTCCATAACCGTTCCACAGCAACCATTACCGAAAATCTCGGAAGGACTGCTGCAAACGGGCAAAGGCTGTTGGGCATTCTTGAAGAGCACCCCATAGTCGACACCGCATTCATCGCTGCCCAACTCGATATCGGCAGGAGTACCGCGAGCTCGCTCGTCAAATCATTTGAAGAATTGGGTAT
>OIEA01001139.1_pt1 | contig 9563 bp, 5 predicted proteins | sample 1581631 | NCBI WGS metagenome assembly OIEA01 (sample SAMEA3882526, study PRJEB24775) | human gut metagenome | biome: human-associated habitat; feature: intestine environment; material: feces | place: Netherlands | collected 2009/2010
CCAAATATTGCCTTTACGTGTTGATGCACACGGTGTGCAATAATACTCGCACTGTGCAATAGCGCACAGGCTGAGTAACAAGGAGGACGCTTGTCCCAGCTCGAGAAATGTGATCGCCGGTCCCTTCGCTCGCAGCGTGCCCTTCGCCAGGCGCTTGCCAGCGAGCTTGCCGAAAGCGGCGACCTTTCGCACATTAACGTCGCGTCGCTCACCGAGCGCGCCGGTCTTACACGCCGCACGTTCTATTCGCACTACCGCGATATCCCCGACTTTATCAGCCAGATCGAGAACGGCCTGCTTGCCGAGATTCGCGAGCGGGTTGAGCTTATCACCGCAGCTCAATTACCCGATCTTTACCGCAATATCGACGAGCTCGAGCCGGCACCCGGTTCGGTTGAGCTGCTTCGCTATCTTGCGGCTAATCGCGACCTTATCGGGGCCCTGCTGGGCCCGGGCGGCGACCCCGCCTTTATTAAAAAGATCATCGATACCGCACGCGAGGCCGTGGTGCCGCGTGCACAGACGGGCATTTTGGGCTTGGCGCTGGGCACCTTCTTTGACTACTACGTCACCTATGTCGTGAGTGCCGAGGTCGGCATGATCCAACGTTGGTTTGAGCGTGACCTTTCCGAATCGCCCGAGACCATGGCGCGCATTATGACGGTTATCGCTTTTGTGCGCCCCGGTGACCTGTACGGCCAACCCATCGATATCAACGTGCCGGAATACGGCATGAAGCTATTGAATCTGCAGCTCGAGGATGCGGTCGACACCACCGCAACCGTCGAGTCCAACAACTAAGAGGAGAGACAATGAGCAAACTCGTCGAGGGCATTAAGGACCGTATGGTCGCTGCCGCACGCGAGGCCGCGCCCGCCGTGGTGGACGCCGCGCAGAAGGCCGCGACCGCGGCTGCCGAGAAAGTTGCCGAGGCAGTTGCCGATGCCAAGAACGCGGCAGGGGAGACGTCCGTCGCTAGCGAGCCCGCTACCGCCGCTGAGCCCGTAGCCGTCACCGCCGCCCACGCCCCCGAAGGCGCGATCTTCAACCCCGAGGCCGCCCGCGGCAACCTGCACCTGGGCATCGACGTGGGCTCCACTACCGTTAAGCTCGCTGTGCTCAACGACGACAACCAGATCGTCTACGCCAAGTACCAGCGTCACCACACCGACGTCCGCGCTTGCGCCCGCGACTTGTTCGAGGGTGCCGCGACCGTGCTGCCGACGGCCCAAATGACCTGCGCCATTACCGGCTCAGGCGGCCTGCTGCTGTCCCAATGGCTCGACCTGGAGTTTGTTCAGGAGGTCATCGCCAGCAAGCGTGCCGTCGAGACCCTCATTCCGGCCACCGATGTTGCCATCGAGCTGGGCGGCGAGGACGCCAAGATCATCTACTTCGACAACGGCATCGAGCAGCGCATGAACGGCACCTGCGCCGGCGGCACGGGCGCGTTCATCGATCAGATGGCAACCCTGCTGCACACCGACGCCAGCGGCCTTAACGAACTCGCGGCCAACGCCACCACCATCTATCCCATCGCCAGCCGCTGCGGCGTCTTTGCCAAGACCGACGTCCAACCGCTGCTCAACGAGGGCGCCCGCCCCGAGGACGTGGCCGCCTCCATATTCCAGGCTGTCGTGACCCAGACCATCTCGGGTCTGGCGTGCGGCCGTCCCATCCGCGGCAACGTCGCCTTCCTGGGCGGCCCGCTGCAGTATCTCTCCGAGCTGCGCCACCGCTTCTACCTCACGCTCAACCTGGACGAGGAGCACCGCATTGTGCCCCAAAACGCTCACCTGTTTGTGGCGAGCGGCGCCGCCATGGCGCACGAGTCCAACAAGCTCAGCACGTTCCCGCAGCTCATCGAGGCCATCGATGCCCTGGGCGACACGCAGGGTGCCGAGGTCGAGCGCCTGGACCCGCTCTTTGCCACCGACGAGGATTTTGCCGAGTTCAAGGGTCGCCACGACCAGGAAGTCGTCCCCAAGGGCAAGCTCGAAGGCTACACCGGCCGCGTGTTCATTGGCATCGACGCCGGCTCCACCACCATGAAGGCCGCGCTCGTGGGCGAGGATGGCCAGCTGTTGCACACCTGGTACGGCAACAACAACGGCGACATCCTGGGCACGGCCAAGGTCATCATGGCCGATTTCTACAACCACATCCCCGCCGGCTGCACCATCGGCCACGTGACAACTACGGGCTACGGCGAGGCGCTGCTCATCGAGGCGCTCAAGGCTGACTCCGGCGAGATCGAGACCGTTGCGCACCTGCGCGGCGCCAAGGCGTTCCTGCCCGGCGTCGAGTTCATTCTGGACATCGGCGGCCAGGACATGAAGTGCCTGCGCGTCAAGGACGGCGTCATCGAGCACATCATGCTCAACGAGGCCTGCTCGTCGGGCTGCGGTAGCTTTATCGAGAGCTTCGCCGTCTCTATGAACATGGACGTGCGCGCGTTCGCCGATGCCGCCATCCATGCCAAGGCCCCGGTCGACCTGGGCAGCCGCTGCACGGTCTTTATGAACTCGCGTGTCAAGCAGGCGCAAAAGGAAGGCGCCACGGTGGGCGACATCGCGGCCGGCCTGTCCTATTCCGTCATCAAGAATGCCCTGTTCAAGGTCATTAAGCTGCGCGATCCCAAGGAGATCGGCAGCCAGGTAATCGTCCAGGGCGGCACCTTTATGTCCGATGCCACGCTGCGCGCGTTTGAGCAGCTCACCGGCGTTCATGCCGTGCGTCCCGACATCGCCGGCTGCATGGGCGCCTACGGTGCGGCCCTGCTCGCCCGCGATCGCGCCGGCGCCGACGGCACCTCGACCATTCTTTCGGCTGAGGACATCGCGCACCTCACCGTGACGCAAAAGCATGTCCGCTGCGGCCGTTGCTCCAACAACTGCCAGCTTACCGTCAACGACTTTGGCGGCGGCAGGCGCTTCATTACCGGTAACCGCTGCGAGAAGGGCGCCGGCCACAAAAAGCAAAAGACCGAGGCCCCCAACCTCTTCAAAAAGAAAAACGAGCTGCTCTTTAACCGCGAGGTGCTGAGCCCCGACGAGGCCCCGCGCGGCACCGTCGGCATCCCGCGCGCACTCAACATGTACGAGAACTACCCCTTCTGGCACGCGTTCTTTACGCGCCTGGGCTTTAGCGTGCAGCTGTCCGACCAGTCGAGCAAGAAGACCTACCAGGCGGGCATCGAGTCCATGCCGTCCGAGAGCGTGTGCTATCCGGCCAAGATGAGCCACGGCCACGTGATGAACCTTATCGACCGCGATGTCGACTTCATTTGGATGCCGTGCGTGCGCTGGGAGCGCAAGGAGGATCCGACGGCTGGCAACTGCTATAACTGCCCCATCGTCATGAGCTACCCCACGGCGTTGGCACTCAACATCGACGAGATCCGCGAGCAGAACATCGAGTTCCTGTATCCGTTTGTGCCGTATCACGATAAGACCGAGCTCAAGCGCCGTCTGTACCAGGTGCTCGCCGTCGACCGTGTGGCCGATGCTGAGGCCGGTCGCGGTCGCGTGCGCGGTCCTAAAATCACGCGCTCCGAGGTTGATGCCGCCGTCAACGCTGCTTTTGAGGCCGACGCGCGCTTCCACGAGGATATTCAGACCATGGGTGAGGAGGCCCTTAAGTGGGTCGAGGACCACGGTGGCCATGGTATTGTGCTCGCCGGCCGCCCCTACCACAACGACCCCGAGATCAACCACGCCCTGCCCGAGCTTATCTCGAGCTTTGGCTTTGCGGTCTTTACCGAGGATTCGCTTGCGCATCTGGTGAAGCCCGAGCGTCCGATTCGCGTCGTCGATCAGTGGATGTATCACAGCCGCCTGTACGCCGTCGCCCGTTTTGTGACGATGCGCAACGACCTGGACCTGATCCAGCTCAACTCTTTCGGCTGCGGCCTGGACGCTCTGACCACCGACCAGGTGCAGGAGATCCTGGAGGCCAGCGGCAAGATCTACACCGTGCTCAAGATCGACGAGGTGTCCAACCTGGGCGCCGCGCGCATCCGCATCCGCTCGCTCATGGCAGCGCTCAAGGACCAGGAGGCCGAGCGCCTGGCCGAGGCCACGGCCGCGGGCGAGACTTACGAGCAGGGCGATGCCGCGCCGGTGGCTCCCTCCAAGGATGCCCCCGCGTTCGCGAGCCGTAAGTACACGTTCGAGGCGCAGCGCGAGAGTGCTTCGACCGCGTGGCCCAAGGTGCCCTTTACCGAGCAGATGCGCGACGAGGGCTACACCATCCTGTGCCCGCAGATGGCGCCGATTCACTTCGACCTGGTCAAAGAGGTATTCCGCGGTGCCGGCTACAATTTGGAGCTGCTGCCCTCGACCGATCACGATGCCGTCGAGGCCGGCCTGCGCTATGTGAACAATGACATTTGCTACCCGTCGATTCTGGTAACGGGTCAGATTATGGAGGCCATCGAGAGCGGTCGGTACGACCTGTCCAAGACGGCCGTGGTCATCAGCCAGACCGGCGGCGGCTGCCGTGCCACCAACTACATCGCACTCATCCGCAAGGCCCTGCGCGAGAGCGGCCACCCCGAGATCCCGGTGATCTCGCTTTCGGCTGTGGCGCTCGGCGAGGACAACCCCGGCTTTAAAATTACGCCGGCGCTGCTTAAGCAGGCAGTCTACGCGGTGCTCTTTGGTGACGTGATGATGCAGATGCTCTACCGCTGCCGCCCGTACGAGGCCACGCCCGGTGCCGCCAACGCGCTCTACGAGGAGTACATGGCACGTGCCCGCAAGCTGGCGCCTAAGTTCAACAGACACAACTACACCAAGCTTGCGCGTGAGGCCATCCGCGCGTTCGACACTATGCCGCTTGTGGGCGAGGGCACCAAGCCGCGCGTGGGCGTGGTCGGCGAGATTCTGGTCAAGTTCCATCCCACAGCCAACAACCACGTGGTCGATGTCATTGAGCGCGAGGGCTGCGAGGCTGTGGTGCCGGGCCTGCTCGACTTCTTCCTGTACTCCATGAGCAACGCCGAGCTGCAGAAGGATGAGCTGGGTAGCTCTGCTACAACGCGTGCGGGCATGCAGGCGCTCATCAAGCTCGTGGACTGGATGCGTACGCCGGTGGAGGAGATGCTCGAAAAGTCCCGCCGCTTTGAGGCGCCCGAGCGCATCGGCACCATGGCCGACAAGGCCCGTACGGTGCTTTCGGTGTGCAACAACATGGGCGAAGGCTGGCTGCTCACGGCCGAGATGCTCGACCTGATTGACCATGGCGCACCCAATATCATCTGCACGCAGCCCTTCGCGTGCCTGCCCAACCACGTGGTGGGCAAGGCCGTGATCAAGGAGCTGCGCCGTCAGCACCCCGAGAGCAACATCGTCGCGGTGGACTACGACCCTGGTGCGTCCGAGGTCAACCAGCTCAACCGCATTAAGCTTATGATCAGCGTGGCCAAGGAGAACATGCGTGCCGGCAAGGGTTTTAAGCTCGAGAAGGTGGCGCCGCTCGCGATGGACGAGGTTACCGGTCAGATGCGTGCCCATGACGGCTGCGTGAGCTGCGGGCCGGCCAGTGAGGAGGCCGTTGCATCGGTCGCCAAGCGCCTGGGGCGCGGCATTAAGAAGTAGCTGGTCTGCTATGGGCTAGATATGAGACAAACGGGTGGTAGCCGTAGCGGCTGCCACCCGTTTTTACTGGACATATGTTGCGCAAATGACCTTGCTACAGCCTTCCGTGGGCTTGCCCGATTTCTGGGCCGGCTCGGGCTTTGAGGACAAGTTGCTGCAGGCCCAGGGCGATTTTTCGCTCAACGCGGGCCAGCACAGCGTGACGTATCTGCCGAGTTCTGACACGGCAGCGACTGGTCGCTACCAGGTGCTGCTATACGACAACAACTTTGGTGCGACCGAGCGCTATCCCAAGTTCGACTGGGGTCAGCTGGGCGCCGCGGTGGTGACCGACTACAACAAGGGCACGCATTCGTTTGGGCGCATCTTTACGGTGGACGAGGTGGCACGCACCTACGGGCTCGAAGACCAGATCGCGGTGCCGTTCTCGGGCTACGTTAGCAGTGTGCAGCGCGTCGGCAATTCGAACAGCATGCTCGTGGCATCGGGTCAGGCCAAGACCTTTACCGAGTACGACCGCTACGGTCTGCCCATCACCACCTACGAGATGGAAGCCGAAAAGTACATCTACCGCGTGTGCAAGTACGAGCTGTAGCGCTGCGCTTAGGTTTGACCAATGGAGTATGAAAACACGCCGTTCGCCGATGCCCCCTCCGCGAGTGGCAGCCATATGGTTTGATGTTAGAAACATATGGCTGTCGCTAGCCTGCTGGCGACGTTCCCCCTGACATCGGAGGTTCCAGGTATGTTTCGCGCTCCGTTAAACAACTATCGGTTGGGCTAACATGGGTCGCCGTACTATTTCGATAACCCTTGCAGTGGTCTGCCTGGCTGTGCTCCTGGGCGCTACAGGGCTGTTTGCTATAAGCCGAGAAACGTCCTATATGCAGAAATGCGCTTCCGAAGGGTTTGCCGTTGACGGTTACTATCGGGATGACAAAACGAGTCTGGAAATCCTGGCCTTTCTTGAGGAGGATGGCTGTCGATGGCAACTGGTCAACAAAGACGGAATCTGCACAGACGGGCAGTTTAAGCGTACGGATGACCCCAACATCCTGATATTAAAGAAGGAAAACGGCGAAGAATTCGGTACGGTCCACGTGGCGTATATGTCACGCCGACGCGAGCAGGGCCAGCTCTATCTATTTAGAGATAGCAAGGTGACCCGATTTTATCTTGTGAGCACCGATCCGGCGTTTACGGTGGAGTCTGGCGATGTCGATGCGGACGTCTGATTCACGGCAATAAAACAGCGAGCGGGGCGCGGACGTGAACTACGTCCCGTTTTTTGCTTGTGCCTGCGTCGCGTCTGAGCCTCGCCGCGACTTGCGCCTGTGCGCGGGAGCCATCCCATGCTCCGCATTACTCCACATCAAATTCCACGCGGTCGAGATCGGGCACATTGAGGTCGATGAGCTTACGGGCGACGTGACGGTCGTGTGCCCCGAGCGCCTCGCTTGTCGTCACATGGGCGACGATTTCGCGCTCTACAATGCCTTCCTCGTCCCCTTCGGTAGCCGAGGTCTCGACGGCGACGGTGTAATCCTTAAAGCTTGGCAGCACCGCGGCAAGCTCGCGCGTGGTTTCGGTGACACCGTAGCCGTCCTGCACGCCGGCCTGCGCCGAGCCAATGGAACCCGCGGTCATAACGATGCAGGGGATGGCAAAGATCACCGTGCCCACAATAATGCGGCGGCGCACTTTGCGTGACAGCTCGTTGACCTCAGCGTTTTCCTCGGCGGTCACAATGCCGTCGCCGTTGAGGTCGCGCTTGAGCGGCACACGCAAAAGAAGCAGCACGGCTTCGGCGGCCAGTGCGATAAAGACCACGTTGATGCCAAACTCGTAGAGCGCCGAGAGAAACAGCGACCCGCTTGCGATGGCGATGCCATAGCCCGCCGCGCACAGAGGCGGCATGAGCGCGGTCGCCACGGCCACGCCGGCGATGAGCGTGGCGGGTTCCTGGTCGCGCGAGTTGCCTAGGCCGCCCGCAAAGCCGCCCGCGAGCGCGACGGCAAGGTCCCATACGGTGGGTGTCGAGTTGTCGATGATGGCGGCCGTGGTGGTGCCAAGGGGCGAGAGCTTAAAGTACAGCGTGGACGTGACCAGGCAAAAGGCCATCTGCAGCGCAAGGCTGGCGACGGCTTCGACGGTAATCTCGCGGTCGAGCGTGGCAATACCGTATGCCATGGCAAGGACCGAGCCCATGAGCGGGCAGATGAGCATGGCGCCCACGATGGCAATGTCCGAGTCGATATCGAGGCCGATGCTCGCGATAAGCATGGCAATAATCAGGATGCATAGGTGGGAGCCAGTCAGACGCGCCCCGTTTACAAAACGCTTGCGAATTACGTGGTAGGGCGCGCGACCCTCGCGAATGTTGAATGCGCGCTTTAGGAAGCGGGTGGCGCTCTCCATGGCCTCACTATGGGCGGGGCGGATGCCATGGCGCCGATGATGGCGTTCACGCAGCCGCTTGAGCTGTTGTCTATCGAGTTCCATGTTCACCTCGTTCTGACACGGGCCGCATATCTCGCCCGTCCCCATACTCTACACCGTGGCGGGCGGGGTGTCTGTTGGATGCGGAATCCGATAGGGCGGATGACGCGGGAGCAAATGCAAATCACAGGCTCAATTCCATCCCGCGAGAATATGATGCGCCAGCTCCTTCAAATGTGACGAAATTGTGAAGCACAGGAGCAAGAATTTCAAAAAATACGCTGGTCGCCAATGTTGCGCAACAGAATTCAAAAATCGACAGCTACCGTTTGATACGTATGGATACATCCGTGTCAAAGGGAGAAAGCCATGGCAAACTACAGTCCACAACACTTTGAGCCTCGGGCCAAGACTGTCAACGTCAAGGGCGTTGCTAACCGCGCCGTCGCAACCGTTTTGACGGCGGGCCTCATTGCTCAGCCGCTTATGTCGCCGCTGGCGGCAATCGCCGCACCGTCAACCGATAACGGCGATTCTGTTCAGGGGGGGGGTAGTTCTGTAGAGAACACCGTTGCCGCCGGTAGCCAAGCGGTCGTAAAGACGGCTGCCCAGCTGGCCGAGGAGTCGGCAAAGCAGCTCAAGGACGCTCAGGCCGCCTACGATGCCGCCCAGAAGAAGGCCGACGCGGCGGGCCAGTCTCAAAAGCAGGCGCAGCAGCAAAAGAATCAGGCCTCGCAGGCTGTGAGCGACAACGAAATCGAGCAGAACGCAGCAGAAGTCGCCGCGCTCCAGGAGAAGATTGACGAGCTCAAAGCCGCCGTCGAAAAGACCGAGCAGCAGCAGAAGAAGCTGGGCGACCTGAACGATCAACTCGATCAAGCCAACAAGAGTGTCGAGGACAAGACCCAGGCACTCAAGGACGCCAAGGCAAAGCAGGATGAGGCCAAGAAGGCCCTCGATGATGCCCAGGCCAAGCTCAAGGCCATGGGTATGGACGAGTACGAGGCCGCCAAGAAGGCCGTCGAGGACGCGCAGGCAAAGCTCGATGACGCCAATAAGGCCGTTACTACTGCACAGGCCAATCTGGACCAGGCCAAGGCTGCCGAGGCCAGCGCCCAGCAGGAAAAGCAGAATACCGAGGCCGCTCTGACTTCCGCCCAGGCCAAGAAGCAGGAGACTGCCGCTGCGCTCGCAGCCGCAACCACCGCGCGCGATAACGCCCAGCAGAAGCTCAACCAGGCGCAGGCCACGCTCGATGCTGCCGTCTCGGGTACGGGTGTTGACCTGAGTGCGCTTGAGGCCGCCAAGAACGCTGCTGCTGGTGAGCTCAAGACCGCGCAGACGGAGCTCAATGCCGCGACGGATGCCGACGCCACCGCACAGACAAATCTGCAGGCCGCCCAGGCTGCCGTCGTTGCCGCGCAGGAGAAGGCCAACGCCGCCAACGCTGCTGTGGCATCTGCCCAGTCTGCATACGATGCGGCAAACAAGGAGTACAACGCCGCCGCCAGTAAGCGTGACGCC
>OIEA01001142.1_pt1 | contig 9557 bp, 8 predicted proteins | sample 1581631 | NCBI WGS metagenome assembly OIEA01 (sample SAMEA3882526, study PRJEB24775) | human gut metagenome | biome: human-associated habitat; feature: intestine environment; material: feces | place: Netherlands | collected 2009/2010
CGTGCGGCCGGTCGGTTCCAGATTGCTTGTATTGTCTATTCCAATACCTACGGGCTGCTTGGGATGACTGCAAAAGCAGAAGAATTACTCAGGAGGTTGCTATGATTTATTTTGTCGGAGCAGGAAGCGGAGCACCGGATCTGATTACTGTGCGGGGAATGCGTCTGCTGCAGAAAGCAGATGTCATCATCTATGCCGGTTCGCTGGTCAATCCACAGCTTCTCGATTATGCAAAAGAGGGCTGTGAGATTCATAACAGCGCCAAAATGACACTTGAAGAGGTTATTTCGGTGATGGAACAGGCAGAAAAAAATAATTTAATCACGATTCGACTTCATACGGGAGAACCCAGTATATACGGAGCGGTGCGGGAACAGATGGATATTCTCGATCAGAAGGGGATTGCGTATGAGAGTTGTCCGGGTGTGAGTGCCTGTTTTGGAGCAGCGGCATCGCTGAATCTGGAATATACCCTTCCGGATGTGTCACAGTCACTGATCATCACCCGGATGGCCGGAAGGACGGCGGTACCGGAAAAGGAGAGTATTGAGAGTTTTGCCGCACACCATGCTTCCATGGCAATTTATCTGAGTACCGGAATGCTGGAGGAATTATCACGGCGCCTTGTAAATGGTGGATATGGGCCGGATACACCTGCGGCACTGGTGTACAAGGCAACCTGGTCGGACGAGGAAGCATATATCTGTACTGTGCAGGAGCTGGCGGCGGTGGCAAAGAAACATAATATTACAAAAACCGCTCTGGTGCTGGTCGGAGATGTAATATCAAATCAGCATTATACGCGCTCCAGACTCTACGCGCCGGATTTTACAACCGAATTCCGCAAGGCGAAAACCCAAAACACTGTAGAAAATGAGGGAGTAATGTGTAACATCCATGCGGGAAAGGAGTTACCGGAATGATCCTGTATATGACCTGGTTTTCGGAACGTGGAAGAGAGCTTGCGGCACGAATCACAGAACTTTCACTTTCTGTTTCGTATGGATTTTGGCAGAGCCGTTACGGTGGTCACCCTGCGGTTTCAAAGATACAGATAAGAGAAAGAGGAAACCGGTCACTTCCGGATTTTCTGGAGGAGGCTTTTGCACAACAGTTTCCCGTGATTTTCATTGGAGCTCTCGGGATTACCGTACGGGCCATCGCACCTTTGATCCGCCACAAAACCGTGGACAGTCCGGTACTGGTGCTGGATGAGGCCGGACAGTTTGTGATTCCGGTGCTGTCCGGACATCTGGGTGGTGCCAATGAACTGGCGCAGCAGATCGCAGAATCATTGCATTCCGCTGCGGTTGTGACGACGGCAACAGACGTGAATGGGCTTTTTGCCGTTGATGTGTTTGCAAGAAAAAATGGCCTGCGGGTGTGTAACCCCGAAGCGATCCGGCATGTGTCTGGAAAACTGTTACAGGGCGAAATCATTGTGATGGCGGTAGATCCGGCATGCATGTCCCCGGAGGAGATGGCAGAATTACAGCCGCCAAAGGAAGTAAAGCTGATTTCGTGGAACGAAGCACAGGCGGAACATGCTGTGGATGTGTGGATTACAAAAAAAGAGCCACGGGAAGACCGTAAAACGCTTGTTTTAGCTCCGAAAACAGCCGTACTTGGCATGGGATGCAGAAAAAATAAAAGTTATAACGAGATAAAACAAATGATAAAAACCTTGGTGGATAGCAGAAAAATAGACCTGGATGATATCTATGCCCTGGCATCGGTTGATGTGAAGGAAAAAGAACCCGGTCTGCAGGAACTGGCACAGCATTTGCGGGTACCGTTTGTCGTTTTTTCTGCCGGAGAACTGAAAAAAGTGTCAGGTGATTTCACCGCATCCGCGTTTGTATCCCGAACCGTGGGAGTGGATAACGTATGTGAGCGTGCTGCGGTCGCTGCAGCAGACGGAGGTAGTTTGCTGATACATAAGCAGGCTATGGATGGCGTGACAATTGCCGTGGCAAAACGGGAGAAAATCGTATTGCAGTTTGTGTGAAACGAAAGGAAGGAGAAAGAAATGAAACACCGGATTTATGTGGTCGGTATGGGACCGGGACAGGAAAATATGATGACGCAGGAAGCCATGCAGGTGTTAGAAGCCAGTGATGTGATCATCGGTTATACCGTATATCTGAAATTGCTTGGGGAACGGTTCGGGTGCAAAGAATTATTGTCTACACCGATGCGGCAGGAGCGGGAACGCTGCCAGATGTGTTTCGAGAAGGCAAGAGAAGGCAAAAAAGTGGCATTGATCTGCAGCGGAGATGCCGGAATTTACGGGATGGCATCCCTGATGCTGGAAATCGGAAAATTATATGATGATTGTATCATTGAAGTAATTCCCGGAATAACAGCAGCAAGCAGCGGTGCGGCAGTGCTTGGGGCTCCTCTCAACCATGATTTTTGCGTGATCAGCCTGAGTGATCTTCTCACCCCGTGGGAGAGGATTAAAAAGCGGCTGATTGCAGCGGCAGAGGGAGATTTTGCAATGGCAATTTATAATCCGTCGAGCCATAAACTGGCAGACTATCTGGAGCGTGCCTGCAGAATTCTGATGGAACACGGGGTGGAACCGGAGCGTGCCTGTGGGTATGTGGAAAATATCGGACGCGATGATACGAAAGCCGTAACACTTCCCATGGAGGAACTGGTGCATACACCGGTGAACATGTTTACCACGGTATTTATCGGGAATTCCCAGACAAAAATTATTGATGGAAAGCTTGTGACACCGAGAGGATACCATATATAGCAGCAGAAAACGGGGAAGAGGAATAAGATGGCAGAGAAAGTGTTAATTTATGCGGGAACAACGGAAGGTCGTCTTCTCGCACAGGAACTTTCACGGGCACATATTGCCTGTGATGTGCATGTAGCAACCGAATACGGTCAGATGGTCATGCCGGAACTTGCCGGGGTGAAGGTCTGTGTAGGAAGACTGGACGTAGAGGAAATGCGCGCCCTGCTGAAAAAAAACGGACAGAACAACTATGCGGCAGTCGTGGATGCTACGCATCCGTTTGCCACAGAAGTGTCTGCCAACATCCGGGAGAGTACAAAAGGAAGTGGAATTCCATATCTGCGGCTCCAGCGGCGAATGGACGATGGAATCTGTAGCATACCGGAAAACGAAGGCATGAAAGAGCGCGCTGGAACCGTGCATGTGTTTGCCGATTATGAAAGCTGTGTCCAGGCACTTACGGACACATCCGGAAACATTCTTCTGACAACCGGAAGCAAAGAGCTGGCGGTATTTGCACCCCTGAAGGAGCGTTTGTTTGTGCGTGTGCTTCCCGGATTGGAGAGTATCGGTCTCTGTGAAAAGGCGGGTATCCGCGGAAAGCAGATTCTTGCGATGCAGGGCCCGTTTTCGGAGGAAATGAATCTGGCAATGATCCATCAGTTTTCGATCCGCTATCTGGTTACAAAAGCCAGCGGTGCGCACAGCGGATTTCAGGAAAAACTTGCGGCAGCGCAGAAAGCAGGTATTACGGCATGCGTGATCGGGAAACAGGAACAGGAACAGGGAATGTCTTATGCACAGGTAACCGAAACACTTTCCCGTCTGCTTGGACATACGATTTCCGGTTGTCCGGAGGTGGAAATTTCCCTGATTGGCATCGGTATGAGTGCAGCGACACTGACACAGGAAGCAAAAAGAGCGCTGGAAGAGTCTGATGTGGTTTTTGGGGCAGAACGGATGCTCGAAGTGGTGGAAAACAGTAAGGAAACCTATCCTTTTTATCTCGCAAAAGATATTTTACCGGTTTTAAGACAAAAGGAATCCCAAATGGATGGCCAGAAACTGAAAGTCTCCATATTATTTTCCGGAGATACTGGATTTTACAGTGGAACAGAAAAAATAAAAACAGAATTAAATAAAAATAATTACAAAAAAATTCGTATTTTTCCAGGAATTTCATCCGTTTCCTACCTCTCTGCGGCAACAGGAATTGCCTGGCAGGATGCAAAAATTTTAAGTATTCATGGGAAAAAGGATACCGCGGAGACCAGAGAGCTCGTTCTCGATGCAATCCGGCATTTTCCCAAGACGTTTCTGCTGGTTTCCGGGGTGGAGGATGTCCGACGGATCGGATGCTGGATAGAAGAAGAAAAATTGACGCAAACCCGCATGATTGCTGGATTTCAGCTCTCTTATGACAGAGAAAAAATCCGCGAGCTATCGTATGAAGAGGCAAAAAATACAAAAGAAGAGGGCCTGTATACCCTGTTGTTATGCAATGAAAATGTGCAAAAAAGACGTCTTGTTCCGGGAATGTCCGATGAATCATTTTTGCGTGTCGTGGAAGGGGAAAAAACAGTTCCGATGACCAAGGAAGAAGTGCGCGCGCTTTCCTTATGTAAACTTGGCCTGACGGAAGATGCTGTGGTATATGATGTGGGGAGCGGTACCGGATCAATTGCAGTGGAGTGCGCAAAATGCAGTCCGGGGATTCGTGTGTACGCCATTGAGCAAAAAGCCACAGCACAGCAGCTTCTGCGCCGGAATCTGGAAAAATTTCATCTGGCAAATGTGATTCCGGTGGATGGGAAAGCACCGGAAATATTGGAATCCCTGGAACCTCCGACACATGTATTTATTGGGGGAAGCAGTGGACGCCTTGCGGATATTCTGCATGTCATCTGGGAGAAGAATCCACGGACACGTGTGGTTGTCAATGCCATAAGTCTTGAAACCGTGGCTCAGATTACAGAACTTGCTGCAGGGAAAATGCAGACAGAAATCATACAGGTGCAGGTCAGCAGAGCAAAAACCGTGGGAACCTATCATCTGATGCAGGCTGAGAACCCAGTATATATCTGTGTGCTGACGATGGCATAATGAGGAGAGAACTATGTTACACAGTGGAATGGTACTGGCAGCGCCGCAAAGTGGCAGTGGAAAAACGACAATCACCTGTGCGTTGCTGGCAGCAATGAAAAACAGAAAACTTGCAGTTCGTGCGTTCAAAAGCGGACCAGACTATATTGATCCCATGTTTCACCGTCAGGTGATTGGTGTACCGTCGCGCAATCTGGATACGTTTTTTTCAGGGGCAGATCAGATCCGGGAACTGTATGGATATGACCGGGAGAGCTTCTCTTATTCGGTGATCGAGGGAGCCATGGGATTATACGATGGCCTAGGAGGCACACAAAAAGAGGGCTCCGCCTATCATCTGGCACAGACCCTGGATCTGCCGGTTGTGCTTGTGCTGGATGCCCGTGGGATGGGGCGCACGATGGTGGCACTTCTGGCAGGGATATTACAGTATGACAGGGATCACCGGATCATTGGTGTGATATTAAACCGCACATCGGAAGGGTTCTGCCGGACAATGACGCCGGTGATTGAGAAAGAACTGGGTCTTCCGGTGCTGGGATGTTTTCCGGTACAGAAAAGTCTGCATCTGGAGAGCCGGCATCTGGGTTTGAAAATGCCACAGGAAATGGAAGGTCTGCGCAAGCAGGTCAATCAGGCTGCGGAAAAACTGGAAGAGACCGCAGATCTGGATCGGATGCTGCAGCTGTTGCAAAGCTGGGCACTTTTACATGCGTTTCGGGACGGAAAAACGAAACTGCCTAAATTACAGGAACCGGGAAAAGACAAAGGGGTTTTACAGAAAAAGGAAAAACAGCAGGAGGAATGTCCGGTTATTGCAGTTGCAAAAGATGAGGCATTTTGTTTTTATTATGAGGATAACCTGCGGCTTCTGGAAGCGTATGGTGGAAAACTCGTCTGGTTTTCACCGCTTGGACAGGAAAAAATTCCAGAGGAAGCGGATGCGCTTCTTCTGGGAGGAGGCTATCCGGAGCTGTGTGCCCGGCAGCTTTCAGAAAATGTCTCCATGCGCAATTCCATCCGGGAGGCAATTGAAAATGGTATGCCATCCGTGGCAGAGTGCGGTGGATTTATGTATCTGCATGAATCTATGACGGATGAAGAAGGAGAAAACTGGCCGATGGCAGGTATCATAACGGGCAGCTGTCATAACCGGGGAAAACTTGTACGCTTTGGCTATGTGAATGTGACGGAACAGACGTCCCATTTCCTGGCGGGAAAACCTGTCCGTGCACATGAATTTCATTACTATGACAGTGATAACAATGGAGAAAGCTGCGTGGCGGTCAAACCGGTAAGCGGAACATCCTGGACATGTATCCACGAGGACGACAGAAACTGGTGGGGTTATCCACATTTGTATTATCCGTCCAATCCGGCATTTGTGGAACACTTTGTACAGGCAGCACGCTTATATCACAGAGAGAGGAATGCAAAATAACATGAAAAAAGAAATTTTAATTGTGAGTTTTGGAACAACCTATCCGGATACCCGACAGAAAAATATTGCAGCCATCACGCGGCAGGTCCGGGCATTGTATCCGGATGCCGTGGTAGAGGAAGCTGTCTCGAGTACGATTGTTCGTAACGCAATGAAAAAGCGCGAGCATATAGAAGCAAAGAGTCCGACGGAAGCTCTCGAAAGCATGAAAAAACAGGGAGTGACGCATGTAGCTGTATTTCCTACCCATGTGATTGACGGAATTGAAAATCACAGACTCAAGGAAGCGGCGAAAAAATATGCCGGTGCTTTCGAACAGATTGCAGTTGCCGATGCGCTTTTGGCAAAACCGCAGGATTATGAGGATGTGGCAAAAGCACTGTGGGAGTCGCTGAAGGAAGAGGTGGGAGATTTCCCATTGATTTTGATGGGGCATGGAACCGAACATGCGGCAGATGCCAGTTATGCGATGATGGAACAGTCGCTGCGTGCTTATGCAAAGCATGAAATCTATATCGCAACAGTGGAGGGAAGTATTACCATTAAAGATGTGATTGCACGGATGAAGTCCGGGCTGCAGAGCAGACAGAACGGGAAAGTGCTTCTTACACCGTTTATGCTGGTGGCGGGAGACCATGCAAATAATGATATGGCAGGCGGCATGCAGGACGGGGAGCAGCCGGATGCGGATTCCTTTGCCGGAAAATTGCAGGCGGCCGGATACCAGCCGGAATGTGTGATTCGGGGAATTGGGGAGTATCCGGCTGTCCGGGAGGTGTATCTGACTCATTTGCGACAGGTAACGAAAAAATTATTTTGTGATTTAACAACAGAAAATCGTCCGGGTATCCTTTATGGAATCGGTGTGGGACCGGGAGATCCGAAACTTATGACCATACAGGCATTGGAAACGATTCGCAGCTGTGATCTCATTGTGCTTCCGGCAGTGTCAAAAGAGGAATGTTATGCGTATCGGATCGTGGAGCAGGTTTGTCCGGAAATTGCAGATATGCCACTTCTTTGCATGCCATTTCCGATGATCAAAGATGCACAGAAACTGGAACTGGCACACAAACGGATTTATGATGCCATGGAAGATTATCTCCGACAGGGACTGCGGGTAGGAATGCTCACAATTGGAGATCCGGGGATATATTCTACCTATATGTATATGCACAGATGTGCGGCAGATGCCGGCTGGGAGGCGCGGATCGTAAGTGGTGTGCCGTCGTTTTGTGCAGTAGCGGCAAGACTGGGGATTTCTCTGGGAGAAAAAGATGAGGAAATCCATATTATTCCGGCGGCGTATGACGTGCGTGAGTCACTCGGTTTTCATGGTACACGCATTTATATGAAATCCGGGAAAAAACTCGAAGAGTTATTATGGGTGCTCCGGGAATCGATGCAGGATAAAGAGAGCAGAGTGCACCAGGACATTTGTGGAATATCCAATTGCGGCATGGAGAATGAACAGGTGTATTGTGGCCTGGATGAACTGGAACAGGCAAAAGGATATCTGACAACTGTGATTGTAAAGGAACATGTGGTATAATAGAAAGCGTTCGATTTTAGAAAAATCTTTTAATGTCTGGAAAAAAGGAGTGTCATATGTGGAAGATCAAGCACATTTTTGACGGAGAGTATGGGTGTGAGGAACTGGCAGAAGGGCAGCGGCCGAAGGTGTCGGTGACTCTGATCAATGAAAAAGAAGAAGAAACCTGTTTTTCTGTGGAGGACAGCTGGCTAACTGAGCACGGATTAAATGAGGGAGATCTCTGGCCAAAAGAAGATGAGTTCCTATAAGAACAGTGAAATAACAAAAGCAGGTGATACGAACCGTTTCACCTACTTTTGTTTTGCGTTTTATAAGGAGATGTCAATATGCATATTCTGCGTGCTGATCAAGGACATAATGTTCTCCTGTACAGCGGAATTCATCTTACGGGAAAGCTTGACGAGCTTCTGCGGATATTCCTGATCCGGAGAGAGCAGCTTTCGTGCCTTGGAATTATTGGCGGTTTTCAGAAGGTCTTTGTTGAGATCCAAAGTGCCATCACTGTTTATCGTGATACCTAAATCTTCCAGTTCGTCTGCGTGTTTTTTACTCAGCGTGTTAAGCTGCTTGACATAACGTTTGGTTTCGTAGTCGGAACTGGATTTCCCGGAAGTGACCGTATAGTTGTAAGTATCCACAAAGGCTTCAATGGCAGCCTTCGATGTATCATTGAGATCATCGTCTTTCTCATCCGTGTCGGAACCAAAATCACTTTTGGAAAGCCGCTTGGCAGCCCTGTTTAAAGCACGGCTGTCTTCGTAGGAAAGCTCCACATTACTGTAACCGGACCGACCGGAGGTTTTGGCTGCTTTCTGATTATTTGTATAGAAGTTTCTTAAAAAATAATTCGTGGATAATGATACCCCAGAGGAAACTTTTGTGGACATAATAAACATCCTTTCTTAAAAAGGTTATAATTTCTATATTTTTACTATTTACATCGGCACTTGTTCTTTACTTCTTAACCCAAACAAGGTAAAATATTTTATATAGACAGGAACAGAGTAGATGAATTCAGGAGGCAATTACAGTTATGGAACGAAAAGCATTTGGAAAGCTTGCAGATGGAGAAGAGGCAACGCTTTATACTATTTCCAATACGAAGGGGATGTATGCACAGATTACAGATTTTGGAGCATCCATTGTATCACTTGTGGTAAAAGATAAGGACGGAAAAAATACAGATGTGGTCCTTGGTTATGAAAATGCAGAGACTTATCAGCAGCAGATGGCCAGTTTTGGAGCAGTTGTTGGAAGAAACTGCAATCGTATTGCAAATGCGGAAATTGTGATCGATGGAGTTACCTATCAGCTTGAGAAAAACGATAATGAAAATAATCTGCACAGTGGTTCACAGGCGACTTCAAGACGTCTGTGGGATGCTGAGGAACAGACGGCAGACAAAATTACATTTGTAATTAAGGATGCAGAAGGTCAGCAGGGATATCCGGGAAATGCAGTTATGAAAGTAACGTATGAAGTAACTGAAGCGAACGAACTTTCCATTACATATCATGCAACAGCGGATAAGACAACGATTTTTAACATGACAAATCATGCATATTTCAATCTGAATGGTGCCGGAAGCGGCAGTGCCATGGAACAGATTCTGCAGATCCGCGCGTCTCATTACACACCGGTAATTGATGCAAAATCCATTCCGACCGGTGAGATTGCAATATGCATGATTTGTCATGTTAAAAATC
>OIEA01001162.1_pt1 | contig 9364 bp, 2 predicted proteins | sample 1581631 | NCBI WGS metagenome assembly OIEA01 (sample SAMEA3882526, study PRJEB24775) | human gut metagenome | biome: human-associated habitat; feature: intestine environment; material: feces | place: Netherlands | collected 2009/2010
GCCGTCATCGACGGTCAGGGCCGACATCACCCACTTGCCGCCGGGATGCCCGTAGGTCGGGGTCGAGTGCGCGTAATCCAGCTCAAAGCGTCCGCCGATGGAGTTGGTGACGGACTTCAGCATGTTGGTGCGGCCGATGGCCGAACGCCTTACGGTAAGCTCGTTCTCGCTGTCAGAGGTCACGATGTCAAGATAGCCGTCACCGTCAACATCCTGCAAAGAGTAATTTGTACGGTTAATGCTGTGGCTCAACGAAACACCGGGATTGACAGATATTTTAATCGGGATAATCTTAGGTGTGATATTTACAGTAAATGCCACATTGCTACCCTCAGATGTGGATGCCGATTCATTAAGAGCCTCTGCTCCCTTCCATACAAACGGAGTATCGAATCCCACACCGGTATTCAAAGCAACCATGATATTATTACCGGATTTCCAAACCTTATCGGGTAATCCGTCGGAGTTTATATCCGTCAGGTTATATTCTTCACCGTTCTTGGATGTCACAAAGTTAAATCCGCCGGCAAAGCTGCTTGAACCGATATTGAATGATGCCCCAGCCGAGAATGACTGACCTTTGCCGCCCTGTATGCGGTCGATATCCCAGTCAATAGGCTCTGTAAAGGCATAGCCGAGATTGATGCGTACTTTGTTACCTGAAACTATCTTGTCGGGAAGTCCGTCACCGTTTACATCTACAAAACTTTCGGTACTCCAATCCTCATTCGAGGGAGGAATACTTGCAGACACGGGAATACCACCTTTTGCCTTATTGCTCGATTCCTGATTGGAAGCACTTGATTTTCCTCCGGCAATATGACTGACAACATTACTTATGGATACGATGGCATCGCTACTGAGAGCAAATCCTTTGGACTGGTTCTCACTTGTCACTGTACCTATACCGTTCAAAACCTCGCCACTTATGCCACCGAGAGTATTCGTATATTGTATTTTTCCTCCGGCAACAATGTCAGGATAGCCGTCTCCGTTAAGGTCAATCATCATAGACTTGGTTGTCGTGCTGCCCTTGGAATCATTATAAGTAAGCACAACGCCTGTCTGCTTAACGGTACTGTTGCTGACCATTTCCTGCGGAATTGCCGCTGCACCGGTACCTTGCAGATGCTCACCTGCCAATCCTGACACATTCCCGATATTCTCAAACGGATTAGTCAGAACGACATCAAGTTCTGTCAGACGCGCTGCGCCCATATTTGTCGCAGTTATGAAGATTTCTTCACGTTGCCCACTCCAACGGTCGAGCTTATTCAAGTCTGTGCTTAATGGAGTAAACGCCATTGTCAACGGATCGACCGTCGCATTCTCATCCTGCGGCAGGGTCAAAAGAGACTCATCAATAGGACGTGAATAACGGTTGTCGGATGCGTTATAAACGAAACCTCCCCAACCACGGTAAAGATGTCCGAAGCCTGACGGGTCGTTGACCGCATACAGATTGGCATCTGCCGTCTGGGGCAACAATACTGACGGATATTTTATCTGGACAGAGACTCCTGCTACAGCATCGCCAATCTGACAATCATCAGAAAACAATTCAAACCAGACCTTATCGCTACCTATGTCTGATTTCAGAATTGAAATAGAATCATTCGCAATAACGCCGCCGGTAACAGCAAACGATTTCTTACCCAACAACTTGTCGGCTGTCTTTACAGTCAGAGTGAAATTGCCATTATATGACAGATTAGAGAATGTGATGACTGGCTTGATATAAAGCACAGTGTCTGCTGTATTCGGCAAGTACGACGGGGCACTCTTGATATGGTTTGAATACAGCGTGTAATCCGGACAAACCGAACGGTTCTGCTGTGTTCCGGTTGAATCCGCATAAGAAACGACAGGACTCCATTTGACAGCATCCCAGCGCACATTGGATTCCGAGCTGACGACAAAACGGAAGTTTGTCAGTCCGTCAGTATTCTGCAATGATATGGCGACTTCATCGTTATAGCTTTCATTCCATGGGAATGTACGGGTATATACTTGTTTTTCGACATACGATGGATTGTCGTTGCCGTTGACATCTTTCCTGTTAGTTGACCCGATGATTGTGATGGTCACATCATCAGTTGTCTCAGGTTTTGTGAAATTACCCGATATACCGACTGTCTGATTTCCTTTTGCGATGCTTAAAGAAGTCGAGGCAAAATACAATGCGCCTTCCTCCGGCTCATATTTTGTCGTTGAGTAGCCGTTAGGCATGATTTCTTCTGTACCGGCATAGGTTATGACCGGATGCCATACCACCTCGTCAAATGCGCCGTTACTCATTTCTTCCGCACCTGACTGGACACGGAAATAGATACGGTCGCCCTTGTTTACGGATATTGATGAAGCTGTTGCCTGATAGGAAGCCCCGTCACCTTTTGCGATAGACTGGTTCCATAATTCCGAACCGCCTTTCTGTATGGCTACACGGACGCCATCCGCTTTTTCATACGCCTCCGTGTCATAATCGCCCGTAGGTGTTACAAGAGATACCGAGCCGGAAATACTGATGACACCAGCCTTCGGTGCCACCCATACACGGACAGCATCCTCCATTGGCGAGATACGCAATATCTCTGCTTGTTCCTCCGGAGCAACCGCACCTACAGACGCATCTATTTTTGTCGGGTCATATATAATAGGACTCGGCGTATCGGCACTGCTGAGGGTGAATGTCGGAACAGCATTGCCCTGTGCATCAAACTCGATATGGTTGAAATAAACCTTGCTGTTTGAAACCAGGTCAATCAGCCCGTCTCCGTTTATGTCAGAAAAATATTCTTTTGTCTTGGTCGTAGTTTTTGCCAAATCAACGCCGACAGTTGCTGCGACAGGACCCCATCCGGCCTTAACATCAGCACCACCGGAGTAAGTATTGCTGCTGGAAGATGAAAAACCGGTTATGCCTCTTACCTTGATTGGCTCTCCATAAGAAACCTCACCTGTATCACCATTTCTTAATTGAGGACGGTAATACAATGCGCCTCCATCACGATATACCTTGTCTGGAAGACCGTCACCATTCAAATCTACAAAAGTTGACAGACCTTTAGATTGGTCATTGGAATAATTGAAGCCACCGCCTCCAGTTGTCGTAGTCGTTGTACTTTGGTCATCAGGACCCACACCGGCATAGAAAGAACCACCAACGGAAGAACTTACTGTTCCACCGAGCGCAGACGGTTTGTCGCTGAACATATCCATTCCCTGCAAAGGATTGATAAACCCTGCATCCAGTCCGTCATTGTGCGTGTTCCATGTTTCCTCACCATCCTTGAACGGCACATATCCGCTTGCCGACTGCACATCGTCGTAATAATCGAACTTCTGGAAGGCAAACTCCTGTCCCTGGTCGTCAAACTGGTGTACACCCTCAAGCAGGTCCTTGTGGAACGCGCCATCGACGTATGAGAACGTGTAGCAGCGCAGTTCCTCGCCCATGAAGCTGACGGAAACCTTTTCAAGCAGATTGTTTGAAGAAGTCAGATAACCGTAACGTGCGTTGTTGGCCTTCTGCCGCTTGGTCTTGTTGCCGGTCAGCGTCACCACGGTATGAGGCTCGGTGCTCTCGGCGTTGCCCGCGCTGACCTTGGAAAGATAGACGGCCTTTGCCACCAATCCTCCGCGCACAGGCTCGTCGGCCACCGTGTACTCGTACTCTATCCAGTCGCCGTGTGTCTCGACAACCCTCTTGAGCTTCCATTCGGAAATCACCTCGCGCGTATTGCCGGAGAGGTCGGTAATCGTGCCCTTGAGCACGGCACCCTCACCGCCGTAGGTATATACCACACCCTGCTTGTCGGTCACTTCCCAGTAGTAGTTCGCCGGACTGTCGCCCTTGCGGATGATGCGTGAGAAGTCGCCGCCCTGACGGGTGTAGAACTGGCGGTCGGCCTTGCGTGCTATCTTGTCGCCACGGTGTGCGACGCTCATCGCGCCGTTATTATCCATCGTGGAGAGCATGGAGCCGGAGAGCGAGTAAGTTTCGGTCTCGTTTGCCAAGTCGTAACGCGGAACACCCCAGCGTGTATCGAGCGTAATTGACGGTACGGAGAGGTCCCAGCCCTGTCCGAGCCATCCGTTGCCGCCGTCACTGTTGTAGCTTATGGCGAGTGACGGAGCCATGCCGTTGCGTGCGGGAGGCATCTCGAAAGCATACTGCATGTTCGCCGAGCCTCGGTTGTTCGCCGTCGGCGGTGCGATGATGTTGAGTTTCGCCGTCGGGTCTGCCGCCTTGATGTCGTTCATCATGGTCGGTGCGAAGCCGTCGGTCTCAGGAGATTCGGGTGCCTGTATGACACCGTTGATCATGTCGGTGAAGTGGGTGGTCCTGGACTCCACGTATGCCAGTTCCTTGTTTACCCTCACACGGTCGAGAGCCACCCAGTGGCCCTTCTCGGTATCGTAGTAGAACGTGCGGATGTCATCTTCCGTGTAACCGCTCGGAATCCTCGTGCGGTCATACTTCAGCCGCACGGTGGCACCCTCTTCCGTGAAGTGCGTGCCGTGAGGGAGGAAGCGGTATCCGTCGCTCTCGCCCGTGACATTGCACATGGCGAAGTCAAGTTCCGGCAACGCCGCACTGTCCACCGCGCAGATGGAGAGGCTTACCGGGCGCAGCAGCCGACCCTTTGCCACGGCAAGAGTGCCGCCGGCCACGGAGATGCTGTCCGACTGTGCCGTGGTGAAATATTTGCGGACGGAGCCGTCGGCGGAAACTTTGCTGCCTTTTGGCTTGGCCTGTTCCGGCTTATTGTCTGGAACAGCCTCTTCCGCCTTTGTATTGTTGGATGCAAACTCTTCCTTCTGTTGCGGAGAAGGATTGCCGCTTTCTGTAGCCACCAATCCGGGCGATGCGCCGGAAGCGTCTGCCACTATGCTGGTGCCGCTGTCCTCCTGCCGGGGCATGGCGTCTGCAGTCGAACCGGGATACAGGAATATCCCCGCCAGACCTGCCGCCGACAATATGACGGAAGCAACGGCTATGATATATGACCGTTTCATAATGTATTAGTTGTATTTGATAATGTGGTTTTTGTTATTTTGCCAGAATCTTCTGCGTGTGTTCGCCATCGTCGGTGATAGCCTTGACGATATATACGCCTGTAGCCGGAACACGGAAACGCGATGTCTTCACGACATCCCCCTCCATCTGTCCTTCATGTACAAGCTTGCCCGTGGTGTCAAATACCATGAGGGTAGCAGGCCCTGACTTGCCTCGGTCGAGTACGGCATTGAAGATGCCGGTCGTGCCGTCTTCCCCGTGTACCGTGAGCTGTCTGTTCCTTTCGGACTGGCCGGCATCCTGGGTATCATGTTCAGCTTCGCCTATGACAACATCCGGTTTCGGTTCGATGCCATTGGGTGCTGACGGGTCACATTCGTTGCCGATATGTACCGTATATGCCACCGTACTGGTCTTCGGGGTCTCTATCTGTACGTTGCCGTTTATCTCAAAGTCCTCCACCGGTTTGCCGTCGATGGTGAGGTCGGTGATATGCGTCTCACCGCGTCCGTACTTGATGCAGACCCTCCAGAGGCGCAGCGTCCACGCGCTCTTCTTGAGGACCTCCACTCCGTTATGGTACCAGCGTACATAGATGCCGCTGATTTTCAGTCCGAGGGTGTCGCCCGGCTTGATGTTCACGCCCTGCGTCAGGCTCGTATATCCGTCGATGATGAAATACGCCTTGTCGCCGCGTACATCGTAGCCCCACTGCGTGATGTCCTCGGCCACGGACGGCTCCGCCCCGATACGGTACCATGAGCCTGTCTCAGTCACGGTCCATTCAATCTCACCGCCTGTGAACCGACGGTCGATGTGCGAATAGGTGGAGTACAGCAGATTCCCCTTGCCGTGGATGTCATTGCCTCCGCCCTGTGTGACCGTCAGCGTGTAGGTTCCGGTCGCCAGGTTGTCAATCCTGTGCGTGTCGCCCATGAAGCTGCCGCTTGCCACAACATCATCCTTGTTCATGCCGGCGACGGTATCGACCGTAAGGACATACTTGTATATCGGAGTGCCAATGTTTATCCCTATGTCAAGATAGCCGTCTTTCTGCGGAACACCGTCAAGGCAGGTCGTGGGATGCGCCTCCACATCGGCGGATATACCATCGAAATAGGCGAAGGTGAACACGTCTGATCCGCTGCCGTCGGCATCCCACAATATATTGTGGAACATCGTCTTGCCCCTGGTAATGTCAGGCGTGGAGCATTTCACCATCGTGGTCGTGCCCGTGTCGAAACGCCCTTCCCCTGAAGGGTCTATGAGCATGACGGTACGCTGGCGGCTGTAATGGTAGAACTCCTTTTCAGGGGTGAGGTTGTGGCTCAGCTCGGCGAAGTAGCCGGTCTCGGCAACGCCGTTGGTGCGGACGGAAGCCAGAACCAGCGGAGTCTCGGATGCTTCCGCGTTGATGACACCGTGCAAAGCGGAAGATTTCTCCTCGTCGGGAATCACGACGGTGTAAGCCTCCTTGCCCACGCCGTCGATGCGCAGACTGGCCACGCCGTCGGAAAGCGTCACGGAAATGTCGCCGCCGCTGGCATCCGTACCCACGGAAGCTGCGGACACCTGCCCGCCGGTAATACTCCAGACAGTACCGTCATTGCCGAAGCGGAAGCCGTATGAACATCCCTCGTCACCGGAACCGCTGAAACCGACATCGAATGTCGGGTGTGCGGACGGGCAGGAGAACTCGATGAATCCGTTGTTGTCAACCATATTGGGTGTCACGACCTTGCCTGCCGTTCCCGCATCCTGGCTTATCATGTCGAGGAAGCCCTTGGAAGTGACCGTCATGCCGTTTCCTGTCCAACGCACAGTGGCGGTGTCACCCATGACCGGCATATTCGTCTTCACGAGCCATGTGCGGTTCATGATATGCCACAGCGTGTCGTTGGGAGAGGTGTATGTCTCCAGCGAGCCGCCATCATCGCCCCAGAACAGGAAACCCTTGTCCGGCATGCTGTTCCCGTACTCGCGTCCCATGACCAGCAGGTGCGTCTCTGACGGAAGTCCGTAGGCGTTCGCATTGTGATAGCTGTCGTTTTCCGGGAGGGATGCATACAACGGTCCTTCCTCGTAGGAGGTCGTCGATACCGGCTGGCGGAAATCCCATGTGCTGTTGCGTGCCACGGATGTCACCCTGTTGTGGTAGGCACCGGCTTCATCCCTGTCCCAAGCGAGGTTCCCGTCTCCGTCAAGATAGGAGTCGTTGAGCGTGACGCCGTACTTCATGGCGAGATAGCTTTCCGCCCTGCGCCTCTCACCGGGAGTGAGCAGACGGTTGTAGATGAGCAATTCTGGTGTATAGCCCTCGAAAGCGTTGTTGCCGAAGGCGGATGTGTCGAACGGACCGTTGAAATGCTCGTTGGTGGCACTGTATGTCCCGCCGATGGTCAGCGTTCCGTTCGGTCCGCCCCATACCGAGGTGTTGGGCGCCGCCGCACGGTAATAGGTCAGTACTTTGGTGGCGTGTTCCTTGAAAATGTCCAGCGTCACGGAATCCCTGCCCGTATGCCGCAGATCCTCACCTTCGGTATTTCCATAGTCAAGCGGCGCAACCGAGCCTGGGCGCACAATCTTGTCGTTGGTGACAAGGCTGCCGCCGCCGTCGCCGCTTGCGACACCGTAGATAACCGATTCGTTTGTAAAGGAGGAATAAGGGGCAAACACACCGATGATGGTGGCTTGCGTGAGGTTTGAGCGGATAAGGTCGCCCCACTTCGGGGAATCGCCTTTGGAGAAATCAATCGCCGGATTGAAATTTAGAAACTTGAGCAGGCTCCTGTCCTGCGTGAAAGCGTAAGTCCCGGCGGTGCGGCTGTACGCATACAGGGATAGTGAATCACCCGCAGAGTCGAACCAGTGGTAGCGACCCTGCAAATTGCTGCTGACCGGTGCGGTCCTGAACCAGACATCCACGCCATCGTCGAATCCACTAGGGGAACGAGCGGGAAGCATGAGTGCCGATAACCCGAACAGGCCAGAAAAGAGGAGAGTCCTTTTCATAAGCGCAATGTGTTAAATGGTTGTACATTATGTAATGTTTTTGTTGTATGTCGGTTATCAGCGTGAAGTTCGTTGGGGGTGTGGCAGGACGTAGAGTCCTTTTGGGAGTAGATGTTCATATTAAACCCCTCTAAACTGTAACTTCACGGCAAAGATACAAAATTTACACAACAACTGTTATTTAAATCAGAATTAATTCTTAAATTTAACATCAATTAATAAAAATCTTTTAAGTATGCCCTGTTTAGATGACAAAAATGATGTTTTATCGAATCAAAATATATCAGAATGTCTTTGAACTTAAGGTATTTGAGACGCAATGTCAGATATGTTTATTTAAGGCTTATATCAAGGAAAAGTGACGTGGCAAGTATTATGCGAATTTCAATGATGAACAAAACGGCATTTACACCTTTATTTATATATAATATAGCAAATTTGGACAAAACAGATAACAATTGTTATTTTATTCGGCTAAAAACTTGTCAGACTGAAGATTTTATAGTACCTTTGCACCTTAGTATCACCGTTGTTGGCAATATTCTTGCTGAGAAGGTGAATACAGAAGGCTTTATTTTGATAATGACAATGATTAAAAATAAGATACAACATATCATCTTTTTGCTGTCATCAGAAGAAAATTCTTCTATGGCTGACGGCAAAATTCTTCCTTGTGCCAATTTGCTTCATGCGAAAGCCCTAGTTATTGTGCTGATTTCTGTCATTATGTTGGTTGCCTGTGAAAGACACACACCAACATGGAAACAAATGGATATCGCAGAGAATCTTATGAATGCCAAGCCAGATTCAGCTCTTGCGGTGTTGAATGGCATCCCAGTCTCTGATGTAAAAGGAAATGAAACATCAGCCAGGTATGCGCTGCTTAAATCTATGGCGTTGGACAAGAACTATATTGATACAACAACATTTAACATCCTTCAACCTGCTATTGATTATTATATTGAGCATGGTACTCCCGATGAGCGACTACGGACATATTATTATCAAGGTAGGATTTATCAGAATCAGGGTGATGATGATGCAGCTATGCAAAGCTTCATGCGGGGAAAAGAATTTTGCCAAGAAGCATCCGATACCTTGGCTATGGCAAACCTCATGGTCGCTCAGGCAACCATCCAATATAGAATATATAAGATAGATGATTTTATAGAAAACAACCTTGAGGCAGCGAATCTGTATAGTGCTATCGGTCGGGCTGACTATGAACTGCTTAGTCTTGTCAATGCTTTGGATGGTGGCATTCTGAACAATGACAAATCGCTTTCGGACAGTGTTTGGACCATCGCAAAACAACGAGTTTCGGAAAATCCG
>OIEA01001178.1_pt1 | contig 9280 bp, 9 predicted proteins | sample 1581631 | NCBI WGS metagenome assembly OIEA01 (sample SAMEA3882526, study PRJEB24775) | human gut metagenome | biome: human-associated habitat; feature: intestine environment; material: feces | place: Netherlands | collected 2009/2010
AAGAGAACATCCATGGCTTCGGTCTTTGTATTATACATATTCAGCGCCGTATAATCTTTATTATTCATATCATCATGGACAAATACAAGCGTATTCTCCATGTTCTTATTATCAACTGTTGTAGCTTCAGTGCTATCTTCTGTTCCGCTTTGATCTGTCTCTTCTTTTACCGCTTTCTTTACGCTTGTAAAGCTTCCGGTCAGATAATAAGTCACTCCCTCAAAAGAGCCAACTGCAATGGCTGCCATTAAAACGAGAACAACACATAATCTTAAAAGGAAAGAGAAAAATCTTTTTATAAGACTTGGCTTTTTCATCATAGCCCTCCTGTTTTATTCTATGTTGTCGTGATTGTGATTTGACGGATTACTCCGTATTTCATTTGTTAAGTATAGCAAAGTTCTTTTTTTATTGCAAGTTTTTACTGTTTAATTCGTTAAGAGAATGACAGATGCCATAGGGACACGCTCCCTCAAATCTTCTCCTTTACTATATTAATTCAGCAAAAGCACAGCTCCCTGACTTGCGGCAACTCAAAATCAAATCCATCCACCGTCAAAGCGTATAATCTGCCCAGTAAGATATTCTGGGGATTCGGTAATCTGGTAACAGAAAGCGGCGGCTTCTTCCGGAGAGGCAAAGCGTCCGTAAGGGATTTCTTCGGCAAGCGAAGCCCGTTCTTCTTCATCAAAACAGCGATTCATATCAGTATCGATCACACCAAAACTAACTCCGTTAACGGAAATATGTGAAGGGGCCAGTTCTTTAGCCAGAGCCTTTGTAAGAGAATTGACGGCACCTTTTGAGGCAGAATAAGCAGCTTCGCAGGAAGCACCGACTTCTCCCCAGACAGAAGAGACATTTAGGATTTTTCCACTGTGACAGTGTACCATATGAGGAATCACAGCTTTTGACATATAAAATACAGAGTCAAGATTTGTTCCCATAAGAGTATGCCATTCTTCCGAACTCATATCTGATAAAAGGCCGATATGAGCGATACCGGCATTATTAATTAACAGATCAATCTGTCCGAAAGTATCTAAAGTTTTTTGAACAATAGTAGCAGCCGTCTTTTCCTCGGCGACAGAACCAAGACAAGTAATAACCTGCGTCTTTGTAGAAAGCTCCTTTTCTACGGCATCCAATGCTTCTTCATTATGTCCGCCATTCAGCATAAGACAATATCCTTTATCGGCATAAAAACGGGCAAGCGCAAGGCCGATCCCACGCGTTGCACCAGTGATAATTACTGATTTCATAAAATACTCCTTTTTATCAAATTCACTTACTATACCACAAAAGGGGGACGGTGTTACTATTTATGACAATCCGGCTACAGTGGCATCAACAGTGGTGTCTCCTTTGCCATTCGGCAAATCAGAATTCTTGTGTTTCTTCTCTGAGCCAGCCGGCTTCTTCTTCTGTAAGATATGGAGCGATTGTCTCAAATACTTTCTGATGGTATTTGTTGAGCCATTCTTTTTCTTTTGTACTGAGTTCTTCGGCTATGATTGCTGAACGTTCAAACGGTACAAGGGTAAGTGCGTCAAAACATAAGAAACTACCATAATCATTTTCCATGTCCTTCTGGCATACGATCATATTTTCCAGGCGGATACCGAACTTGCCTTCTAAGTAAATGCCTGGTTCATCGGAGGTTATCATTCCTTCTTCGAATACGCAGTCATTTCGTCCATTTACGGATGGACGATAACGGAAACTGTTTGGTCCTTCGTGAACACTTAAGAGATAACCTACACCATGTCCGGTTCCATGATTGTAGTCAAGACCTTTTTCCCATAATGGAGTTCTTGCAAGAACATCAAGGCTCTGTCCGCTACATCCCTGTAAAAAGCGAGCCATTTCTAGCTGAATATGACCTTTTAATACCGTAGTATACATTTCTTTTTCTTCCTGTGTCAAGCTGCCAAGAGCAATTGTTCTTGTAATATCGGTCGTTCCCTCAAGATAATGTCCGCCGGTATCTGCCAGTACAAAGCTTTCTGGTTTCAATTCTACATCTGATTCTTTCGTAGCGCTGTAATGCACGATTGCTCCATGTTCCTTATAGGCAATAATCGGTGCGAAGCTTGGCTCTACATAGTGTTCCTGTGTATTTCTGAACTGTTCCAACTGCTCTGCTGCACTGATTTCTGTTATTTTTGTTTTTCCTATCTGGGACTTTAACCAGTAAATAAACTTTGTAACAGCAACACCATCTTTTATATGGGCATTTCGTTCATTTTCCACTTCAACAGGATTCTTTTTCGCTTTAAATAAAAATGTTGGATTAACACCTTCTATTTTTTTCACTTTCTCTGGTAATGAAGATACCAATGCCGTGTTAACCGCTGACTTGTCATAATATATGGATGCATCTTCTGGCAGTTTCTTTACATCTTCATAAATCTGTGCATATGGAGCTGCCTTAATACCCTGCATATCTAACAAAATCTTTATTTTTTCAGAAAGGCATTTTTCCTGTACATACCAGGTAAGTTTCTTCTCTCCTAGTAAAAGATAACTTAAAATAACCGGTGTGGATTCTACATCATTTCCACGCATATTAAGAAGCCATGCGATATCTTCTAATGAAGTAAGTAAGAAATAATCTGCTTTCTTTTCTACAAGGAATTCCCGTACACGCTTAATTTTACTCTCGCTGCTCTCTCCTGCATATTCTACTGGAAGCGGCCATACTGGCTGTGCAGATAACTCTGGGCGATTTTTCCATACAGCTCCTGTAAGATCAATGTCTGTACGAACAGCAACACCCTGTGCATTTAACTGTGTGATTAACTTTTCTGCAGAATCTTGCATAATACATCTGCCGTCAAATCCGAGAGTTTCTCCTCTCTTTAATGTTTGTTTTAAATATTCCTCTATTGCAGGCACTCCTGGCTGTCGTTCCTTCCGAAGCATAATTCCTGAACCTTCTAACTGCTTCGCCGCCTGCAGAAAGTATCTTCCATCCGTCCACAGTCCTGCTTCATCCAGCGTAACTACCAGAGTTCCTGCCGAACCGGTAAAACCAGAAATATATTCCCTACACTTAAAATAATCTCCTACATATTCCGAACCATGAAAGTCACTTGTAGGAATCAGGCAGGCATCTACGCCGGTCTCAAGCATTTTTTCTCTTAATAGTTCTAATTCCCGTTTCATTTTTGATCTACTCCTATAAATCTACTTAACATATTTCATAAGTTTCTTGTAAACTTACTCATTTTATCATGCATTACTTTTACAATATATTTTAATATACTTTTCCCTGAAAAAAATACGCTGCCTCTATAGAACTACTATGTTATCTACAATAACCCCTATAGGTGCAGCGTTTTTCTCTTTATTCTTCTGATGCAGCGTCCACGATAAGCTGTGCACACTTCTCAATACCCAGACTTCCTCTGTTAAGAGCCAAGTCATAATTCTGTGCTTTTCCCCAATCCTGACCTGTAAAATACTTATAATTCAGACCTCTTCGCACATCCATATCTTTTACGCGGTTCTTCAGCTTCAGACCAGCTTCACCGTAAATCTCCTGAATACGATTCTCTTTTGTCTCTTCATCTGCATATAAAAATACTTTCAGACAGTCTTCTCTGTCTCTTAAAATGTAATCTGCACAACTTCCAACGATAACGCATGGTTTTGCAGTTGCAAAATCTTTGATTACCTTTTCTCTTGTCTTCCATAACTGAACAAGCGGAGAATTAGAATCTTCATCAAGACCAACAAAAGAGTATGCAAAACGCTGGTCAGCAGATGGTGCAAACTCACCATAGTGTTCTACATACTTTCTCGTAAGACCAGACTCTTCCACTACCTTTTTAATAATATCTCTGTCATAAAATTGAATACCCAGTTTCTGTGCTACAAGCCTGCCGATTGTTCTTCCGCCACTACCAAATTCTCGGCTGATTGCGATAATATTCTTCTTCATTTTCTGTCCTCCCTGTACTGTAAAATAACCTCAAAAATCATCTGTCCCTAGTATATAATATTTTATCAAAAATGCAAAGGAGATTTACTATTTAATTCATCCTCTCCAGCCACAGTACAGAAGCCAGTGAACTTCATAAGCCATATTTGTGGTCTCGGAGCAAGTGTTGGATGCGAGCGCGTGGAGCGAACATTCAACGCGCCGCGACTAAAATCACAAATATGCCTTATTGGGGGCAATGGTTTCGTCTGTAGTTTGTCTAATGAATTAAATAGTGATTCTTGACATTATTCTTGACATGTAGTATAAATTTTGTTAATACTTTTACTATGTAAGCAATATTTATAAGCAGTAATTGCTTTGATCTGGAGGAATAAAAGATGGATTTAAAAGGACGCAGTTTTTTAACTTTACTTGATTTTAATAAAGAAGAGATTCGTTACATGCTGGATTTAGCGCATGAACTGAAAGCTAAGAAGAAGAAAGGTATTCTTGGAGAAGAACTGAAAGGTAAGAATATCGTTCTTGTCTTTGATAAATCTTCTACAAGAACACGCTGTTCTTTTGAAGTTGCAGCGATGGATGAGGGAGCACATGTAACTTATCTTACAAACTCTCATATGAATAAAAAGGAATCTATTGAAGATACTGCTAAGGTTTTCGGAAGAATGTATGATGCGATCGAGTATCGTGGATTTGGACAGGATATCGTAGAAGATTTACAGAAGTACTCTGGTGTTCCTGTATGGAATGGCCTTACAGATGTAGACCACCCTACACAGGTTTTAGCAGACTTCCTGACAATGGAAGAGCATATTGATAAGAAGTTAGATGAGATGAAGCTTACTTTTGTAGGTGATTTATCTGATAATGTAATGTATGCTCTGATGTATGGAAGTGCTATCATGGGTGTTGACTTTAAGGCAGTAGGACCAGAAGAGACAGTATGTGACCCTAAGGTTCTTGAAGTATCACAGGAACTCGCTAAGAAAAGCGGAGCTACAATTACTATTTCCCATGATCCAGAAGATGTAAAAGGTTCTGATGTTATTTATACAGATATCTGGGTAAGTATGGGTGAGTCCGAGGAATTATATCCAGTGCGTGTAAAAGCGTTATCTCCATATAAAGTAACTACAAAGATGATGAAGGACACAGGTAATGACAAGTGTCTGTTTATGCACTGTCTGCCATCTTACCATGATTTTGAGACAAGTGTGGCAAAGGATATGAGAGACCGTCTTGGTCTTGATATCAGAGAAGTAGAAGATGAAGTATTCCGTTCAGAGAATTCAGTTGTATTTGATGAGGCAGAGAACAGAATGCATACAATCAAGGCTGTAATGGTGGCAACACTCGGAAGATAGTTTATCCGGAAAGACGGTTTAATAATGAAAGAAAAGATTTTAGAATTTCTAAAGCAGCAGGAGGGATTTATCTCCGGTCAGCGCATCTGTGACGAGCTGGGTGTATCAAGAACTGCTGTGTGGAAGTATATGAACAGTCTGAAAAAAGAAGGATATGAGATAGAGTCGGTGACCCGAAAGGGTTATCGGCTTTTACAAAGTCCAGACCTGCTTACGAGGGAAGCAGTGCTTTCCTGTATAAAAAAGGGAGAAATACCAGGTGAGTTATGCTGCTTTGAAAGCATTGATTCTACGAATGAGGAGGCAAAACGTCGTGGAGAAGCTGGTGCGCCAGATGGAAGTATCTATGTGGCAGACAATCAGACTAACGGTAAAGGCCGAAGAGGAAGAACATGGCTGTCTCCATCTGGGGAGGATATTTTTTTCACGATATTACTGAGACCAGATCTGCCTTTAAATAGTGTATCTATGCTTACTTTAGTAGCGGCTTCTGCTGTGGCGGAAGCAGTTGATAAGGTTACAGGACAGGAGTGTCAGATTAAATGGCCGAATGATATTGTTCTTAATCGGAAGAAAGTCTGCGGTATTCTCACAGAAATGAACATGGAAATTGACAGTATTGCTTATGTTGTTGTTGGTGTTGGAATTAATGTCAACCGAATGGAATTTAGGGAAGATATTGCGGAAACGGCAACTTCTCTAAAAAAGGAAAGTGGTCATAGTATAGAAAGAGCTGAATTACTTTCGGAAATTCTTTCTGCTTTTTTCAGAGATTATAAACTGTTTTTAGAAAAGCAGGATTTATCACCATTTTTGGAAAGTTATAATCAGAAGCTTGTGAATGTAGGACGGGAAGTAAAGATTATAAAAAAGGGTGAGGAAATAATTCGTACAGCCATTGGAATTAACGACAGAGGCGAGCTGATCGTTCAGGATGCCGAGGGAAATACAGAGCATATTTTTTCTGGAGAGGTATCTGTCCGCGGTATTTACGGATATGTATAGGAGGCCGTTATTATGTTTGATGATAAAGTGATATTATGTGGTTCAAGCAGTTATGAAAAGATTTTTTACTTTAATCCGGAGTTTGATTCACTTCCAAAGCAGATAAAGGATGAACTCCAGATTATGTGTGTTCTTTTTACAGAAGATGTAGGCGGAATTCTCCGCTTAGAATTTGATGAAAAGGGAAATCTTAATCTTACTGTGGAATCAAAGGAAGATGATTTCTTCTTTGACGAAATAGGAAGTGTTCTTAAGATAAAGCAGCTTCGTGCAGAAAAGAGAGAGCTTCTGGAGAATATGGAAACATATTTCAGAGTATTTTTCTTACAGGAGGGACAAGATGTTATTAGCGATTGATATTGGAAATACAGATTTTACGATAGGAGTCTTTCAGGGGAAAAAGCTGTGTGATACCTTTCGGATGAGAACAAAGATTAACCGTACTTCTGATGAATATGGTGTGTTTATATTAAATACTCTTCAGTACAAAGGATATGACACAAAGGATGTGGAAGATGTAATTATTGCATCTGTTGTTCCGGCTGTAATGCATTCATTTAACAGTGCAATTATTAAATATTTTGGATTAACTCCGATTATTGTTGGGCCGGGAATCCGCACAGGAATCCGTATTGCGACAACAAATCCGAAAGAAACAGGTGCAGACCGCATTGTAGATGCCGTTGCAGGATATGAGCTTTATGGAGGACCGGTTATTGTCGTTGATTTTGGAACAGCAACAACATATGACCTGGTTACAGAAGATGGAAGATTTGTCGGAGGTGTAACTTCTCCGGGAATCCGTACTTCTGCGAATGCTCTTTGGCAGCAGGCAGCAAAGCTTCCTGAAATCGAAATCAGAAAGCCGCAGTATATTCTGGCAAAAGATACGGTAACAAGTATGCAAGGTGGTCTTGTTTATGGTTACATTGGACAGACTGAATACATTATTCGTAAAATGAAAGAAGAGAGCGGTTTGGGAAAGATTAATGTAGTAGCTACAGGCGGTCTTGGAAAAATGATCGCGCAGGAAACAAGCTTTATCAATTATTATGATGCAAATCTTACTTTAAAGGGGCTGCAGATTATTTATGATAAGCAGAAGCAGGGTTAAGTAATGACGGTTAAAGAGATATATGGAACAGATTTTCCAATAATTCTCGCACCGATGGCGGGCATTACAGATTTGCCTTTTCGTATTCTTTGTAAAGAACAGGGAGCGGATGTTATGGTCACAGAAATGATTAGTGCCAAAGCTCTTTTTTATGGGAATAAGAACACATTGCCCCTTATGCAGACAGAAGAGGAAGAAAAGCCAATCGGCGTACAGATTTTTGGATCGGAACCGGAATTAATGGGCGAGATGGATCATAAAATCGAAGATAAGGGATTTTCTTATATTGATATCAATATGGGATGCCCTGTTCCTAAGATTGTAAATAATAAAGAAGGCTCTGCCTTAATGCTGAATCCGGAACTTGCCGGCCGAATCGTAAAAGAGGTTTCTAAAGCAGTGAGTCTGCCGGTTACCGTAAAGTTTAGAAAAGGCTTTGATGCTGATCATATCAATGCGCCGGAATTTGCTCAGATTATGGAAGAAAATGGTGCAGCGGCAGTTGCCGTTCACGGAAGGACAAGAGTCCAATATTATACAGGACAGGCAGACTGGGACATTATTCGTGATGTAAAAAATGCAGTCTCTATTCCGGTTATCGGTAACGGTGATATTTTTAAAGGGGAAGATGCTGTAAAGATGCGGGACTATACCGGCTGTGACGGGATCATGGTTGCCAGAGGTGCAAAGGGAAATCCGTGGATTTTCCGGGAAGTGAAAGCAGCACTTTCCGGGAAGCCAATCCCAGAACGCCCGACAGAGGAAGAAGTGATTTCCATGCTTCTTCGTCATGCACAGTTAAGCGTCCAGTATAAAGGCGAAAAAATGGGAATCCGCGAGATGCGAAAGCACACAGCCTGGTATACCACAGGGATGCATGGTTCCTCAACTCTTCGCAATAAAGTCAATCAGGTAGAGACTTTTGACGCATTGCAGGAACTGCTGATGCGTTGACAACGAAAATTTTTTGGATTATAATGGTGCTTTAAGTGAAGCAGAAAAGAAAGGTGTAGATTATGGTGGAAGCAAAAAAACATATCCTTACAAGTCAGGGAATGCAGGCATTAGAAGATGAGCTGCAGGATTTAAAAGTAGTTAAAAGAAAAGAAATCGCACAGAAGATAAAAGAAGCCAGAGAACAGGGTGACTTATCCGAGAATGCAGAGTATGATGCAGCCAAAGATGAGCAGCGTTCTATGGAAGCAAGAATCGAAGAACTTGAGAAGATCATCAAGAACGCTGAAGTTATTGATGAGTCCGCTTACGATAAAGATACAGTAAGTATCGGAAGCACAGTTAAGTTCTACGATGAAGAATTTGATGAAGAGCTTGAATACCGTATTGTTGGTTCTACAGAGTCAGATATCCTTAAAGGATTAATTTCTAATGAATCCCCATTAGGAAAAGGATTAATCGGTGCTAAGATTGGTGAGACAGTTCAGGTAGAAAGCCCAGACGGATTCTCTCGCTACAAAATTCTTGGAATCTCCAGAGAGTAAGAAGTAAAATTCTGGTTTGCCGCAGGCAAGGGAGAAGAACACCAAGAATAAAATAAGCCATATTTGTGACTTTAGTCGCGGCATGTTGAATGTTCGCTTAGACGCTCGTATCCAACACTTGCTCCTAGGACACAAATATGGCTTATTTTATTCTCAGGTGGCGTCTCCTTCGCTGTGCAAAACAGAATTTACATCGTCAAAACTTCATGTTATACTAAAAAAGATTGAAGAAATTTTATTTAGAAATCGAGGAGCATCTATGATTGATCCGAAAAAGGTCCGTTTAATGACCAAGTTAGCGGTTTATGAAGAAGGTCCCGGAAAGAAAGACTTAAAGATTAACTGCTAT
>OIEA01001199.1_pt1 | contig 9172 bp, 8 predicted proteins | sample 1581631 | NCBI WGS metagenome assembly OIEA01 (sample SAMEA3882526, study PRJEB24775) | human gut metagenome | biome: human-associated habitat; feature: intestine environment; material: feces | place: Netherlands | collected 2009/2010
CTTAGATTTTCTTATTTTCGTACAACGGAACAAAACAGACCCGGCTTTGTGCAATTTGCCAATCAAAAAACTTGAAACTGCCTTTTTACACCCCCTAATCCTACAGAAAAAAGACGGAGCATTTGCTCCGCCTCTGTTAGTATTATGATTTTTAATGATGAAACAGACGAATTCCGGTAAATGCCATCGCCATTCCATATTTATTACAGGTTTCAATGACATTGTCATCACGGATAGAACCGCCCGGCTCAGCCACATATTTTACACCGCTCTTATGAGCACGTTCGATGTTATCTCCAAATGGGAAGAATGCATCGGATCCAAGTGCCACATCTTCTAACTGATCTAACCATGCACGTTTTTCTTCTCTCGTAAATACCTCCGGTTTTACTTTGAAGATTTTTTCCCATGCACCGTCTGCTAAGACATCCATATAGTCTTCACCGATATATAAGTCGATGGAATTGTCACGGTCTGCTCTTCCGATGCCGTCCACAAACTGTAATCCTAAGACCTGTGGAGACTGACGGAGCCACCAGTTATCCGCTTTGCTTCCTGCAAGGCGTGTACAATGGATACGGGACTGCTGTCCTGCACCGATTCCGATTGCCTGTCCGCCTTTTGCATAGCATACGGAATTAGACTGTGTATATTTTAAAGTGATCATGGAAATTGCAAGATCGATCTTTGCAGATTCCGGGATTTCTTTGTTCTCTGTTACGATATTTGAGAAGAAATCCTCATCGATCTTTAATTCGTTTCTGCCCTGCTCAAATGTAATACCAAAGACTTCTTTTCGCTCGAGTTCCTTTGGAACATAGTTCTCATCAATTTCAATAACGTTGTAATTTCCTTTTTTCTTTGCTTTTAAAATCTCAAGAGCTTCCGGCTCATATCCCGGTGCGATCACACCATCGGACACTTCTCTTTTGATGATCTTTGCAGTTGCAACATCGCAGACATCCGATAAGGAGATAAAATCTCCAAAAGAGGACATACGGTCAGCTCCTCTGGCTCTCGCGTAAGCATTTGCAAGCGGAGTAAACTCGATATACATATCATCCACCCAGTAGATTTTGCGTTCCACATCGGAAAGCGGCATGCCGACTGCTGCTCCCGCCGGAGAAACATGTTTGAAAGAAGTCGCCGCCGGAAGTCCGGTTGCTTTCTTTAATTCACTTACCAGCTGCCAGCCGTTAAATGCATCTAAAAAGTTGATATATCCCGGTTTTCCGTTTAAAACCTTAATTGGAAGTTCTCCCTCTTCCATGTAGATCCTTGAAGGTTTCTGATTTGGATTGCATCCGTATTTTAATTCTAATTCTCTCATAGTTTCTCCTCTATCTCTGATTCTTATTTACGATCTTTGTCTCGTAAGTTCCATTTTCAATATCAATATATCTTACAAATAAAGATACTTTGTTGTCCTCATTTAAACTGTTCCAGAGCAGATTGGTATACTCTTCGATATCATCTGAAACGGCGATCAGTTCCGGTTCTCCCTCAAAACTTGGCAGCGGATTGCCATCCCCCATATAGGTATGTATAAAATGTCCTTCGCCGCTCTTTGGATTTTCATATGCAAAGGTATAACGATTGCAGGAAGAAGGGTCACCGTTGTTGCTTTTTAAAATAGACATTGCATAGTTGTAAGAACCCTTGTCCACATGCATAATACCGGAAATACGAGGTGTATAGTTCGGTGCATCCGGCTCAAACTCTCTGGTTCTGAGTGCCTGCTCAAATGTCTGCTGTTTATCCATTAATTCATAGATCGTATCAGTCTGATCTCCGTTTGTGACGATGGTCTTATTTCCTAATACACGCACCGGTGCATAGATGATCAGGCTTGGATCACTCAGCTTCGATGGGTCAAATGCTTCTGTACGGATGCCTTCCCCTTCTGTCACAAAGACACGGTTACGGCTGTTCTCGCTTCTTCCCATGATAAAATAAGCGGTTACTGCATATTTTCCATTTGGTGACTTACCGATGATAATCCCACGTCCAGGATAAGAATTGTTCTGTAATTCTTTTTCGATTAATCTCATTTCCATGAATATAGTCCTCCTATTTGTGATTGCCCGCAAAGCGTGGCATTTAGATGCTCTAACTTTTTCTATCTTAACATGAAATAAGACTCCTTTTCAATGAAAGGAGCCTTATTAGTAGTATTAAATTATTTACTTAATTCTATTAGCCACTCTTATAAATAGATTTTATAAAATCTTTGCGTACTCTGCTACCTCCGGAAGACTTTGTGCCACACCCGATAAAAGCGGCATGATCTCCTCTTCCGGCTGTGTCAGATCGGGTACCATAATGACCTTTAATCCTGCTGCATGAGCAGAACGGACTCCGATCGGAGAATCCTCTACTGCAATACACTTTGAGGGTTCTTTTTCTAACTGCCTGCATGCCTCTAAATAGACATCCGGCATTGGCTTACCGTTTTTGACATTGGATACGCTCAAGATCCGGTCAAACTTTTCTAAAACGCCAATCTGTGACAGATAAGAACTTGCGCGTTCGATATCCGTTGCCGTTGCAACTGCCGTCTGTAACCCTTCTCTTTTTAAAACAGCTAAAACCTCATCCACGCCCGGCTTTTTCTCTATGCCCCGATTTTCTAAAATTTCACGGAGCCGTCTTCTGCGTTCTGCATGGAAATATTCAAAGTCAAAATCCGCACCGTATTTTTCTAACAGCATCGGTTTGGAAAATTTCCGGTTCAGGCTTCGCATGGATAAAAAGACTTCTCTTGGAATCTCGTACCCCATCTCTTTTGTGATGTCCATCCCAAGCTGTATGTAATATTTCTCGGTGTCGATCAACACACCATCCATATCCAAAATAACTGCTTTGATCATGTTAGTTCTTAAAGCTGTGGATCGGAGCCGGAATTCTTCCGCCACGGTTTACAAATGCATCACAGGAATATTTGTTGACCGGCATGATCGGTGAATAACCTAACAATCCGCCAAATTCCACAGTTTCGCCAACCCCTTTTCCGATAACAGGGATAATGCGGACTGCCGTTGTCTTCTGGTTGATCATACCGATTGCCATTTCATCTGCAATAATTCCTGAAATTGTCGTTGCCTTGGTATCTCCCGGAATTGCGATCATATCAAGTCCTACGGAACATACGCAGGTCATTGCCTCTAATTTTTCTAAGGATAACGCTCCTGCCGTTACCGCGTCGATCATTCCCTGATCCTCGCTGACCGGAATAAACGCACCGCTTAAACCGCCAACGTAAGAGGATGCCATGACACCACCTTTTTTTACCTGGTCATTCAAAAGTGCAAGTGCCGCTGTCGTTCCCGGTGCTCCTGCATACTCTAAACCGATCTCCTCTAAGATCTCTGCAACGGAATCTCCGATTGCCGGTGTCGGTGCTAAGGACAGATCGATGATTCCAAACGGGATTCCTAATTTTCTGGAAGCCTCCTGTGCTACAAGCTGGCCGACTCTGGTAACTTTAAATGCTGTCTTTTTGATCGTTTCACAAAGCACTTCAAAATTCTCGCCACGCACTTTTTCTAATGCCGTCTTAACAACTCCAGGTCCTGATACACCGACATTGATGATCGCGTCTGCCTCGGTCACTCCATGGAATGCTCCTGCCATAAACGGGTTATCATCAGGTGCATTGCAAAGCACTACTAATTTGGCACATCCTAAGGAATCATTCTCCTTCGTATATTCTGCTGCCTGTAAAATGACATCTCCCATCAGTCTGACGGCATCCATGTTGATCCCGGTCTTTGTGGAACCGACATTAACGGAACTGCAGATATATTCTGTCTCGGCAAGTGCCTGTGGGATAGAACGGATCAACAGCTCATCACTTTTTGTCATTCCTTTAGAAACCAATGCAGAATAACCACCGATGAAGTTTACCCCTACCTCGCGGGCTGCATCATCGAGTGTTTTTGCGATCGTCACATAGTCTTCCGGTGTCTTACATGCAGAAGCACCAATCAAAGAAATCGGTGTGATCGAGATTCTTTTATTTACGATCGGAATACAGTATTTGTTTTCGATCTCTTTTCCTACTTTCACAAGGTCTTTTGCAACCGTTGTGATCTTACGGTAGATATTTTCATTGACCTTTGCTAAATCCGTATCAATACAATCGAGCAGACTGATACCTAACGTAATGGTACGCACGTCTAAATTCTCATGCTCGATCATCTTATTTGTTTCATTTACTTCCCATATATTGATCATGGTATCTCTCCTTAGATTCTGTGCATTTTTTCAAAAATTTCTTCTCTCTGGCATTTGATATCAACGCCAATCTCTTCTCCGATCTGTGCTAACTCTTTTGAGATGTCGGCAAATGGTTTTTCTGTTCCACTCAGATCTACGATCATCATCATGTTAAAAAATCCCTGCACGATGGTCTGTGAGATATCCATAACGTTTACACGGTTGTTTGCAAGATAGGTGCAGACTTTTGCAATAATACCTACGGTGTCTTTTCCTACTACTGTGATAATTGTCTTATTTGCTGATGTTTCCATTTTTGATTTCCTCTCTGTTTTTTTCTAAACACATAGCATTGGCATCGGTTCATTGCGTTTTGCCACATATATCGGGAAATCATTTCCCTTATATGGATTTTCTCCTAATGTGACTTCCTGACGCACGGTCTCATATGCCAGCTCTGCATAATTATTTTCTTTACTTAAATGCCCTAAAATTACGGCTTTCATATCATCATGGAGCAGTTCTCCTAAAAGCTGCCCGGACACTTCATTCGAAAGATGCCCCCGCTCGCCTAATATCCTTCGTTTTAACGGATAAGGATAGCTCCCGGCTTCTAACATGCGCACATCGTGATTTGCCTCTAACAGTAAAATGTCCAGCCCCTGCAATTTTTCAATTAAATAATCATCGTAGATACCTAAATCCGTGATAATGGCGATCTTATGATTTTCATTTTTTAAAATATAGGCAACCGGATCTGCCGCATCGTGCGAAATGCGTACCGGATGCACGACGATCTCTCCGATCGTAATATCCATATCCGGCTCTAAGACACGGTACAAAGACGGGTCTATCTTCCCAACAGAAGGCGTATTGGCAATCGCCTCTAACGTTCCCTTCGTCCCATAGATCGGAAGTCCATATCTTCTTGCAATGACTCCTAAACCACTGATGTGGTCAGAATGTTCATGCGTGATCAGGATTCCTTCCATCTCTGCTGTTTTCAATCCCACGGAGTTCAGCCCCGCTTCAATTCTCTTTCCACTAATTCCGGCATCAATCATCAAATGACAATTCTGTGTTCCCGCACAGATACAGTTGCCACTGCTGCCGCTTGCTATACTACATATTTCCATCAGTTATTCTCTTCCCAATAAATGTCCACGACATCGCCATCTTTTAGTGGTGCCGTATACTCTGTGTTCTGTCCGTTCAGATGTGTGACGATATTCCGTCCTCTCGAATCATTCAGATTAAACTCTATATAGTCAAATACATCTACATAAATGTATTCTGCTTTTCCACTCATAAAGATCGGCTCTTTATTTACGATGACCTGAATGCCTGCCGGTTCTTCTTTCTCTTCCTTTACCGGCTCTTCCGGTATGGCTGCCGGTTCGCTTTCCGTCTGTGTTCCCTCGGATGCTGCTTCTGTTTCTTTTCCGCTTTCAGAAACTGCCGGTTCCTCCGGTGCAGCCTCGTCCTGTGCAAGATCCTCAATATGTGTTCTGGTCTCTACCACCGTCCACTCTACGGAAAAATTCTCATAGACTAACGTTGCCATATCTGCATCCCGGTTATTTACTAAAATCTCCTGATCTAAATCCAGTTCCACATCCATGAACTCCACAAGCTGTCCTATCGTATAATAATTGCGCAGCTCGATCCTGTCACCCTCCTGTATCCGGTAAGATGGCGGCTCTAAGACACCGTTGACCTCTACAAACCGTGGGCAGATTACAGTCTTTTTATTGACCTCAAATACGATCGTAGACTCTGTATATTCTTCTAACTGTTCTACCGTACCTGCTGCATCTTCTCCGATCGTAGACGGTTCAATGACGATCTCACAGTTTGCCTCTAACGGAGTATTGATATTAACGACCTTTCCATTCATACGCACGATCGCAGATTCTCCGCTCTGTCCCCTTAAGATCCTCGGTCTTCCATTGACCATGAAATTCACTTCTTTTCCTCTTCTTGGGAAAAGCTGGTCATTTGGGAATCCTGCCTGCATTGCCGCATCCACAATGGTCAGCTTACTGTTGTCATACAGCTTCATTCGTTCTCCGTTAAAATGGATCATAATAAAGTTATTTTTCTGGTCATAGTAATTCAGGCAGATACCGATCGGTGTTACTAACAACGGATCTTTCTGGATATCGGTCTGCTCAAAATGTACTTCCTGTAATACTTCTTCTCCACGAAGTGCCACACGCTCATGCGGAAGTCCTAATTTGTCCGCTAACATCTCCGTAAAACCGTGAATCTTTCCGCCACCGCCGACTACGAAAGTCGCACTGACCGATTTGTCCCCGTTTAATGCCTTGATCTTCTCTGCGACAGAGGTTGTGATCCGGTCTACTAATTCCTCTGTGATATCCCATACCTCCTTTGCCGGGATCGTATGAGAAATACTCATGATATCCTTAAATTCTATCTCTTTTTCAGAACCGGAGCCTAACTTAATATGTTCTGCGGTCTTGAAATCCACCAGATAATGCTGTACTAACATTTCCGTAATCTCATCACCTGCAAACGGGATCATTCCATAGGCAATGATACTGCCGTCTCTGGTAATGGAAATATCGGACGTTCCCGCACCCACATCGACTAATGCAATGTTCAGCATACGGAATGCCTCCGGGATCGCTACATTGATCGCAGCAATCGGCTCTAAGGTCATATTCGCAACTTCTAATCCTGCTAAGTTGCAGGCAGAATACAGTCCGTCCACAACATCTTCCGGTAAAAATGTTACGATGATGTCCTCTGAAATACGCTCTGCCTTATGCCCCTCTAAATTAGAAAAAATATCCTCGTTTAAATAATATTTTACAACGGAATAACCGACACAGTAGAATTTGAACTTTGTGTCATTCTCTTCTTTTAAAATGCCGGATGCTTTTTCAATTCCCAACAGATCCAGCGTATGTATATCTTCCCTTGTAACGACCGTCTCTTCGTCGTATTCATACTCTACCGTTGTGGTCACTGTTTTTAACACACGACCTGCGGCAGCAATACAGACTTCCGTAAGCGGTGCTCCGATCTGTTCTTCTAACTGCTGCTTTACTGCTTCAATGGTCTTCGCAACTCTTCCAATGTCGTGGATCTGACCGTCTAGCATTGCACGGGTCTCATGCTCTTTCATGTACTGTGCAACTACGATAAATTCCGTACCCTCTTTGTATCCGACGGTTCCAACAACATTTCTCGTTCCGATATCCAATCCAAATACCAATGGTTCCATCTTATTTCTCCTCATTAAAAATCTTTACAAGTTGTAAATTTGTATCTTCTACGCTTCCATTGTTATCAATGACTTTCACACAATGTCGGCGGTATTCCTCCTCAGTGAGCTGGCTTGCAAATATCCCATCTATTTTTTCATCGGAATATCCGCGGTTTTCGCGAAGCCGCTCCCTACGATTTTCTTCACTGGTATAAATATACCATAACTCATCACAGATTTCATCATAATGCTCTTCAATTAAAAGAGCTGCCTCTAAGATCAGAAAATCCAGTGCCCCTTTTGTCTTTTCTTCTTCATAGACTTCTAAGATATATTCCCGGACTGCCGGATGTACGATTCCGTTCATCTGCTCTCTTTTTGTTTCATCCGAAAAAATGACCTGTGCCATCTTCAGACGGTCAAAGCTGCCATCCGGTAAAAAAATATCCTCTGCTCCAAATGCTTCCTTTATTGTATCATAACATTTTGTTCCCGGCATCATCAAATCATGGGCAATCTCATCCGCAAGCATTACTTTTGCATTATAATGTTCTGCGATATATTCTAATATTGCGGATTTCCCGGCTCCGACACCGCCTGTAATTCCAATAAATTTCATCCTATTTTGCCTCGTACCAGTTCTTTCCTGTGTGGGTGTCAATCTCAAGTTCTACTGACAGATCTGCTGCACCCTTCATTTCTTCATCTAAAATCTTCTTTACTTCGTCCACTTCATCCGGTGCCGCCTCGATCAGTAACTCATCATGCACCTGTAACAACAGTCTGGATTTTAATCCTTCGTCGATCAATCTTCTGTGCACACGGTTCATGGCAATTTTAATGATATCGGCTGCCGTTCCCTGGATCGGAGCATTCATGGCAATCCTCTCTCCAAAAGAACGCTGCATGAAGTTCGAGGATGAGATTTCCGGCAAGGGCCGCCTTCTGCCAAACATCGTGACGGAATACCCATCTTTCTTTGCCTTTTCCACACATCCGTCTAAAAATTCTTTGATCTTCGGATAGCTTTCAAAATATCTTTCGATATATTCCTGTGCTTCTTTTTTACTGATGCTTAAATCCTGACTTAAGCCAAAGGAGCTGATTCCATAAACGATCCCAAAGTTGACTGCCTTTGCATTTCTTCTCTGTAAATCCGTTACTTCCTCAAATGGGGTATGGAATACCTGCGATGCGGTCATGCGGTGGATATCCTGTGCCTCCCGATATGCCTGTATCAGCATTTCATCTCCTGACATATGGGCTAAGATACGAAGTTCGATCTGGGAATAATCGGCATCGACAAAGACATATCCGTCTTTTGGTAAAAATACCTTACGGATCATCCGTCCTAATTCCATTCGGATCGGAATGTTCTGTAAGTTCGGATCTGTACTGCTCAATCTTCCGGTTGCTGTGACGGTCTGCTGGAAATTCGTATGAATCCTTCCGTCCTCTTCTATAAAATTCGCAAGTCCGTCTGCATAGGTGGACTTTAATTTTGCAAGCTGGCGATATTCTAAAATTTTAGATACTAATGGATATTCCACTGCTAATTTTTCTAAGACATCCGCTGCCGTGGAGTAACCGGTCTTTGTCTTTTTTCCATATGGCATCTCTAATTTTTCAAACAGAATATGACCTAACTGTTTTGGGGAGTTGATGTTAAAGGTCTCTCCCGCCTGCTCATAGATCTTCTTCTCCACCTCGTCAATTCTG
>OIEA01001201.1_pt1 | contig 9162 bp, 5 predicted proteins | sample 1581631 | NCBI WGS metagenome assembly OIEA01 (sample SAMEA3882526, study PRJEB24775) | human gut metagenome | biome: human-associated habitat; feature: intestine environment; material: feces | place: Netherlands | collected 2009/2010
TATTACTTGAGGTACAATATTGATGATTTTTTCAGATATATGCAAGTGTTGCTCGGAAATTTGCAGTAAATTTGCGCAATTAAAATTATAAACAGTAATATTATGGCAGCAAAACCAAGTATTCCTAAAGGAACTCGTGACTTTTCGCCGGTAGAAATGGCGAAACGTAACTATATATTCAACACGATTCGCGAGGTGTTCTATCGCTACGGCTTTCAGCAGATAGAGACTCCTTCCATGGAAAACCTGTCTACTTTGATGGGTAAGTACGGAGAGGAAGGCGATAAGCTGCTTTTCAAGATTCAGAATTCGGGTGACTATTTTTCTGGACTGACAGATGAAGAACTGTTGAGCCGCAATGCAGCAAAATTGGCCAGCAAATTCTGTGAAAAAGGTTTGCGATATGACCTGACAGTTCCTTTTGCACGTTACGTGGTAATGCACCGTGATGAAATCACTTTCCCGTTCAAGCGTTTCCAGATTCAGCCGGTATGGCGTGCCGACCGTCCGCAGAAGGGACGTTACCGTGAATTCTATCAGTGTGATGCCGATGTGGTGGGTAGCAATTCGCTGCTGAATGAAGTAGAACTTGTACAAATGATTGATCGTGTGTTCAACAAGTTTGGCGTGCGTATTTCCGTTAAGATTAATAATCGTAAGATATTAACGGGTATTGCCGAAATAATCGGTGAGGCTGATAAGATAGTAGATATTACCGTTGCTATCGATAAGCTGGATAAGATAGGTTTGGATAATGTGAATGCAGAGTTGGCTTCGAAAGGTATCCCACAGGAAGCGATTGATAAACTTCAGCCTATTATCTTATTGAGCGGTTCAAATGAGGAAAAACTGGAAACACTGAAAACGGTTCTGGCTACCAGCGAGACCGGTATGAAAGGGGTGGAAGAAAGTGAGTTTATCCTGAAGACTGTTGCTTCTCTTGGAGTGAAGAGTGAAGTAGAACTGGACTTGACGTTGGCTCGCGGATTAAATTACTATACCGGTGCTATCTTCGAGGTGAAGGCACTGGATGTACAGATTGGCAGCATCAGCGGTGGAGGACGTTATGACAACTTGACAGGCGTGTTTGGAATGGATGGAATGTCAGGAGTCGGTATTTCATTCGGAGCAGACCGTATTTTTGATGTACTGAATCAATTGGATTTGTATCCGAAAGAGGCTGTGAATGGTACGGAACTGTTGTTTGTGAACTTCGGAGAGAAGGAAACTGCCTACTGTTTGCCTGTTTTGGCCAAAATGCGTGATGCAGGTGTACGTGCCGAGATTTATCCTGATTCAGCCAAGATGAAGAAGCAGATGGGGTATGCAAATGACAAACAGATCCCTTTTGTTGCTATTGTTGGTGAAAATGAGATGGCTGAAGGTAAACTAACCCTGAAGAATATGACTACAGGAGAACAGTCATTGCTGACTTCCGATGAATTATTGAAAACAGTAAGAGGATAATAAGAGGAATTCTATATTTTGTTTGTCACCGTAGCAGCTTTATCATGGGCTGCTACGGTGATGTTTTTTATAGATGGCGTTCGGGATATAAATCGTTCCACCATTCAGGGCTGTCTTGCAGCCAACGTGCAAACCATGCCATGATGGAGTTATGCCATAATATTCGTTTCGGATAATCGGCAATGAAGTGGTTCTCACCATCTACGGTTACAAATTCGACAGTCTTGCCCAAAATCTTCAGTGCATTGAACAGTTGGATGCTTTCTCCGATAGGTACATTGGTATCTGCCGTTCCGTGCAACAATAACAAGGGAGTATTGATTTTGTCGGCATTGAATAGTGAACCTTGCTTGGTAAACAGTTCCGGGTTTTTCCAAGGATAACTGTCGGCAGCTGCTATTGCATTATATGAATACCCCCAATAGCCTTCTCCCCAATAGCTTGTCACATTGCTGATGCCGGCATGCGAAACCGCGGCTGCGAAGATGTCGGTTTGTGTTTGCAGGTATTGGGTCATGAATCCTCCGTAGGATGCACCCAGACAGCCTATTTTTTTATCATTGACAAATGGATGTTCTTTGCAGAATTGCTTGGTGCCTTCGATGATATCGTCGGCTGTGCGTTTACCCCATGCGTTGACGTGGCGTGCCGAGAACTCTTGTCCGTAACCGATAGTTCCGCTCGGATTGATGACATATACTACATAGTCTCGTGAAGCAAACAGTTGTGCACAATAGGGATTGCTGATGCCACGTTCGGTGGGAGTCGTTCCACCATAATAATATACGATAAGCGGATATTTCTTATTGGGGTCGAAATTAGGAGGCAGACACATCATACCCTGAATGGTAGTTCCGTCCGAGGCAGTGAAGTTCCAAGGTTCTGTTTTGCCTAATTCAATCTCGTCCAATATCGGTTTCATGGGGTCGGCAAGCAGACGTGAAGTCTTCTTTTTCATATCGTAAAGATAAGCGACTCCTGCATTGTGATTGCTCTGTCCGATATAGGCAGCGATTGAAGGGTTGTTTTCTGAAAGTGCAAAGGCGCTGGTGACATCTGTTTCCAGATTTAACTTCTCAAACTTCTTTGTTTGGGGAGAGTAACGGTAGATGTTTCTGCAATCTTCATCGTTGGTATTGAAGTAGATGCAGCCGTCACCTTTGTTCCATTGAAGAGGATAGACAGTCGGGGCAAAGTCCTTTGTAATTGGTTCAATATGACGTGTGGTCAAGTCCATGATATAGGCCTGTGAATCGAAGTCATTGGCGATGGGGTGGTTGCCGCAATTCTTGCCTATGCCTCCGAATGCTTCGGGGCTTCCGGTCAACAGCAATTGTTTACCATCCGGTGAATAACTGGCGCTTCCCATAAAACGGTCGTCGATAAAGAGCGTATCGACAGCCAATGTTTCCAGATTGACCTGATAGAGAGAACTTAATGAGAAAGGACGTTCTGTGATGTTCTCTTTTGAGGTGCTATAAAGGATATACTTGCCATCGGGGGAAATATCATTCAGGTAAGTGCTGTGGTTACCGAAAGTGAGACGTTCAGATATGCCCGTTGCCGGATTATATTTAGCCAGGAAGCTGCGGCGGCGTGAACCGGGAATACGGTCAGCCGGGCTCACGATGCGTTTCAGCGGACCTTCCTCTTTCACTCCTTCTTCCGAAGGATGATAAATCAGATAATCTTCGTTAGGCGACCAGGTGAAACTTTCTTCGGGAATACCTTTCAGGATGGTTTCTTCTTTTAGGGTCAGCGGATCAAGGGTGATTACATCGTTGCCCTTGGCAGCCTGTACGGTATAATACAGTTTATTGCTTTTAGGCATCCAGCGCATGCCTTCTTTGGCATTGGACAACAGTACTTTGCCTGTTTTCAGCTCAGACAGCGTGGTGTAAGTATAAGAACGTTTCAAAGAGTGGTTATTCCAATAGCGTGTAAGCAGATATTTGCCGTCGGGTGAAATGGATACGCCAATGACACGGTTGCCGTAAACGGTGTTGGGGAGGGCAAAGCGTTTCTTTTGTTCGGGAGATACAAAACAAGTGATATCTTTAAACTTATCATCCTTGATGAGTTCGCATTTCAAGGTAGGCACTGCTTTATCCTTTGAACCGGAAAGCAACTTGATGGTGATTTCATAATCGGCTTCGGGTTCCAGACGAAGGTTGACTTCGCGGGTTGAGGCACCGGATATGCTGTCTTCAGCATTTTCTTTTGACATTTTTGATTCTCCGTTGATAAAAATCTCCCAACGGGCGGGTGAAGTGACTTTCAATTTCCCGGTCATGAAGCGTTCGGCACGCAAGGAGGTCTCCAATAAGTAGATACTATGGTCTTTCTCTGCTTTAGGGAATGAGAGAACTCCGGCAGTATCGGTGCTCAGCACCTGGAAAGGAGCATCGGCAAGGTCGAGTACGACCGGTGTCTTAAGCAAATCCTTGTCGGCGTATTTCTCACCTTTCGGGTTGATGCTGTCATTCATAATCGGGGTGCGTACTGTAATGGCATCGCGCACCTTGAATTGGGTTAATTTCTCTTGGGCTTGCAGGCAGGTACCGGCTCCGGTTGCCAATAACAAGGCAAGCATTGTTGTTCGTTTTTTCATGCTTTTATTTTTGATTAAATGGTTAATATACTATTTTGTCCAAGATTCCGTTGAGGCAGGCGATAGCCACTCCGTAGTTGGTCATCGGTATGTGTTGGCAGCGTGCCCGGTCGATGCGGCTTAATACATATTTACGGTTGAACATACAACCCCCGCAATGAATAATCAGTTCATAAGAACTGAGGTCGGTGGGGAAATCTGTGCCTGATACTATATCTATGTGCAAGCTTTCACCGACTTTCTTTCTGAGCAGGCGCGGGAGCTTTACTCTGCCGATGTCTTCCGAAAGAGGGGCATGTGTGCAGGCTTCGGCTATCAGTATCCTCGATTGCGGGGTAAGGCTGCCGATGGCTGCTGCGCTTTCTATATAATAATGTATATCTCCTTTGTATCTTGCCATCAATACAGAAAAGGAGGTGAGCAGACTGGATTCGGGTTTCAGGCGATATACTTCGTGGAACACTTGTGAGTCTGTGATTATCAGTTGGGGAGCGCGTGAAAGCGCTTCCAATGTATTTGCCAGTTGATCGGTCGTGCAGCTCATGACAAGACATTTCTTATCGAGCAGTTCGCGCATGGTTTGCACCTGAGGCAGAATAAGACGTCCTTTGGGTGCCTGTATGTCCTGTGGCATAACCAGCAATACCAAGTCTCCTTCTTGTACTAAGTTGCCGGTAATGGTTTGTTGGCCGAAATCGGTCGGCAGTTTTCGGAGGATGGCTTGATACACTGCTTCTATGCCTGTATGCTCTTTGGCACTGACTGTGATAGGCGTTTTCCCGCAGACCTTTTCGATTCGGGCAGCGACATCGGCAGCACATTCGCGCCGGTCTGACTTGTTAAGAATAAGGATGACCGGAATATGTCGGGAGTTCAGTTGCTGTATCCATTGCTGCTCTTCTTCCAAATCTCCGTCTTCGCAAAGCAATAACGCGATGTCTGTGCGTTCGATGGCTTGAAGGGTGCGGGCAATGCGCATTTCTCCCAATTCGCCTTCGTCGTCAAATCCCGGCGTATCTATAAAAACGCAAGGGCCGATGCCGTGTATTTCCATGGCTTTATTCACAAGGTCGGTAGTGGTGCCCGGAACAGCGGAAACAAGGGCTGTGTCCTGCCCCGTCAGGGCGTTGATAAGTGATGATTTACCACTGTTGCAACGGCCGAAAATGGCGATATGCAGGCGATTGGCATTAGGAGTACTATTCATATCCATGAGTTATGCTTAAAATCTAAAGTCACGTTTTCCTTCTATTATCTCTTTCAGATTACGCGCGGCTATCTCCTTTATTTTGGGATTGGGAATATGTTTCAATTCTTTTTGAATGAGCACTTCTCCTTTGGCGCGCGTGTCGGCGGATGCATAATCTTCCAAATATTCTTTTAAAGTCATGAGAGCGTTGGGGGCACAGCAATTCGCTATTTGTCCCGATTTGACTAATGACATGAAGCGGTCGCCCGTTCTGCCTGCCCGGTAGCAGGCGGTGCAGAAGCTGGGAATGTGCCCCATGTCGAGCAGCCAGTTGACCACTTCATCCAATGTCCGTGTATCACTGATGTCGAATTGGGCGGAATTTTCTTCCTTCGGTTCAGGCGTGGCGTAACCGCCTACACTGGTGCGTGATCCGCCACTGATTTGTGAAATGCCCAAATGCAGCACTTTGCTGCGCGTGGCAACCGATTCGCGTGTGGAAATAATCATTCCCGTATAAGGTACGGCAATGCGGATGATGGCTACAATGCGGCAGAATATATCATCGGAAACAGCATTGGGGAAGTCGTTTGTGGAAATATCGTCAGCCGGACAGATGCGTGGCACGCTGATGGTGTGCGGACCTACTCCGAAGGTGGCTTCCAGATGTTCCGCATGCATCAGCAGTCCGATAAAGTCGTATTTATAAGTGTTGAGACCGAACAACACTCCCAGGCCCACATCGTCTATGCCGGCTTCCATGGCGCGGTCCATAGCTTCGGTGTGGTAAGCATATTTGCTTTTAGGTCCGGTGGGATGCAAGGCTTCGTAGTTTTCTTTGTGATAAGTTTCCTGAAACAGGATATAGGTACCGATGCCGGCATCCTTTAACCGGCGGTAGTTCTCTACTGTGGTTGCGGCAATGTTGACATTCACTCGGCGAATGGCTCCATTCTTATGTTTGATGCTATAAATGGTATCGATGGATTCCAGGATATATTCGATGGGATTGTGCAACGGGTCTTCGCCGGCTTCGAGTGCCAGACGCTTGTGTCCCATGTCCTGCAGGGCGATAACTTCTTTCCTAATCTCCTCTTGTGTCAACTTCTTGCGGGCTATTGTCTTGTTCTTCAGGTGATAAGGACAATATACGCAACCATTGACACAATAATTGGAAAGATATAGCGGAGCGAACATGACAATGCGGTTGCCATAAAATTTATGTTTGATTTCTTCCGCCAGACGGAAAATCCGTTCTATCAAGTCCGGTTGGTCACATTCCAACAAGAGGGCTGCTTCCCGATGGGTCAGTCCTTTGCATCGAGCGGCTTTGTCTATCAATGACTCAATCAGCGCACGGTTGCTCTTATGGGTTTCTGCATAACTCATTGTATCCAGAATTTCCTGATGATTGATGAACTCTTCCGCTATTTTTGAATCTGCTTTATACATTATATTCTAATTGTTTTTATGTTCTGTTTCCATTATAATCTCCTCTTTCTGTCGAAATCCGGTATCCGATAGCATTTAACCGTTCAGACAGTTTTTTTAATCCTTCTGCTGCTTCGGCACCAAAGGCGGCTTTATTATCATATAAGGTGTATTGGGTACGTTGTTCCGGGGGTGACAGGTTGGGCATCACGACATTGGCACCTGCCAATATTCCTCGTTCGCGGCCATCGCTGGCAAGAGTTGCCAGCGCAGTTGTGGAAGGGATAAGGGCGTAAGGATGCATCAGCCTGAAGATAGAAAGCAATTTGAGTGTCATTTCCATGCTTCCGGCCGCTTTGCCGGCAAAGGGAGTATCGTGATGGGGAATGAAGGGACCGATGCCAATCATTTCCGGTTGGAAACGCTCAATAAACAATAAGTCCTCCACCAAATGTCCGATAGTTTGTCCGGGAGTGCCTACCATGATTCCTGTGCCTGTCTGATAGCCGATTTCTTTCAACCATTGCAGGCATTGCAACCGATATTCGGGTGACATTCTGTCGGGATGAAGCAGCCGGTAATGCTCCTTATTATATGTCTCGTGGCGAAGTAAGTATCGATTTGCGCCGGCATGGAAAAAGCGCTCATAAGTCTCCCGTGTCTTCTCGCCCAATGACAAGGTGATGGCACAATCAGGAAAAAGCCGATGTATGGATGCTACCGTTTGTTCTGTCCACTCGTCTGTCATGGCGGGATCTTCTCCTCCCTGCATGACAAATGTACGGAAACCGGCTTCATATCCTTCACGGCAACATGCTAAGATTGTTTCCCGTGTCAGTCCGTAGCGACTGACCGACGGATTGCCTTTCCGAATGCCGCAATAATAGCAATTATTGCGGCATCGGTTAGTGACTTCTATGAGGCCGCGGATGAAAACTCTATTACCGAACCGGGAAAGGGCTTCCTCTTGAGCTTGCTTTTGTAGATAAGATAAGCAGTTACTATCCTGACATTCGAGCAGAATTTTATATTCTTCCGCAGTCAGTTTATGTTCCTTCCTCAGTTTGTCTATCAAGAGTATTTCATTCCATATTTTCATACGTTTTGGTTTGTTTGGTCAATTCTTGGGATAACTGCCACTTGCCTGACTTGCTTCCGCTATGCGTGCTGGGGCCGGTGATGCAGCCTCCTTCGCAAGCCATTACTTCGATAAATTGTCCCGGAGCTTTCCCCGTTTTGGCGTATGCACGTAATGCTGCAATATTCTTTTTGTTCAAGTCTGAAACCTGAACGGCATTTATCTTGTCTGCTTCCATCTTGAGGAATGCTTTCACGGCACCCATAACGCCGCCTGCCTGAGCAAATCCATGTGCTTCGCGCACAGAAGAGAATTCCATGGCATAAGGTTGTACTATTTCCAAATTGACTTCCATCGCATCGAAAATAGAAGAAATCTCCTCAAATGTCATTACAAAATCCACAGCTTCATCACGTTGTGCTTCTTTACGCTTGGCCACACACGGTCCCACAAATACTATTTTTGCATCGGGATGTTTTTTCTTGGCAATACGTGCGGCATAGTACATTGGAGAACCGGTAGTAGAAACATATTTTTTCATGTCGGGAATATACTTGTTCACCAACTCAATATAAGAAGGACAGCAGGAAGTAGTCATAAACTTCTGGCCTTCCTCCAGTTTTTCAATCAGCTCATGTGCTTCATTTTCCACTGTTTCCATTGCACCTTGTGCGACTTCAATCACATCGGTGAAACCGATTTGCTTGAATGCTCCGTATACTTGTTCGATAGTGGTACTGAACTGTCCTAAAATAGAAGGGGCCACAATAGCCACTACTTTTTCTCCTTTACGGATTCTCTGTAACACATCGAAAGTCTGTGATATTTCGAAGATAGCTCCAAAGGGACAGGCGTTCATACACTTTCCGCAGTAGATGCACTTGTCCTCGTCAATGTGTTCTATGCCATGCTCGTCTTTGCTGATAGCCTTGACAGGACAGGATTCCTCGCAGGGAACCGGGATGTAGACGATGGCATGATAAGGACAACTTTTGTGGCAGATGCCACAACTGATACAGGTGTCGTGGTCAATCCATGCTTTGCCGGTGTCTGCATGTACATGAACAGCTCCTTTGGGGCAGTTGTACTGGCAGCTGCGGGCGGTACATCCGCGACACAAGTCGGTAATTTCGTAGTTAATCTGTACGCAAGCGGAGCAGGCTTCGTCTATTACACACATTATATTGTCCTTGGGCATTCCATTTTCTGCACGGTCGAGGGCTCTGGCGGCATATTCGGATAATGAAGTAAGTTCATCTGTTTCATCGTCCATATCCAACCCCAGCAAAGGGAGTGATTTATACTTCCACACAGCGCGTTCTTTATGTACGCAGCAACGTCCGGCATGTTTTGAACGTCGAGGACTCAATTCCAAAGGCAGACGAT